>Ga0123354_10021229_pt1 | contig 10233 bp, 4 predicted proteins | sample TergutLab28metaG_2_FD_97872 | JGI IMG/M metagenome (GOLD analysis project Ga0123354, IMG submission 97872) | Labiotermes labralis P4 segment gut microbial communities from Petit-Saut dam, French Guiana - Lab288 P4 | ecosystem: Host-associated > Arthropoda: Insects > Digestive system > Gut ...
AGCCCAGACACTACTCCAGCCTAACCGCACCTAACCTCCAACCTACAGCAAACCAAGAACGAAACGACCAATGTGGTAATCAACATCATAGTCGCGAGCTCCTGATGATGGGCATAGTAATGCTTCAAACACGCTGAGCCTATAAGAAGCACAAGAAAATATCAAGTGGTATCTAGTTGGTTTTTTTATCCTTCTTCAGTTATAAGAATGATGCACGGTCCAATAAACGTCAGATGTCTGAATTAATATTCTTTTTTTAAAAAGTCGTGAAGGAGAACGTTTACAGAGCAAACACAGCGGTAGTGAGACCGTATCGTAAATATTAAATGGGGAAAAAATATATTACTCTTAAGTGTAAATAACATTCGTTCTATATCATCCTACTGCCCTTATTTAAGAAAAAGTAAAAATACTGTATCCTGTAACGAAATACACACGATCATAAACGTCGTTGCTTGTATTTTATTAAGATTATTAAAGAGAGGTAAAATAAAATTTAGAACATCGAAATACCTGGAATTAAACTGCCAAAAATCTGTGAAAAAAGTACGGTGTACACAGCCTGCATAAAGTTGACTTTATTGGGAATATCCCTCTCATGTGGTTGAATATTGGAATGCTCTGTAAAGTTTCAGCCAATGCTTTAGGACTCAAAGTATAAAATTTTGTGCTGCGGTTTATGGGATTCGACGGAAATTTAAATTTAATGACCTCATGTCAGCTTGGTTTCATTATGGACAAACGTGTTAAAAATAAGTTTTGCTCGATACCTTCCTTTGAGTGCGTACCACATCAAATTGCAATAAAATCTATGAAATGGTTTATGAGTTAGGCCTATATAACCGAGTTAATCTATGCCTTTATATAACCCAGGATTAACTGTCCATCGATAAGCTCGATAGTAGAAGTGGTCCAGAAAATTGTAATGCTAGTCATTTATATCTAAATGGGACAAAATATGTGAAACACTGTACTGAACATGAACACGTTTGTGCTTGTGTGTAGGTGTATGCCATTTGAACTATCAACCAGCTGAAGGATTTTTGATAGAGTTTCGTACAAACATTACACAAATGTAAGCCACCCACACGCCCTGCGTTTTAATACCCTGCCAAGATTAATAACAGCAGAGCGGATACGCAAACTTTTGAGGCGGGAGTTATAATATCTACCGTTTCTTTAGAATCCTTAAACAGTATACTGTAATAGAGTTTGCGAAAACATGCAACATTTTTGAAGTAATTGCTTTGGAGAATGTAAAGTAACAATATATGTCCTGTGCAAAAGTTTTATCTAGCTTTCTATTTAATGGAAATAAATGAAATATTAGAGGTACATGTGCGAAATTTGCTACGAACATTGACCATAAACATACCCACATATCCCGCGTAAAACAAGTTAAAGTCAACAAACAAAGATATGGCGAAAATGCGAAACTTTGAGGTTACTGGCGACAAAGTTTAAATATAGCGAATTTGTACTCACTAACGACATGCTTACAATAATAAAAAACAGAACTTACAGATCTGCAGGTCTGCAACCTCCGGCAAATAGGCTGTTCTGGCTTACTCGCTGCAAGGCATCATCTCGTTTAGGGGAAAGAGGGAATTTCTGCAGCTTCCTGGCTCCATGGATAGCGGTACCATCACCATAAATTCTCCAAACACTAGCGCACAGCTCACCATCGTGCATTCTAACTGACCACCATGTAACTTCTGAACCTGAGTCTGTTATCCTTCTTCGGAGGATTAGGTGTGCGACAGACGTGTAACCTGGTAACCACAAAAACGTATACAGGTACAAAATATACTCTACTGCACCATGAATCATTACAGTTTAAATACTGGTCAAACTGAGTACTTTTTTTCTACCGTAGATCCACTATAACCTATCAATTTTTGCAATCATTTCACTTAAAAAACGCAATTTTGCTGCCCGGCTTCCTGCTAAGTTGATGTATTTTCTATTATTGTCAGTAACAAAGGATCGGCCAATATACGATGAGCATCTATGAACTCACGTCCTATCTCTGAATGTCCTGCTGCTTGGGTAGACCATGTCGGCGACGTTGTTTCAGTTTTTAGACCGAATATCCCTGTTGTATTCAAGGATATGTATCTAAAGAAAGCAAGTAGGATTAAATTCTATACTCAATTTTTATCATATATGTAAAAACAGCTGTTTTTGTATGCGTAACAGAATATGTGTACAGACTTTAATCCTACTTGTTTTCTTTACGGATCTAGTTTTTGTGTCCAGTACAGGATAAAGTGTTTACAGAAACTGACGTGGGTTACTTTAGAGCCTGCCACTGTGGAAAAAGTGTTAGGGAATTTATTTAATCAATACACCAACAAATGCACATATATTCATTTAATGATCTAAAATTCACATAAAAAAACTTAAAACGCTCCTACATGTTTCGATCATACGATAATCATCAGGGAGCGTATATTGTTCATTGCTAACGTTATAGTTTTAAAACGCTCAGTGATTTACTATAACTTTAGCAAGGAACGATATTTGCTCCCAGAGGATGATCGTATGATCGAAACATGTAGTAGCGTTGTAAGTGTTTTAATGTGAATTTTAGATCATTAAATGAATATATGTGCAATTGTTGGTGTATTAATTAAATAAACTACAGAATGCACGGCGGAACGATAAAGAAAGTGTTAGAAAAATACACGGTTTAGGCGGAGAATCAGCTGTGAGTTCAGGACGCAGCCCACCTTGTAAGCTGTCGCAGCAGAGTTCAGCGTTGTAACAAATGGCTGTTGTACTGGAGTGCCTCACTTCCCGGGTTAATGTGCGCCCATAAACTTTGCTCTACATATGACAGCAAAATTATTGCCTAAGCCATAACATTCCGTGGTTTCCGGCTTGAATGTGACACCTCCTAAAATCTGGTGGCTACCGTATGCAAATATAACCCCCTCCCCCCCTCAAAATAATATTTACGACATCACAAGAATTGTAAGTATAAGAAATATGAATATTATTTCTATTTAGAAATGATTTATGAAATTTGTTACTAAATATTTGTTTATTTATCACAAATATCAACATTTGTGGCTTCACGTAGGTCAAATTCTTTGGCTCTTGAATAACTTCGTGCATATTAATTACATGGACCAAAAATTGTCAGCAGCTCGTGATGTATACATATAAGCTCAACACGTTCCTACCTCCCTTCGTAATGACAACGGGGTCTACAACGCCCGTTTCTAATATCTGCTTACTCTCATGGGTCTAATTAACGCAGAATACCATCGCCAAACTACAGGCATATTCAGCTGTAGACTCTGAATTGCGTTTGGGAGGTACCTGCTTCGAGTCTCGGCCAGAAAGTCAAGTATTCTGGTGAAGAATTTTCATTGTTGCTTTCAGTCCCAATTATTATAGCAGGACAGTACCATAATTTACGCCATGAAAACGTTCTTCCACATAACTTGTAAAAATTCTGTGCTGTTAATTAATGATGAAATGCTACATATTCTGAGTTTCAGGCTAAATTTTAAATATGTTACATAGTGACTAGGCTACGGGCTGGATGGTATGGGCTTCTAATCCTGGCAGAAGTATGAGTTTTCTTCTCTTCCAAAAGTCAAGAACGGTTCTGGGGGTCCACCCAGACTCCTGTTTAATTGGGACCAGCTTTGTTTCACGGAGGTAAATGGGCTGAGGCAACATGTCGAACAATCTCCTCACTCGATCTCCAAGGTAAAGAAGGACAGCTACATATATATATATATATATATATATATAGTCCCCTTTTATGTCTTCATGACGTGGACACAGAATTATCTCCCTTCTTCTTTACATGCATGGAGAGATTGATAGCATTTCGGAACGTACTGCCAGTACTGTGGGACAGTCTTAATATCCTACTGAAACAGAAACACCTGCCTTCAAATGATTTGGTGATTCGTGTTAGAACAAGCCGCTGACCTCAGTTTGCAAGCACACTTAAAGGGATTACAACAGCTTAGGGCACCGTCTGCCCAGCCGATGTAAACACACACAAACACACACACACGCACAGGCTCGGCTTTCGGTTGCGGTGTAATGCATTAAACGTAGCCGTCATTAAATACCCTCTCTGTTAGTTTCCAAAGTGTTAAGAAGATCTTAATTTTTAAAGTGTTGGTGTTAAAAAATCAGAAATATGTGTACTGAACAATGACACAAAATACTAGTTTTTATCAATTTTATTTAAGGCAACGCTTTTCGACTTTAACTGCGAGTCTTTTCCCCTTTCACACTAAAAATACATTATAAATTATAAAACCTTTTTAATGTATATGAATCATTAAAGATCTTCATAAGCATCAAAACTGTTTTACACAGATATATTTTTTGTGTGAAAGGAGAGATCCCTTTCTTATGCAGCACATAATTTTTCCCTGTCAATAGAAGGCCTGATGACGGCTGGCAATTAGCGCCGAAAAGTGAAGCCGTGAATAGGGTTGATAAAAACTTGCGTGATGTTTCACTTATTCAATAAGTACGTCTGTTCACAAGATCGTCTGATGTATTCTGTGCAGTATGAGAGTACTTCAAAATGTTTCCGCACTTTGCATTTTAAAAATCTTTATGTTACAGACTTTAGAAGAACATTAGTTCTTGACATAATCTCCTTCTTTTCTCGATACATTTAGCCCAGCGACCTGCAAGCTTCATAATGCCACTGGCAGAAAGGTGTTTAGTTGGTTACGTAGCCAGACAAACACAGCTTCTTTTACCTTGCCATCACCTGGGAATCTACGATCTCTTACAGTGCCTTTTAAATTGTGGGAGCCCTGAAAGAGGCAATGCGTGGTCACTTTCTGGCCATTGTGGCTCCCTTTCAACCCTAAAGCAGATCATGCGAAATCTGTTTTAAAAAAAGACAATGGTGCAGGACTTTTATGAGCTATTCAGCTGCGTCTCCCCCTGCAAACTGTATTTCCAACAATGCTCTGCATTCCAGTGAGGCCGAGGTACCAAATGACTCTGGCACATCCTACTGTTACTAATTTGCAGATAAGACTGCACCTACCCCTCTATCCTGCGCCAATTCCGTATTAACCTCCGAAACTATAACGCTGTGACACTGAATTTATACCCGGACATTGGAGATTAACTAAATTCAATGGACCCAACTGAGTAGGTTTCAGAGTTATGTTTCCGTTATGTTGTGATGACAGCAGGCCCAGCTTCTGAACATGTATTATCATCTAAACGCAAGACGATAGGAACAGCCGATATATGTCAAGCCAGTTAAAGAGTAATATTTACAAAACTCTGCTTCATTAACTATTGTCTAATCTTTAGTTGAAAGAATTTGCAGCGATTAATTTTACTAAATCTTCTCCGGAGGGCAGCCATTTTAGCTAGTTTTCAAAGAAACCAGCATCCCATGGTCAGGTTTTTTACGTCTGTCAGGCCATGGAAAATTTACTTAATTTTTTAAAATTTCTTATCAGGCAATTTGGACCTACTTCTTAGCAATTTTTTTTTCTATCTTTACTGTTTCTCAAGCAGTTAATTTCAGACCGCATTTTAGTTGCAAACGTATCGTCCTGGGTTTTTCCTTAAACTGACTGAAGTGCATGGTACTCCCACTGAAGTGCATGGTACTCCCACTGAAGTGCATGGTACTCCCACTGAAGTGTATGGTACTCCCACTGAAGTGCATGGTACTCCCACTGAAGTGCATGGTACTCCCACTGAAGTGTATGGTACTCCCACTGAAGTGCATGGTACTCCCACTGAAGTGTATGGTAATCCCACCCCTTCCTTATCTTTACATTAAACTATTCAACACGTTTAAAAATACGACGCCAATCCCAGTGGCCGCGCAGTCTAAGGCATCTGTCTGCGGACGCTTGTCTGCTGAGACTGTGGGTTCGAATCCCACCGAAGCCTGGATGTCTGTCTGTTGTGAGTGTTGTGTGTTGTCAGGTAGAGGTCTCTGCGACGAGCTGATCACTCGTCCAGAGGAGTCCTACCAACTGTGGTGCGTCGTTGTGTGTGATCTAGAAACCTCGTGAAAGAGGAGACCACGGCCCACTGGGGGAGCTGTTGTGTCAAAAATAAATAAAAATATAATACGACAATTTATGATTGGAAGTCGCCGTCTAATGATTAGAGAAGTCAAATGTCTCTCCGCAGACGGGTTACAATCTCTGAGGTTTTCCTCAGTAAGACAAGGCATTCCTGGCGCCGTACCGTAATGCAGTTACCTTGAATTTATCGGCGGTTACAGAGTGATACAGAAATTTGTCATAACACAAACCATTCCTAGGAAATGCACGAGTGAAAGAATTCTGATGGCGGTAAAAATGGAAGAATTTATGCTGTAGTTCTTCCTTACACGAACAGTACATCCTTGTGGGGCATTCCTCAAGAATAGCATAACATGTGATTCCTATATCAAAGGAGCACGAGACAGTGACTGTACGTATGACTGTGCTTCATGTCTCCAGTAACATGATGGACTCATTATAACAAATTATCCTGTGCTATCAGATTCAAAATGTCCGCCCACACAGTGGGAAGAAGGAACTTGACAAGGAGACAGAGCAAAAGGAAGTGTAAAGAGAAAACGGACTATTTTCTGCCAGACTGTAAGAATACCTTATTAGGGGTGCCCGGAGTTAATGATTTTTTAACTTATTTCAAGGAAGAGAAAGCTTCGAATAGGTTTCTAAAGATGTAAATTCTGACACGTTTCCAACAATTAAAAATTTATTTTTCATTCCAATAAGTGCATTATCATTTAAAAGTCACCACTTTAATACAGAGAGAACTACTGAGTCCCACCTACTGAAAGAGAGTTAAAAACTTTTCTCTGTCAACACCGGTATGCTCGTAGACTCTGTGTTCTTAAGGATTACATTGACTTCAGATCGGGGTATTCAGTGCTCCGCCAGGGACTCGACACAAGTACGTTCCCATTTTCAGTTTATAAATTTAGCACTACACAAGCGTGTTGCGTGAATCTTGTTGTTCTTAATGATGCTTGTGACTGTACGTTACACGGTGGGGCGAAATTGTAGGTAGCTTTTCGAATGCTTACAATAGAAATGTATGAAGATACTTCTGCTCAGGTCAAGCAAGGCCATTAAAACACAGGGTCTAGAAATTCAAAATTTCACGTACACGTTTCTTGAAGGACACAGGAGAGAATGTTGTCGTGATTTGCGAAATTTATTCTGAATTTGACAAGACAGTGGATTTATACGTTGAACAATTTACAAAATATTTTAATTATTCTCAGTACCTGAAAATTTTTAAACACTAACTAAAGAGTTCAACCATAATTTTTCTTTTGTTAATTTATAAAAAACGCCCTCTAAGTGTAAAGTGAAACATGTGCTATTTTGCCCAACATATATTCTAACTTCATACAAAATGTTACTCTTCTAAGTAGGCAAACATTTGTTCTTGTGCACGCAGTAAAGACATGAATGGAAGTGGAGGTACGGTCCACTCACTATTAACTGCGACACAGGATGGAGGTTGAAGGTTAACTCCGGCTGCTATGTCTCCCGCGGAAATAACTCAGATATCCACTACAATGAGGCCTGATGTGTTCCACAGTCTGCCTGCAGGATAGGTATGCTTATACATTCATTAATATTAGACAGCGAACAGCAAAATATCAGTCTCGTATGTCAACAGGACTGCTGTTTGATATTCACAGAGACGCCGTACTGTGTTAACACAAGTGACGTGTTCGCCTAACAGGTACAATTCCACTACACCAGATCATTGCACGTTACGTGACTGCAATATCGCCCCCACACAAAAACGTTCATTCGACCGCCGTGTTATTGTTGTTGTTGTTGTTGTTGTTGTTGTTTATGGTAGAAAATTAGAAAACAACAAAGTAAAACATCTTCTAAAGGATGAAATTTCAAAATAAATTTCAAAAAAATAAATAAATGTTATATTAATTTACTCCGTCACTGGTTTACAGACTCACGAGTTTATAAATAACGATCGACCTAAAATTCTGTCCAGGCTTTCGTGTGGATACAACTTCCTAAAATTTCCCTTTACACATGCTAGAGAATACGTAATAAAAAAAAAACCACAGAGGGAGCGCGGGGTTTATGTTGAAATTCAGCTAAGTATTTACACCCCTGAAAATCACATAGTCTCTTATTTTCTCTCTTTCCTCGTTTGTTTCACTGGTGATCTCTCCTGAATCTCAACTGTAACTGTTGTTAGAGTCACATAACTTTGTTAGAACTTCGTATGCTAATCAGATTTCCAGAACTCGTAGGGAGAATATTTTGAAAGGGGATGGCTTCCCATAAGAAGTATAAGAGGCAAGGTTATTATAACACTGATTTTCCACACTGCTGGTACCTGAACCCAAAGCACAACAGAATTCACAGAAGTGATATCCCCACTTTAATTAATCGATAAACAAGAAGTTAAATTGCAGTAGACCTGGGGTTCTGGACTTTCCCTCCAGTGTACAGAATTTACGAGACCACGAGGACTCCTCAGTAAATCAACTAAATTTACTCCGTTGAACACAACATAGGTTTATTTGAATTGCGTCTTATATGAATGCTGCATATTTCGACCCCTTCTCATGCTATCATCAGGCATGTCGATACAAAAATCATCTAAAAAAGATACAATGAAACAAAATGTAAGAGGACCCCTAGTTTTACAGTCACCGTTTTCTTACAATATTGAAATATATATGTATAAATATATAAAAAATATATTTTATTTCATTGTACCTTCTTTAGATAATTTTTATACTAACATGCCTGTTTTGACCTGAGAAATTGTGGAAACATTTAGCATGTATGTAAGGCGCAATTAAAATAAACATCTAATGTCTTCGACGGAGTAACTACCGTCTATTTAGTTAGTGATACAACGATATTGCTTCTATAAAGATTCCTCGATAACTCTGAGACATTCTGCTATAATTTCAAATTTATGCTTCGCAAAATTAAGATGCATAGCCTAATTATCAGAATGTCTTACGAATTCAATGAGCGTTGTAAATAAATTAACACCTTTCTCATCAGAACACGCATTGAGGAATCCCGCATTAAATGTGACAGACCTACGGTTTGTTCAGTGCAAAGAACGTATTTTTGAAGGACACTGTAAATAAGCCCGCGGCCCGCAGGCTGGTAACCACTGGTCTACCATTGCAACAGATTGCAACGCTTCAGAGAATGGTCGTGTTCATCTACCTGCTGAGGTGATCCGTTTGAAAGACATGGCATCAGCAATGGGACAGAAAAAGCCATTTGCCGAGACCTAGAACAAATAATATGCTCCATTTTCAGAACCGTTCAGAAATTTAAAATAAAATTGGAATAAGAAATTAAGTGGCCTTGAACGTCGTAATGGCAGAAAATTTAGAAAATGTTTACGTTACATGGATTAAAACGGCGCCTACACTAAAAATTCATGTCTTTTACAATGTGACACCATGTAATTTGGTAGCTGTGTGTCAGTGTTTCAGACGAACTCGCTACCTTCATCGTCCCCGCATACTCATCTATCATGATGGCAGACGCTTCAAGATTCTGCGAAACGCCACTTATCTTCTAAGGGACTGTATGACCTCACATACCACAATACAGTCGACAATAGTTCAACGCGTCTTCGTAGTCTTCTGCCTACCAATTCATGTTAATGCAGTTCTTTCGGGAATCGGCTTAGAAATTCTTTCCAAAAACGTTGACACTTTCTACAAGCTTTACTTCTGTATTGATATATTGTGTAGTTCTGTAGGTCTTTTTTTAATACTTTCGTTACACCTATCAAGATGGAAACCCTTCCGACTTGATCCGAGTGTTGCCCGCTACGATACTCCTCCGGAACATTGAGGATCCTTAGGCCTATAGTGGTTTCCCTCAATGTCTCCAGATAATTTCTGTTGTACTGCTTTAAATAAATGGAGATTGTAGAGTCTCAGATACAGAGCGTCGTTAAAAGCACCACATAAACTACGTCATATTTAAAACCAATCATTTTAAACCCATATTCTACAAGGAAAAGCATTTCTGTTATCTGAATTCTTCTCAAATCTTCAGTCGATAACATTCACCACTCAGATGTAACCGGTTCGATTCGACACCGATTATTTAGCTGAAGATTTTGTAATTTTTGTCAGACGCTCCAGAAAAATACCGGTGAAGCACTTACCATGACTGTCTCCTTCCATAAGTTGAAGAAATCCAACAAGATGCAACAGTGTGCAGA
>Ga0123354_10021232_pt1 | contig 10231 bp, 8 predicted proteins | sample TergutLab28metaG_2_FD_97872 | JGI IMG/M metagenome (GOLD analysis project Ga0123354, IMG submission 97872) | Labiotermes labralis P4 segment gut microbial communities from Petit-Saut dam, French Guiana - Lab288 P4 | ecosystem: Host-associated > Arthropoda: Insects > Digestive system > Gut ...
ATTCAACAGTAAAGTCGCAGGCTCCTGATGATGGATGTATTAATGTCCGAAACACGTTGAACATAGAGGAATTGAAACAAAACATAATAACTTGTGACATAAAGTTGGTCTCTTATTCTTCAATAGTCAGTATCATTCGCAGCGTGTAACCAACAAGATGCAATATTCCACAATTTATTTATTTCTGTAAGACACTCTACATGTTTCAGACGGGTATTCCGTCCATCATCAGGAGCTCAAAACTGCGCATACAGCGTCAGGTATTTGTCAGGCCAATACTGCTACCTGCTGCTAGCCTGGCCAGACTAGCAGCAGTATTGGTCTGACAAATACCTGACGTTGTAAGTGTATGTGCAGTTTTGAGGTCTTGATGATGGACGGAAAATCCCGTCTGAAACATGTAGAACGTCTTACAGAAATAAATAAATTGTGAAATATTGCATCTTGTTGGTTATACGCTGGGAGTATATTAGCGATGCATGGACATATGAATATCAAATTTAACTGATCAGAATCACCGAATTATGTAACATCTATTGACTAAAATAATAAACTTTTGTTGTGGTTTAGGGAAGTACGTCGTCAGTATTGGTATCCCATCTTCCTAGTGTTATTCTTATATATTTAAGAAAATTTCTTTGCTTCTTCCTTTCCGCCATATTTTCTTAATTTGTTAAGGGCGAAAAATCAAGGAAAACACATAACACATTTCTACAACAACAAAAGTGTATTTATCACTTTCGCTAACAGGTCTCAGTCTCTTGTTTTTTAGTTTTTGTGTAGCAGGATTGAGGGTGGAAAAAGAAAAAAGATTGAACAAATAATTGCAACTAACTGAACGGATTCCTTGCGCAGTTAGCCAAGTACTGAATTGTATGACACTGAATATTTTCTTACCAATTGCGTTTCTAGTCATATTATTAAAATCGATTTATCATTGATCCCTCAAAACCACACTATTAAATTTTGTACCGAAAGCAGTTAAACTATTTGCTCCAAAATGCCCAGACCATCTTTGGAGGACACCCAAATTTCCATACATTGGGTAACGTGGGGTTTTTCCCTGGGGTAATGTGTTCGGGGCGTGAAACTGAACACTCATCCACCAGATAGTGACGAAATTAAAAAAACAAGTGAAGCTTTCGTTTTGACTCCACCCTCCCCCCCCCCTCCATATGCAATAAAACGGAGGATAAAAATTAATTAACTTTACCTCTCGTACATTTCTAAAACTGGTTTCATTAATGCACAATGCAACATTTTAGGCTAGAGAGTTTACTAAATATATCACCTTGTTTAAAATTCAGGAAAAGTTACATTTTCCTCACAAAGTGTATTAATGTGTTTCTTTTATATGTCAGAACAAAGAGTGTTTTCTTTCCGCCATAGAGTTTTGTCTGATCACGGAGAGCCTTAAGTGTGTACTGTAGGACAGGAACTGAATTACCAATCAACGCTTCAACACTTCTGTTATCAGAAGAACAAGCGGCGAATTTGTTACTCGGCCAAAAGAAACAAACTTACGTGAAACCAACCCTCGTTCGCGTGTGCAAATACACTTAGTCCTTACGGAATTGATGTCTACACATCTGGCTCGAAGTCGGCAAGCACTGAAACGTCCTGCAACCGGTCAAACCGAACAAGGTGTTCTGTTGTTTTTAGACGATTTCGCAAAATTGCGAAATGCGGCTATTAAATTCGTCATGTTTGCCTCTTTGTCTGTCAGCCTAACTGCCTATACGCCAGTCTGTCCGTCCGTCCGCGCGGAGCAACTCTGCTCCCATTTTTATTAAATTTGATATTTGTTGTTTTCTCGAAAATCTGCCTCCCAAAATTCAAGTTTTATTAGAATGATTGGTACTTTACATAAGACTTGTGTGCATTTGTGAAAACATATCGCTGTATTCTTCTTAAAATGAGAAATATTTCAGACGAAAATGTAGAGAAAATCAAAACACACGTTTTATGTTCAATAAATGTTCCGAGCCTCACGCCGTTTAGGAAATAATGTGGAAAAATACGGTAGAGACAGATAGACCGTAGATGACAGTGGGTATAATACAGGGTATGCACTTTGAGCGCTAGATGACTAAGGCTACAAACAAACATTCAGAATGTGTAATACTTACTGCTTTTCCACTGCAACTGTTTTTACTCCAACGCGCCTCATTGTTGCATGATAGGCGCATTGCCTGTCGTGTTCTTGATCCTATGGCAAATTTTAAGTCGGTATTTAAATTCTTCACAGTACTGTATGCTTCGGGTGCAGCATTCCGAAATTAACATCAATTTTCTGCCTCAGTGTAAACATATAAAAATGATCGAAATTCCGAATTACGGAAGACCCTCAATGCCAAAATCGAAACTCGGCCAACGTATGCCATCTGCTCCACCCATTTCCTCTGTTGTTTGTTTAAAACAGCCCACGTCCCATTCCCAAGCCTTCTTCAATTCCTAACCCTCTACCTTGTGTTTAGACCCTCTTTACTCGAAAATTTCAGAGTTATAAAATTTTCTGCTTCCCGATAAAAAGTATCATCATCATCATAAGCATCAAGGATTGGACCCTTTGATCCGTTCCGTCTCCAGAGTTCAAGAGCAATGGTGGGAAACATTTGTATCGAGAATTGAACATGATTTACATGGACGTGAGGTAAATGCATATAAAATTATTAGAAATTTAAACAGAAATGAAAAAGATAATTTGCGACTTAACCCAATAATTGAACACATATGGCTAGATTACTATCAAAAACTTTGGACCAAACAATTTAATTATAATAACACAGAAGGGAAACGTGCAAAATTAACAGAAAATTGTGTTGACTTAATTACAATGGAAGAATTGGAAACAACTATGAAAGCATTAAAAACCAGAAAATCTCCAGGATTAGACTGGATTAATAACGAGTTTTACAAACATGCAACAAATTTTTTTACATAAATTTTTTAATTTCCTAAATATTTGCTGGATTTACGGAGACATTCCTGAAGAATGGAGGACAGCCATTGTTATACAAATACACAAAAAAGGAGACAGAAATAACCCAGTTTACTGTAGAGGTATTAGTTTATTAAATGCTGGATATAAAATCTATTAAAAAATTATTGCAAAGAGATTAACAGAAATTGCAGAGTTCCTACTGTTAGAGGAGCAGAACAGATTTAGGAAAGGCAGATCCTGCATGGACTGCATATTCGCAGCTTCACAAATAATTGAAAAACATAGAGAATTTAACATCCCCACATATATTGCGTTCATTGATTTTAAAAAAGCCTTTGACTATGTGGACAGAGACAAATTATGGATTATTACGTTAAGTAAAGGAATTCCAACTCGTCTAATTACAATAATTCAGAAAATATATATGGAAAACATTATAAGAGTAAATGCAGGTAATGGAATATCTGAAGATTCTAGAGCTATTAGCCAAGGGGTGAGACAAGGGTGCTCACTATCACCTGTTTTATTCAATTTATATTTGGACGAAGTTATTAGGACTTGGTTACAGAAACTAAAAACTAGTAAATATTTTAAATAGTTAATTTTCAGCACACTGTTATTTGCAGATGACCAGTTTATTATTTCTGACACAAAAAAAACTTACAAAAGGCAGTCTATTTATTATATAACATATTTAAGAATATAATTTGGAAATTGCTACAAAAAAGACGAAAGTATTTAGTTTCGTTGGAACAGATCACCTAAGAACAAAAATTATTATAAATGATAAAACACTAGTACAAGTTAGCCAATTTACTTATCTAGGTTGCAGTATATCTTACCAATTTTCCAATGATGTAGAATTTAAATTAGCAAAATTTTTACAATTAATAGGTACTATTAACGGAACTATTTTTAAGAAAGTGTGAATGGAAACTATTTTGAAAATATACAACACACTAGTTTTACTTACATTTTTATATGGGTCGGAAAATTGGACTCTAACAGCCTTACAAATACGAAGAATTGAAGCGGCAGAAATGAAGTTACTGAGACCTCTGGCAGGCTACACCCTTTATGACCACAAAATAAATGACTACATACGCCGCGAACGACGGATTACAGGCATACTAGACAAGATAGATGAATACAGACGGAATTGGCTTTCACACTTGCAAAGAATGCCACAAAACCGAATCCCTTTGAAATCATACCACTACAGACGACAAGGAAGGAGAACAATTTGAAGACCGATAAAAGTATATAGTAAATTATCTTCTCTCTTTCTTTATTTCTGCTTCTATCTTTGTTGTCGGGACTTAGTATATTAATGCTTTGCTCCTTGCATTATGCTGCCTCATGCTCTTCTGCCCACTTGGGGGTTTTTAGTCCAAAAGTGCTCGTCATTTTCTCTGCACCACTGTAAAAGGGATTGTAGATATTATCAGTATCAAAAATTCATATTTAATTTATGGCCCAATGATTCATATTCGCCAACGTAGATACTAGGACGCATTAAAGCAGGTCTGCCAACATAGACGATAACACACTTTATTTGCAAAATAAATTTATGCTTTGGGTCAATGTGTGCGGTGTGCCTAAGTTCTGCTCCCTCGAATTGCAATTAATCTGACTTTTTAGATGTGTGTAAGAATTTCCTTTTGTCGTTATGTATGATACATCCTCTATCTGTGACTTAATGTTTCCTTAATGTGAACATCTTGGACGACCCAGGTGTAGATGGGAGGATAATATTAAGAAGGGTCTTCAGGTAGTGGGATGTGTGAGCATGGACTGGATCGATTTGGCTCGGGATAGGGACAGCTGGCGGGCACGTTTGAATACGGTAATGAATCTTCGGATTCTGTAAAATGTGGGACATTTCTTGACTAAAAATTTAATGCTTTCCATCCCGAAGTATTTAACAAATATATAAACAGACAATGATGTATCAGTCAAGCACAACGAAACTTTATTACGTTTATTATCATATTAGGGCAACATGTTTCGATTCTTATAGAATCAACTTCAGGCCCTTCTAAGATACAGATCCATAATTAGCAATGTTTAAAATGCGATGTGGTATCCCAAATGCTTACATTCTTGATATAACTATGTATAAAGTGCGCGTGTCGTCATGTTCTTATTATATAATCAGGATACTTATTTCTAAAACTTTATCCGGTACATGTGATGTAGGTTACACGTATGTATTTGAGATGTGTTGTTATAGAATTTTGGATATTGTTATATATTGTTGCTAATTATAAATGATGTATGTAAGCGTTAAAACGCTAAAAACATTAAAAAACTATGCAGTAATGTTGAGCTCGGTAGCGTTTTAACGCTTATATACATCATTTATAATTAGAAAATATATATATAACAATATCCAAAGTTCTATAACAACACATCTCAAATACATACGTGTAAACTCCTTCATATGTACCGGTTGTGGTTTTAGAAATAACAATCCTGATTGTATAATAAGAACATAACGACACATGCATTTTATACATAGTTATATCAAGAATGTAAGCGTTTGGGAACCCACAGCGCATTTTAAACGTTACCAAGTAAGGATCTGTATTTTAGAAGGGCCTGAAGAATCGAAACATGTTGCCTAATACAATAATAAACGTAATAAAGTTTTGTTGTGTTTGACTGATACATCATTGTATATTTATATATTTCTTGACTAGGTGAGAACCGGTTAGCTTTTCTAGAAGAACTCTGCTCGGTGGAGTAGGTAAGTGACGTGAACATAACTTTAGTTTACATTTCTAAAAAATATATATATATACATACCGAACTAAAGACTAAATTTGATTTAAATTTCCAACGCGTTAATATTTTTTACGCCTATTTGTACGTAACTCAGTAGCCGAAAAATTAAAATGTGATATTTTGACGTCTAAAAGCACCGAACTTTTTGTGGTAGACTGACAATACACAAGATTCGAGTTTTCTTTTGCCCGTACTGTACGTTCATTGCTTTGAAACAACCGTGACTTAAACTCCACAATGAAGTAAAAAGCGGACAACAAAGAATGAACAATTATAAAACCTTTGTTACTTTTTTCTGTTATTGGTCTTCATAATAATTTTTTCAGATACAAATCTAATCTCGACAGCGGTAATGAACACAGAGATATTGTCCCGCATTGTTGCCGAATCAGATGAACTCTAGTGATATTGCAGTGCACGAAGACAAATTAGTTTTGTCTTGTATTTCTTTAACTACAAATTACATCCCGTAAAGTGATTGAGCTCAATGAAAGTTGTAGATCTTAATGAGTCTTAAATGACTAGGCTATAGACTGAACAACCGGTGTTCGTTTCCTGACAAAGGACGGGACATTACCAACGCGTCCAAATCTACGCGTGTTCCTTCCCAGTTTCGTAGCCGAAAGGTGTGATGTAATACTTGCTTCGGAGTACAGTCCGGTACTGACTCGCTCAAATTTATGTAGTTTTTGTAGCACGAGTTTAAGAATACACGCGGCCGTACCATCATTTCTCCAAATGTGTTCATTGTGAAGTGCTTAGTCGAAAACAAACAGGCTTAAAAAGCATCAATTTATATACCATGACTGGTTACTGATAAGTCTGAAAATTTTTGATTTAAATTTCTTTAAAAATATGATGCTTTTATCTCTTAAAATTTGTAATCTGAGGAACTTGAATGCCAAATTAGTACTCAAATAATTTCAACAAAGTCAGTTAAGAGAGGAAAGATAGAACAAACATAAATGATTCCATTTTGTGCTAAATTTATTTAATCCTTATTCATAAAGTTAATTAGCCTAATTTCGATTCACATTACACAGCCCTTATAAGGACAAAATACCCATATGACTACAAGGCTTGATGTATTTGTAGACAGTTCTGCTTGGTTACTGGACCGGAAATTTTGTGCCATTTGGGGGGTTTCTTCTCGCTCCAGATTCCAAACTTAATTTGCACAAAACCAGCACGCTTTACCTGTTGGATAATTTCTTAATCAGACAATAAATCAAATTGTTCTGATGTAAATTCCGATTACGACATTCCCTACCGTTAGGATGCGTTGTCTTCGATTAAGACAAAGTATTCGGGGTTATATTAGTCACGTTATAACATCGGAGAAAAATACGCTGTTTTAGAATTACCGATGAATAAACTGTGGTGTAGAGAAGGAAGTAATGTCAGTCAGTAGCTGACAGCGGTACTTTATATGAAGGAGATACAAAGACAAGTAGTCGAACTGGATAAATTCATGAACGATAATATTCTATTTATTTCCTTTGTTTGTTTGTTACTTTCTTATTTTAATCATTCATCCCCACTGAATCCATTACGGTGCTACTGCCAATTAGATACTTCTTATTGGCAGTTGGCGCCCAACTAGTCTGAACCGAAACCTGAATGGAATGTAAATCAGGAAACCCAGGAGTTACCAAGACATTGCGCCATGCGTGGCTAAGTTGCACACAAGTGCCGGTATTGAGAATCGGGACACTGAACAGTAACACGTTTATTCAGAATGAAGTAAGACTGAATGTAAACAGTAAAAGTAGGCAGTATATAAAATTTCAGCATTATTTTTAGAACGGCGACCATGAAATTTTTCCACTTAGACTTTGTTATTTTTCAATAATATAATATAATAAATTATGTATGTTAAAACACCTTTCGATAAGAAAACGATAACTTCTGTTTGTGTAAAATTGCTACATATATTGACCCGTTCGATTCATTATCAAAATTTTAGTAAAATATGTAAGAAGAATTTAAAATTCCGGTGATAGTTCATTGAGAATAGTTTGTGTGGTTTTTTTTTGGGGGGGGGAGGGTTCTGATATATATTGCACAAATAAAGTTAAATCTATATTAAAAGGAACCTGAGTATAACGGGAACCTTTCTTTAGCGGAAAACGTTTACTTTCCCGAGGATCTGATACTGAAGAATCCAATTTTATTACCTCTATTAAGTGGATTCTGTCTGCAAAGGAAAAAATTCACTCCCAGACCGTTCAGTTTAAAGCAGGTTTCACTATATGCTGGAAGTTCAAGCCTTGTTTCGACAACTACGAGATCCAAAATCGTTCTCTAAAATAATTAGTCCTTATTCCTAGACGGCCATATTTAAATATAGAGGGTCAAAGATATGGACTGCTAATAAGATGAATTTCCTTCAACTCCCACTAGGGAGGCTCTCTGCTCCACGATTGCGCGCAATTCAGTCGCTAACGATGCGCCCAATTATGATGTCTCAGAAGGAACATTAATTATACAAGGTTGTGGTGATCATGCACTCCGCTGTAGTTATATGTATATTTAGTTCCTTTTTTACATCTTCCCTTTTAGAATCGATTTCATCTTCATTCTGACACTTTTAAACTCCCATTTGTATGAACCTTTTTTTAACAATGGCGTCAAGAATATCACATCTTTAGTTACCTAGCAACGAAGCCTTTCTTCACAGCGTTCTATTGACAATGATTATTACGTATGTAGCATTTCGCCTGTCATTATTACTCATGTCATTACATCGCTAACAGTGTACAGTCACTTCAGATATAATATTGCGTTAGACTGATGTGACTGGTAATCCCTAAGCTTTCTGTGTCCAAACCCTGTTAAGGATCAAAATATTGTGTGTGAGTCTTCATGTCTGCGCCGTGCATCAATGACAATTAAACACTTGATTATCCAACTAATGCACAATATGTAATATGTAGATACAATTAAAATTATAAAATATTTAAAAGTGCTCCAACATGTTTCGGATCACAGAGGATCCATCATCAGGGAGCCTTGTACAGTGTTCGGCTAAAAATTACAAGAATGATCCTATCGCGTCCTTTGATATGGACAAGGTCGGTGTTATGGCAGCATATTCTGACACCGTTGTGCCACCTATAGGTGTGATGATACCAGAGGCTGTGTAATGCAATTTTGACCTCCTGGTGATGAGCACATGTGCTCGAAACATGTAGAGGCATGAAATAAACTTATTGTAAAACAAAAATTTTTGCATCAAGTTGGTTAATTACTGAGATAAAAAAATTATACATTGTAAGATCTGGCGTTCTGACAACGGTATTGTTGAAGACTGAATTTTCCTGGGACTTTTGTCGTTTCGTTTGGTCAGTAGCTACAGACCTTCTGAAAGGTCATAGTGCTTCCATTGTCATGGTCAAACAGACTAGAATAGAAGTTGCACAACAATTTGGGTACATTACCGTAAGACGCTGCACTTCTTGGACTGTTTCGTCCTGAAAATAAAGGCACTACGATCCTTTGAAACGTTGGTAACTCTTTATTGTTGATACGGAATAACATACCACGTGACTTTTACCTTTAGAAAACGCTTTCCTGTGGGCAGATCACTAAGGATTAAGTTAGATTATGTAAGTTGTAACAAAAAACTTTGCTTAAAAAATCTAATATTATTTCGGAATTAATTTGTCTATGCGATGATTGCTGAAGTACCAAAATGTTCCTTTGTTTTTTAACAGACATACACGAGGAAACAAAGATATTTAGTTTATATTATTCGTTGGTGATCACATTATTAGACTTTCTTTGAAGGTCATCTTATGTGGAGATCATGTCAATCCATTGGTCAGCCCGCGAACTAAAGTCAACTACCGAATAATTTGTCAAATTTAATGAAAACCAGTTAGGAAATCCTCACGAAAGTCTTTCGGTCATTTAAAAGTTTCATGGAAACCTGCGCATTAACTGACATGCCGCGGTGCAAACGTTAGAAACAAAACGACTTTTCGACGTCATTTCCTTCCTCTAAACAAAACACGAATATTTTATTTCCTTAAGCAAAATTTCCGAACCTAGAAGTGCGCAGAAACTGCAAAGAAATGGAATGTAATTTGACCGTACTAAGCGCTCTCACTCTTTCCTTAATTTTGACGTCTCTTTAGTTCAGTGACCGGTCATTGTCGTCAACAATGTAGTTCTTAATTATTGGTGATTTTTTTAACTCCGCCTAGAAGATATTTTCTGGACTACTTTGTTCTTCAATTTAGAAATCTGCATTTCTTTGGATAGAAGAAAATAGGAAATTACAGCTTAATTTGAAGTGTTTTGTCAGACTGACGTCTTGTCTTGATCTCTTTAACCTTTTGACGCCTAATGACAACTATAGAGGTCGTACCACAACGCTAACCTCTAAAGTTGCATTTTATATATTTATTCAACAAATATAGGTACTGAATATTTTAAACATGGTATATACTCTCCGTTTTTTCCTCTTCAAAATGCAGTTTGTTTCATAATTCTAAC
>Ga0123354_10021237_pt1 | contig 10230 bp, 5 predicted proteins | sample TergutLab28metaG_2_FD_97872 | JGI IMG/M metagenome (GOLD analysis project Ga0123354, IMG submission 97872) | Labiotermes labralis P4 segment gut microbial communities from Petit-Saut dam, French Guiana - Lab288 P4 | ecosystem: Host-associated > Arthropoda: Insects > Digestive system > Gut ...
CTGTACAGTACTGTACTGTACTGTACTTACTGTACTGTACTGTACTGTACTGCACTGTACTCTACTGTACTGTACTGTACTGTACTGTACTGTACTGTACTGTACTCTACTGTACTGTACTGTACTGTACTGTACTCTACTGTACAGTACTGTACAGTACTGTACTGTACTGTACTTACTGTACTGTACTGTACTGTACTGCACTGTACTCTACTCTACTGTACTGTACTGTACTCTATTGTACTGTACTGTACTGTACTGTACTGTACTCTACTGTACTGTACTGTACTGTACTGTACTATACCTTACTGTGTAGGGGCGACAGGATTAAGGATCGAGATAGGTAAGACGCATTGACGCCACTTACGATAACATCGCGTTGGTGGGTATGTGGAATCAAAATGTGAAGAATTGAATGGGTATGCCTCTGTGGCAAATTGCACACCAGGGCATGACGGTGTATAGGGGATAAAGTACAGGCTTAACTCCAAGGATTTTTAACCTCGATGCTCGACAGTAGAAGGGGAAGAGAAGTGAGCTTCACTCCTCTGCTGCTTTACCCCAGGAGTAATATCCCCCAGCACCTACTGAATGAGAGGCTGAGTTGTCTTCAGAGCCGATCTGGAGGTGTGGGGGAAAAAACCTATTGCCTCTGTCGGGAGTCAAATACCGATTACACGGTCGTTCATCCCGTAATGTTATGGGTATCTTAAACGGACATGGAGTAGATTGGATTGAAGTGGCTCTGAATAAATTCCATTGAGGAAAAAAACGTGTTTCGGTCCAAATGTGCCATTATCAGCAAGTTTCAAATTATCAGTATAAGAATTATATGAAAAGTTAATTGGATTTAGTTAACTGTTCACATAATACTCATTCTTCCACTGGGAGCTCCTTGATAGTGATCCAGCGAGCCCGAAACTTATATAAGATTTACCAAAGACAATTGGAGGCGTCTCCCTATCAAACAGCACATTTTCATTTTGCATGTTGATTCTGTATACAGGAAATAGCTCGACAGTTTCATGCAGGCGGGGGAATTCCTTCACCGGGCAAATGACTCCAAGTTCCTCACGAAGTTGACATTCAGAGGACCGTGCATCCATGATATATTCTTATAATAAAACCAGCGAGATGCACTAATTTCTCAAATTTATTTTAGGATAGAACTGTACATATTTGGGACAGTTCCTATGTCCATCATAAGGAGCCCAGTACTGTACACACAACAATAGGTATATGTCATACAGGTTATGCTGACTGCTTGCTAGCAAGTCAGCATAACTTGTATGACATATACCTTTTGTTGTGCGTATAGTACTGGACTCCTGTTGATGGACAGAGGAACTGTCCGAAACATGAAGAGTTCTATTCCAAAAATAAATTTGAGAAATTGGTACACATCGTTGGTTTTATTACAAGAATTCTTCATGAAGCATTCTACGCTGTGGAGTCTGTTCGTCCTTTTGTTAGTCGGGCTTGAGTCGAACAGGTTAGCTTAGCGGTACCGCCTCCCATTTGTGTTCCAGAGGAAGCCAGTTCGAATCATTTTCTTAGCACTTACTGTCCTTGACATTATAGATTATTTTCACCATACATCTCAGAAAAAATGCCTTCACATAGACCAGAGATGCTTAAGGTTCTTGTCCCTGAGTTATCGTTATATATAGCCATTCTAACCTGTCATTATATTATTTGACACAGTGGCATTAAAAGCCTTGGATGTAGCGTAATGCATACACAGTAGCAGTTAGCTTCGGCAAACCCACTGTGGAAAGGGTTAATTCTACGTTCATAAACCTAAAACTAAAGCTGCATTCCAACGCCCCGTGTACTGATTTACACTCTGCCCTACTACGTAATTAAAGATTTCTGATGAAACTCTTGAATTTTCTTTCAGTAACCAGCAACGTGAAACGTCTATTACGGTAAGCTAACTAGTGTTACTAGCTCGATTCTTATTACACGAACGACGTCCATCATATTATTAACCACCGGAAATTGTGAACATAACGTCTAACTCTGTTCGTATATCAAATTGTGTGTGTGTGGTTTCAATATGGCATAACGTCGTTAGCCACCTGATGCAGAACGTATCTCTAGTATGAAGAGGAGATGGGCTCTTGACATTTGCCTGCTGTGGGAACTTCGGTGTTGTCTCATGTCCGATGGATGCTATAATATACTGTGATCACCATAATTACTTCCCAACAGTTTGACTCCACGTGTATTCGCATTTTACTCCATCTCCTTCCTGTTCAGTGGGGTCGTGATCTGAGATTACAAACCTGAGGCGTCATGCGTCATGCATCATCGCAAACCTTGCACGTAACTGCCGGAAAGAGAACACAGTGACGTATCATTGGAACACGTTCCGCGACAGACGCTTTCTTCCATGGCTGTACGCCGAAGCTTCGATATTCGTCTGCAAGATCACGTGACGTTGCAAACAAAAACGCCAAAATCTGTAAGGAGGTAAAAATATAACATCGATTGTGAAACAAGTCCCAAAGAGAACACAGTGACGTATCACTGAACACGTTCCGCGACAGACGCTTTCTTCCACAGCTGTACCGCCGAAGCTTCGATATTCGTCTGCAGGATCACGTGACGTTGCAAACAATAACGTCAAAATCTGTAAGGAGAAAAAAATATACCATCGATTGTGAAATAAGTCCCAATTTATTTTGAAGTGTTTTATTTGACGACTCTTCCAGTTGATAAGATGATACAGTATTGGTAATAAACGAAGGAACGCGGATCTCCGGTGAAATGATATTGACAGGATAAAAGCGAAGTACTCTGAAGAGAACCGCTCCCACTGATACTTTGTCCACCATCATTCACATCCACTGACCTGAGATTTAATCCGGGCCTCCGCGGTGAGAGGCAGACAGCTGTCTGAGCCGTGACGCGGGTCAGTTTAATTTTTCTTGTGGATTTTATTGTAGGAGAAATTTTACACTTTAATTATTTGGGCTATGGCTGGTGGTGCTGTCGTTGGTCTGCAAATTCACGCGTCATTAAACAGCTGGCACTGATATTGAGGTAACGCAAAGAAGTACATTGATCGAGGCTCTCCCCCTCCTCCACCCGTCTAGCCATTCTTTACTGACAACCACATAATAACCTTTTCCAGCGGCAAGCACTTTGGGCTGGATATCACAGGGCGCAGTAGGCTGCAGGGAAATAAGAGATAAGAATGGGCTACAGGAGAAGCCTCGGATGGAGTTATTCCCACCATCCAATACGCTTCTTTGCATAGCCTCACTATATATAAAATACCCATTCAGCGATGAAGACAGGACTTTGTTATGTATTGTGCCACATATGATCTCCTAGCAACTACAAGGCGGAGAAGACTGGATAAAAAATGGAAATACAAAATAATTTTCAAATAAAGACGGTGGAGTGTGTTTGATTTAGAAGTTATTTGCTAAGTGCAACAACGTTTAGTGTTAAACACAACCTGGAGACAAGACTTAGGTGGAAAACGTTTTCGTATTCTAGAAACATCACCAGATAATTAAATACACGAATACGTACTGGAAAGTGTTGCTCATCTGGATAGCGTGTAGTATTCGAATCGAAAAGCTGCCTAAAAGCGTACATGCATTTCATGGAACTAAGTTTGTGTTGCCTCTCGTATTTCAAGGTGAAAAACTATACCTGTGCAGTCCTGGACAGATCCTTATGTCTCCAGGAAGTTCAGTCTCCTAGAATATGTACAATACACAGTCGGAATATGAAGGTGGCAAGCTTGTCAGTACTACACACCGGCCGCCTTTACCTCCCAAGAGATATTCCTGGTACAATATTGCAAGGTAGGGAGCATAAAACAATGTAATCTTTACACTTAGGCTGCTTTGAACAAATGTATTTCTACGAAGCTTAGAAGATCATTCAGTTACGGTTCCACTTTTTGTGACTCCTTGAATAAGAAAACATGTTGACGATTTCTTTCTTCTTAGATACGATTCGGCGTCTGTGATTTTCTTGGGTTCTCAAGGACCACTGTGCCTTCAATTTCAAGGGTCCAGAGGCATTGGACCGATTACTCTGCGTTTAGATCACATTTTAACCATCGAAATATGGATTAAACCCGATTCATTTTGGGTAACTTAGAATACAAGCAATAATAAAGTATGGTCAATTATTGTGGTCTGAAGCTGAAATAATGTGGTCATCTTCACTGAAGTCAGAATTCTGAAATATTTCCGCCACGGATGATTGTGTCATTCCCAGATGGATTACATTTCTTACGAAGTAAGCATAAATTTATCACAAGGGGGTTTCTTAAAGCCTGATTTTGACTGATGTTTAACTTTAAGCACCGCTCTCCGCGTAGCTGTTTTCAGATACTTGGACGTCAGTTTTAATGAAACCAGGTGGAAGGATACCGTATCGTCTTATTTCACATTTAATTCGCTTGACACTTTGACTTAGCTGATCATAAGGCTCGTACTGTATTTGTACAGTGTTTTCCGTTTTTAACCGGCCGGGATAGCGCAGGCGGTACAGCTACTCGCTACGGGCTGGACGGTCCGGGGATCGAATCCCGATGGGGGCGAGATTTTCTGCACCTGTCCAGACCGGTCATGGGGCACACTCAGCCTCCTATAGAACGGGTAGCGGGTCTTTCCCGGGGGTAAAGCGGCCGGGGAGTAGCATTTATCACCCACCCCCCCTCTAGCGCCGAGGTTAAAGGAAGAGTAGAGCTGTACCTCTACTCCACTTCTGGGCCTTCGTAGCCTGTTATAGGGTGAACTTTCATTTTTAACATAAGTGAATGAAAACTGCCACATTAATCGACATGTATTTTAAATATTTGTGACAGTGAATTATACCTTAAAAAACTGGATTTCGCTAAAAACTAGAGGGGCAGATTCACATACACAACTGTATAAATGACTTTAACAATGTGTTCCGTAAAACCCTGGAATTTAGCGAGAGATTTTGTTTCCTTAATTTGCCGAACCTACATTAAATACATTGAAGTCATCAATCTGAAGTTATTTCCATGCTTGTGATCAAATATCATCCGTAAATATAAGGAAACGTGTTTAAAGCGCGGACGACATCAAGCGCTGCCACTAAGGACGGGTCCTTCACTCTTCAGATCATATTATATCCGTTATCGAAGTTCGATACATCATTCTCTGTTGGATTAGCGCTGGCTTAGGTTCTTTCGATGTAAAATATTGGCGGCAGCGAAAGGGATTTTGAAGCATATTTTCCACATCAGTCTTGTCGATATGCTGTACATCATATAGGAGTATCCGAACAGGTTCCTTGCGTATTTAAACACTGGTTTCATCCTTATTTTGAAATTAGGTGCTGTAAAAAAGTCGGAAACCTTATTTTACATGTATCTTTTACACCTACCTATTTTATTTTTAATATGCTTTTCTATCAGTTGTTTTTGTAACTTAAGAGATCACGCCATCAAAAATGTACAGACTTACTTTTTTATGCGACAAAACGACAAAACGGAATTCTTTAAAAAGAGGAATAATTGAAATTTAAACGTCTTTTGTAAGAATGCAGAATAATGGATTCTTATTCGCAATGCTAGGAGTTAAACCGCCGTTAGGAAGACACAATGTAGTAAATAGGATTGTGTCGGAGAAAGCGGTCACAAATATGAAAAGAAATTCTAAGATCTTCTTGCAAGTGGAGTTGCCGTTCCGTGCAAACCGCAATGAATATAGACATTCCGAGTCTGTTTCCTAGTGCCATGATTATTCAAATAAAATAAGTGATGGCGTGACGGTTGGGGCCCCATAACGTGTATTGAGGAATGCCTATGTGTCAGTTAACATGGAAGTTTGCAAATATAATATACAAACGAAGCAATCTTCACCCCGCGAAGTTTAATAAACTTTGTATTAACCATTTAAAGCCTAGTGGTTCCTTTACGTACCACCAGGTTTAATATTAAAAAATTCTACATGGTGCTCGCTTTACGTTGTGTTTTGTGCGGATCTCAGAACAGACAGCGACTTTTGCTTTACACGTCATTAAGTGATTGATTTTTATAACCGTCGTGGAAAGTGTTTACAGCGCGGTAAAGACTGATTCCTTATGTAAAGTAGATTACGTTTCGTCTTTAAAAGGTTAATTGTAGATTTTTGTAATTAACTGTAGATTGCAATGAGGTTCATATCACATTAAGTTTCTTATATCAAATTAAAATAAAGGGCTTATGGTGTCACGGCCTTCTTCAAAATATTAATGATTGGACAAATTGTATTTTTTAAAAATATTGCCATTTTCAGTTTATGTATTTTACAACGGAATGTTCCAACCAAGGATGACTTGGTTCTTCGGGAGCCGGACTAACATCACCGTTATAGTGACTTGTCTACGGATTGCTCGGTTCGGAGTTCGAATGCCTCAAGGGGCAAGAGATTTTTATGTTCCCTACAACATCTATACGAGCTGTGAGGCTCAATCAGCCTCTTATGCAACGGATACCGTGCTCGTTCCTGGGGTACGGTGGCTGTTGCATGAAGTTGATCATACATTGCCAAGGTTGGGAATAGGTGGAGCTGTATATCTTCTCCCCCACATGCCTTCATGGCGTGGACAGGAAAAATATTACCCCTTTACATTTTATGACTTGGTTTTTACACTATGAACAGACAATACGTGCGGTTCCTCACATAGTTTTATAGATGCATGAAAGAGTAATATTATGTAGTCGGTTAACTGTTGATAGGGAAAACAAGGTACAGAAGAACAATAACACGAACATGCCCTGAATGATGTTGCTAACGTTATGGTTTTGCAGTTGGGTGTAAACTGTCTTTATCACCACCTATGTTAATTTTACACGTGCGGTCCGCGAACCAGCCCACAATGACGACTGTGGCCCTTTCCTTGAAAAGGCTGGACATCCCTGAAATAAGGTAAACTTCGATCGGCCGGAAGCCAAAAACTGACTTATATAAATGTTCTTTTATACACTTCGTTTCTACAAAGGGCGACCTTCAAATCTCGTTGTAAATATCAAATTGGAACGGATATCGAGAAAGGAACAAATATTCAAAAGAAAATTTCTGTTCTATAGAAATTTCGATATTCTGGTCTGAATAGAAGTGCCATACACACTGGCCAATAGACTTGGGACAATTGTGACTCGCAGGTCAACTGTACTGAATAGTTTCGACGTTAGTGGGTGGTACTGTCAGTGGTGTGGTTCAAGATGGCCTAGTCAGTATAGCTACTCGCTACGGACTGGGCGGCCCGGGGATCGAATCCCGGTGGGGGGCGAGACCCGCCGCACTCGTCCAGAACGGCCCTATGACCCACTCCGTCTCCTCTACTATTGGTACCGGTTCCCTTTCCCGGACGTAAAGCTGCCGGGGCGTGACGTACAACCATCCACCCCATGTAGTGCTGAGATTAAAACAAGGGTAGAGCTATACCTCTGTTCCCCCTCTGGGCCTTCATGACCTGTTCTAGGGTGAACTTTATCTTTACCTTTACCTTAACACTCTGCTACCCCACCTCAACGAGAATTTCGCGTAAGTAGGCATGGAGTTAATTTTCGAACTTATACATATTTACAAACCAAATTCTCAAGCAGGTCTGTTTACACGTTTTCGCTTGGTTTGAAGTAATTATTTGTATCCTCTTGTTCAATCGAGAAACTGGGCATTGCGTCACGTGACTTTACAGGCACAATATCTTTTCTTCTATGGTGCTTGGCCCTGTCGCCGGGCCATGGCCTCCCCAATCTTCTACCTCCAGCTTTCTCCCTTCCTTGCCGTCACTTTTCATTTACAAATCTGGAGAAAATCTACGCCATCCCTCCAAACATCATACTTGCTTCTGCTCCTAGGCTTGCCCGTGGGCCTTCTTCCGGCGAAACACATGATCGTGACCTTGATATTGAGCGAAGTTGATGGCAGTGGATGTATTGATAACCACAGTGGAGTGACGTGTTAACAAACACAGCAGAGTACTAAGTCACATTCAGACATAAGACAGTGATACTGCGTTATCTGTAGAAGGTATTCGGCGTCGAATGAGATGTAACGAAGACTGATTACACATGCAAAGTCGCGTCTTTTCGACTGACCTAACAACACACGGCCCTGACCCACCAGTTATCGCTGTTAAGAAATCGGTCGCATGCTTATCTGACGCTTGGACCCTTGTTCTTCCACTATTAAAATATCACTAAACAAAACGAACAACCGAAACACAAATGTATGTATATTAAATAGTGAAAACCTTGAGTTAAATCGTGTAGTAGCTATGAGTATCAAAACCGAAGCTAATTGTTTCCATTCTCCCCTCGTGGCATTCCACGCTATGGCACAGTTAGGAACAATTCGCCTTCCTCTTTGAATCACAGAATAGATAAATGACACCAACGGAGCTTTGTGCTGGGCGAAATGTAGAATTTTCTGTAGCATATCCATGAATTACGTTATACGATACGGAAAAATGCGTTTAAGCCCAGGCCTGTGTTACACCATGTTACGAGGTAAATGAAGCTTCAGGCGCAATATGAAGCGCATTATATCTTCTTTGAGTTTTAGTTTCGTGTTCACAGCTAGACAGAATGGCATTTATATGCAAATATTGTAACACGTCCTGGTGTTTGTGACAGAAACAAGAGGAACATGAAAAACCAAATCGGTAGTTTTTGCTTTCAGATTTGTTTAGAGCAACGAATCGATTTCTTTATAAAGTTGCATATAAATTGAGTTAATTTTGGAATTTATACGTAATGCAACTTTTGTTGTCATAGCAACGTTACCAAAAATTATTATGTCTAATCAAGTGTCATGTGAATGCCAACAGTACAGGGCTTTTGATCTATACTAATTGTTAAATGGGTACTTAAATTGTCAACAGTCTGTGTAAAGTGTCTTTTTCTCGTTGTCATTAATAAATTAAGTGTTATACAAATATAGGCCTTTTCTGACCGTGCCATGATTGGGGCTGATAGTGACTGGCTTGTGATGGTGAAAGCTGGGGGTTTATCCCAGAGCAGTTCATGTGGGATTTCTGGTAGAGAGAGCGATGGTGTGACTAATTTGTCTCCAAGCGCTATGGGTTTTACTCTGTCAGTATGATTCCACCAATGCTCCGTGCTCATATTTATATCATCTCCCACCGGACGCTGGAATCGTTGTTAAGTGAAACACGTGTTCTCTCTGGATGCCTTTTTCCAAAGCGCAATCAAATTTGACTTGATGCTCCTCTTTCGGATACGTTTTAAAATGTAAAATGCAACAGTGACATTAAATCCTAGTAATTTACCAACTTAATGCACAAATTCTTGTTTTATAATAAGTTTATTATATTCCTGTACATATTTCGAGCACAACAGTGCTCGAAATATGTACAGGAATATAATAAACTTATTATAAAACAAGAATCTGTACCTTAAGTTGGTCAGTTACGAAGATGATACTGAGATGCACGGTCAGCAAAACATAAAAAAGTAACATTAAAATGCCATAGAATAAATAAAGCAGCATGTGACATGGTATTCGTCGTAGGCATCATTTATTATATCTCGGGCTGTTGTCCATAACATTTCATTAGGTATGACAATAAAGGGATAGTGGCACTAAAGAAGAATGTATGCAAAAAGATCATTAATAAAACTTCTAACCGCTATGTTAACACTTTGGTAACCCAGCAAATGCGCAATTCTACGGTATATGTATTCTTTTTATTACACAGCTCCTACATGTTTCCGCATTTTCGCCGTTATGTACGAACATTTAATACATACCTTATTCAAGATAGTAAGATGTGTTTTATTTAAAGATGGTAAAAGTTATTGAAATCATATAACTTACTTACTTACTTACTTACTTACTTACTCCATGGTGCAGAGTCCTTCTTGAGAAGCTAACTGGTTTGCAGCTAGTCAAGAAATTCCCCACATTTCATGGAACCTGAAGGTTCATTACCGCACTCACAAGCGTCCGCCACCTGTCTCTATCCTGGGCCAGCCTAATCCAGTCCATATACCCACATCCCACCTCCTGGAGATCCATCCTAATATTATCCACCATCTACGCCTAGGTCTCCCCAGTGGTCTCTTTCCCTCCGGTTTCCCCACCAAAACCCTATACACCCCCTCTCCTCACCCATACGCGCCACATGCCCTGCCCATCTCATTCTTCTCGATTTTATCACCCGCACAATATTGGGCGAGGAGTACAGATCACTTAGCTCCTCGTTATGCAGTCTCCTCCA
>Ga0123354_10021238_pt1 | contig 10230 bp, 5 predicted proteins | sample TergutLab28metaG_2_FD_97872 | JGI IMG/M metagenome (GOLD analysis project Ga0123354, IMG submission 97872) | Labiotermes labralis P4 segment gut microbial communities from Petit-Saut dam, French Guiana - Lab288 P4 | ecosystem: Host-associated > Arthropoda: Insects > Digestive system > Gut ...
ATAGAACAAGCTATACTGCAGTACATGGAATATGGTCTGTGAAAGAAACTGTAGAATGACAGAGATAGAACAAGCTATACTGCAGTACATGGAATGTGGCCTGTGAAAGAAACTGTAGAATGACAAAGATAGAACAAGCTATGCTGCAGTACATGGAATGTGGCCTGTGAAAGAAACTGTAGAATGATGCAGATCAGAATAAGCTACGCTGCAGCACACAGAATGTGGCCTGTGAAAGAAAATGTAGAATGATACAGAACAGAACAAGCTATGCTGCAGTACATGGAATGTGGCCTGTGAAAGAAACTGTAGAATGATGCAGATCAGAACAAGCTACGCTGCAGCACACAGAACGTGGCCTGTGAAAAAAAAAGTAGGATGATACAGAACAGAACAAGCTATGCTGCAGTACATGGAATGTGGCCTGTGAAAGAAATTGTAGAATGATAGAGATCAGAACAAGCTATACAGCAGTACATGGAATGTGGCCTGTGAAAGAAACTGTAGAATGATGCAGATCAGAATAAGCTACGCTGCAGCACATAGAATGTGGTCTGTGAAAGAAACTGTAGAATGATAGAGATCAGAACAAGCTATACAGCAGTACATGGAATGTGGCCTGTGAAATAAACTGTAGAATGATACCTTGGAAAAGGAGTCTGTTTGTCATTTTAAATAAAGAGGCAACATATTTCTTTTTTATACTGTCATTCTGATGTCAATTATTACGTAACTGTGCACAACTGTAACGTAATTAGTGGAAAGTGGAACTGAGGATTCTCTAATTGCGTGCCACACAAATTACACGTCACTTTCCAGAAGGCTCCCTCAAGTTAATTGTCTGGTTACGTCACACACAACATTTACAAACAGTCTCTTGCATTTACATTGAAAAGCGACTGTTTATAAACTGTCCCTGCGTGACCAGTCCTCTCTTATCATCAAGTCTACCATCAACATATTTCGAAACCGGCAAGCCTATTTATGACATTGTTTGTCCAAGACCTGTGGCTATTTTTTTTCCAAGTGGGTCCCCACCTATAGCAGAAATTATCGGTCATAAAATGTAGTCTTAAAAATAATTACGCCTACATACTGTGCAAAAGGACTCTAGTTAAACTGAAATAAGAATACGTAGAGGAAAAGCAATCACATTACAGGCCTGGACAGGCCCTGGGGGTTACAGGAGTTTGAGTCTCCCAGATTTCAAGACAATCGGCACATGAAGGTGGTAACGTTGTCAGCCCTATGCACCGGCCGCCTTCACCCCCAGGAAATATTCCTGGTACTCATTTCTGTTAGAGGCTGAGTCAACCCCAGGGCCCTAGTGGACCGGAAGGATTATGTCAATGAAAAATTCCAATGACACCATCAAGAATCGAACCCGCGACCTTCCGGCTCGCAGCGCAGTACCCAACCAACTGCGCCACGGCGTACCCCCGAAATCCGAATATGTGTACCCCCGAAATCCGAATACATAATTATGTAAACCGACCAACACGTCACTTGGCACGTTTGAACTGGAAGCTGATTTACAATGCGGTCTCACTACAGTCAGCTCATATAGCCTTGAGCGGCATAATTGGCTTGCAGCAGGGAAAAGGGAAGCCGGGCAGAAATATTGTCGATCTGGGCTCTGAAGAAAGCAAACGGGTTCTTGAAAAAATAGATCTTTCCGTTTAACGCGTTAATTAATTAGATGAAATACAAAAAGTGTGATATTTCAAGATGAAGTACTGGAAGATCAGAGACGTAACAAGAAATGGGGGGGGGGGACTACATAACAACCAAATATAAATGTGTCAAATCTCTCTTTAGTACAAAAATCGCACACCAATGTTGAGAATATCCGCTGTTCTTCGAGTAACTGTTACGTTACTTTCCTGTTACAGGGACAAACAACATAAGATAAGAAACACTCACATGCCCGTACGCTTTACTGTTTCAGGGCCGTAAGTTAAGTGGCAATGTGTTACAATATCTGTCAGTAGTTACTGATCAAGAGATGGATGGAATGCAAGCTCTCGATACCAAAAAGTGGTTGACAGTCCTCTCTTTGGGAAACATCTTGAAAAGTAAAGAAACTATTATATTTTCAAAGAGGCCGCTATACCACTGGCTCACTATGAGTCTTTTGAGCTAATCGGAACGAATTACGGCTGGCCTACGATCATTTTCCAGAAACAGACGCCGTGCAAGAACCGAATGTTGAAACTGAGTTCTCCAGTACCGGTATTTCTCTTTCCCTTGAACTAGACATGGCCTTCAGAGTGTTAACTTGTACGTCAGAAAACAAGAAGGGGGAAAAATAAAAATAAATAAGGGGGCCGGGGGGGGAGAGAAAATGAATGTAATTTAGTTGCAGTTCCTGATGGACACGCATGTCACGTGCGAAAGTGGGCGCCACTCAGCAACAATGCAGCAGCGTTCCTATGACACGACAACAATCAGCCCTGCATTCATACTACGCTATCTCACTACAGTGTGTTTCGCAACTTCGTTTACTTATCTACCCTTGTTATTTCCTAAAAGTCTATAAACTTATAAATTCCAGCCTTCTACAGCTGGAAGTGGTGAAAAGCCAAATACATTTCCCTTTTACTCCTGCATGAGGTCCACTATACGGAACGAAATTTATTCAAATTAGTATTGGGAGACGGGGGCCAAAAAATTCACAAATGTACAAAGAAGTTTTCAATCACACACAACTCACAAAAATTAGTAACTAATTACGTTAATAGAAAACTTTTAAATCATACCAAAATTTCTAATAACAAGAAAATTCAAGTACTAAGAATAAAAGACAAAATTAATTTATTTGTATTAAAAGAAACCTAAACAAGCAGCTATAACAGTCAGTTCTGTGTGATTGAAAATTTCGTTAAACATTTGAGTGTTACATCAAAGGGGACATTCACGTAAAGATCATAAAATTCTAGTATGCAGCCTGAAGTATGTAACAAACTGCAGCTGCACTCTAATGTATGCACGGTCATAGACTGGGCGAAGACTGGGTTCGCTTATTTGTACCTCTCTGGAGGCACGAACACAAGCCCGAGTGCCTGTGTATAGGTACGGTACCTGCGAAAGTCTCACGTGCCGACCAAGAATTAGATGTGAATCAAAACAGGTGAACACGCTTAGTCCGTGAAAGTAGAATCAAATTAACTTCTGCGGCATTGATACAACCCTAACACAAAGGTTCAGCACGGACAACATTATGTATCACATTAGTGAACCATTTCTCAGTAATCGCCTCATTATTACAGTTTATTTAAGCTACATTATAATAATACATTAAAGTTTCCTTCTGAGTAAGGCAGTTGTTAACGACATCCTAGCAGTTTCCCCGTCACTATTCTGTACTCGAATTTTGTATTCACTTCACAGTCCACAAGTAACACTGTTATCAAATTTCAATGATTTAAGTGCCTTAAAAACAAAAGAAGACAACAAATGTCCCACGTTACGTTTCCCCCCAATCAGTTCGCCAACATATAGGCCTATTCAGCACCGTGGCTTACCTGTAATTTGTGTTTCTTACTTAGAGAAAACAATGGGCAAACACTTTATGTAACCTACTGTTCGATTGTCATAAACAAATAAAGAAAACTTTCTTATGTAAACACAAGCTCATAAAGTCTAAATTAAGGTCAACAAAAGGTATGTCACAGCTTTAGGTTATTCTTAACAATATGTTCAGTAAGAATTTAGCATTCCGACATCCGTAGTAGAAAGATGTCAGTTCACGTCTACTGACTAATTATCACAAAGCAGGTGGTGAGGCAGTTCTCCAGTGAAAGGGTGCATCTGGCAAGGACGATTAATATTGCCGCAGTGTGAGTGACAAACAATTTCGTGCTTGTAATTCTACAAAACGCAATTCCACTCGATGTATTTATAAACCCGTTCAGTACATATTTAAAGCAGCAACGAGAATTATTATTTATAGTCTATGTCAGCAGCTCGCTATAACTTGGTGCAAGGCTACTCTTTAAAGTGGAACAATTAACGTAACGTGCAGATAAAGGTAAATTCGTCCCTGCGCACAACGTTCAAGCATATGCGGGGAATGCAGCTACAGTTACACACATTCTTTATCTTGGAACTAGGTGGCGGTGAGCGGACAGCTTCACGCCCTCGGCCGCTTTATCCCGGTCGCCCAGTGTCTATGAAATTGGGTGGGTCTCAGCGACGGTCATCACGCTATGGGGAAGAGAGAATTTTTTTGCCTCTGTCGGTAATCGAACCCCGGTGGTCCAGCCCGTGCTTAGGCAACAACATAATAGAACAGGCCTACTCCCGGGTCTGTAACCGTTCACCAGCTTCAATATGAATTTATGTTTCCATCATCTTAAGAACACATCCGAACATGTGACATGGACGCATGCTCTAACAATGACTCGTACGGTTTTGGACACTAACGAGATGGTTGATATCGACACTGCCTGGGTTATAGTTATGCCTAAATTTGCTACCGTGCTTTTCAGGGTGGCACCTTGCGACAAACTGACATCCGACCCAAGAACCTGTGCTATCAAATGTCAACAATGACATAATCCTTCCCGCAGCACTATGGCCCTGGGGTCGACTCAGCCTCTAACAGAAATGAGTACCAGGAATATCTCTTGGATGAGGTAATGGCAGCCGATGCGTAGGGCCGGCAACCTTACCACCTTCGTGTGCCGAATGTCTTGAAATTTGGGAGTCTCAACTTCCTACAGCCCTAACGGCCTGTCCAGGCCTGTAATGAGATAGCTTTACATGTTACAAGTTGTCCACTATTTCTGAAGTAAAATCTCAATCCTAATCCTCGAAAGTTGGATGGTAAAATCACATCAAATCAAATCAAATCTGTGCTGTCACTTCGAGAACGCTGAGCTAACAGTGTAATATATCGTACTGCAGTTCGTTGTTTTGGGGGTTAAAATATTGCGGCGCCCACTGCAAAAAACATCCTTGCCTGAAAATGTGTAGCTTACGCTCAGGACAATTAATATGTAGCTTGTACAGAGCAGTGATACTGACACTTCACAACCGACCACATGGTCGCTGAGCCTCCGATCTGATTCACGCTTATATTTTATATAAGAGGTCATGAAACCTAGCAACTTAATTCCAAATAAGCTAGCTGGGGGACTGAGAGAATGCAGCAGTTTAAGCGCCATGCAGTACGACGATCCTACTGCCAAAAAACGAGAGGTCTATATAAACACGCAAGAGCACGATTGTTCCCGCGGTGACGTTCTCTGCCTCATACACCGGCTAACAGAAACTCCTGCTGTCGCCAACATCACGGAATATAACGAAGGCACCAGAATCTTCCGAAACGTCGGAACACTGATCCACACACCAAAAGACAGCGGAATTTGCAACCACAAACGCGTAAACCTCAAAACATACTTGTTTGCACTTGTCCTTATCAGGAGTGGGCAAAATTCGAAACAAAACGCAGTTAAGCAACAGCTGTGTATCCGCGCTGCAGAAATTGCTAGTTATCTTGTTATTCCGCTGAAAACAAACTTCATTAATAAATATTTAGGCCTAGGCCACAAGTAGAAGAAATGTAACAACGAAACATTTCAGGTAAATATCCTGACCTTCTGGTTTTCTCAAGCACGTGCACTATACCGAATACAGTGTCAAACACATTCGCCTTGATCTTAGCCTACTCAGAGGACGACGAGGTGGTAAATTATGTACGATTAAGTGCACGCGTGCCTGTCGGGAGGCGAGAAGGGAGAGGGGTAGTTTATTGAGACCCCAACACCTTCATTACCTTCGCTCTTTCCACAGAAATGAATCTGCTAATGATCGGACACTGTCTCTGAACTATTAACTATAGATTTAAAACGCTTATATCAGTTTCCGCGGAACTATTAGAAAACACTCAGTATTGCGAAACTTGCTTTGTGATCCGCAGATACCGTTCAATCCAGCCCATTTACCTCTGCGCGGGAACAGACCAAAGGGCAGTATTTGTGGAAGCATGAGAACACTGTCGTAAATTTGGATAAAATTTTGCTGACTGTGATCTCTTAGTAAAAGCAAAGTTCGTCACTCGAAATTACGGTAAGGAGAATGCCGCTGGACCATATCGTGAGGACTCCACCCCATATTGGTGGTCACACAGCAGGAACGGACAGCATCCGCCCCAACAGGCGATGATGTGATAGCACTACCTTGTCCGGCATCCGGTCGGTTGGTAGCTACGTGGTCCGACTTTGTTACTGCTAATAGCGCAGAACTGTTTGTGGTCTGAACACGCTAATCGTGGTTCAGGTGACTTGCACATTCTGGATTAACTTCAGTTACAACTGTACGATTAGACTCTCCACTCACTCCGGGGCTAATGCAGTCGGGGCGTGAAACTGACATTTTACTTCCAATTGGTCCTAAGATTAAGAATGTATTAGGCTTTATCTCCGCTTGCTTTGTAGTGCCTTTGTGGAATGGTGCTTGGGCGTAGATACAGTTTTCCCTCGCTACTTAGCGTACGTACGTTTGTGACGAAAGGCGGACTTGTGATATATATATATATATACATATGTATATGTGTGTGTGTGTGTGTGTGTGTGAGCGCGTGCGCACGCGAGTGAGAGAGAGTGAGAGAGAGAGAGCAAGATAATCATGTTCTTGATGGCAGAAGATCGAGTAGTGTAGTGAGCAGAGAGATCCTATGGAGTGACCTTCATAACATTCTCACGAAAAAATACCGGCGGATTCGTACAACACATTGTTTGGAGTAAAACACACGTGGAGAAAGCACACGCGCGCGCGCGCACGCACGCACATTGACACACTCACATGTCGACGCTGCTTACCTCTGCATCCGGAAAGGCCATCTTGTCCATAATTACTGCAAATGCCTTCACACAAAATTCAGTTACCCACATGGCATACTTGATTAACTTTGTACGTTCTTTGTCGAAAGGACGAATAAAAATGAACGCGAAATGTGAAGTACTTGTGTTCTTCTCACTCATTGTACCGTCCTAGTTAGCTGCACTTATGACAGCGTTCATTTTTCTATACAAACTGACATCCGAATTTATTGATGAAGTTACAATTTGCGAATATAAATTTCGGGCTGTGGCCCGTACAGACAGTACTAACGTCACAGGAAACACCCTACTGTTCCTAATTCTTGCATGACGTACAGAACAGTCTACATGTCATGGTATCAAGGTGTTGTTAGAAACATGTTCGATGGGGTGTGTTTCAACAGCCATGACTAATACATCCTAAATATGCCCGGAAGCCAATGAGCTTCATGTAAAATCACAAAAAACGTACCGGTATAAGTGTAGGCCTTCCCCTAATCGGAGAACACCAAACCACTACTGTCAGTAGCTTGCTCATTTGATTCCACAAATGCCAGAACCAACAGGGTGTGCTGTGAATGCAAGGCGCATGTCATTTACTCAGCTCTGTGAACGTGGTCCACCACACATTGCGTCCTGTGGAGGTGACTGTCCGGACCATCCTTCGTTATGCTGGCAATTGTCACAGTTTTCTTGAAATGGTGTCTGGCAGCCGTCACCAATTCTGCTGAATTTTGTGTGGATAATCACTGAGCTGTGTACTGGGCGCTGCACACAGCTCAGGGAACTTACTGCCTCTGTCATTCGGTTACTGGTGATTACAGAACCTTGTTCGACAGCAGACCCCGCCGAACCCCCGCAATTTTATTACATTTCCTATTATGTGCCTTTGTAGACTTTGTGCTTGAAGATGGCTCTAAGGCTAGCAATTTTGATTTCGCTCAAAATACTACCAGACAGAATGCGGCCCCCGAAATAATTAAATCACGTTAGTGAAACTGTTCAGACAATAATCGTATCAACAAAAGGACGCGTTCTTCGCACAGTATATTTTTGTTGCCCTTCACAATAACCTAAATGCCCTTCAGAATAAGTAACACTCGTAACGACAAACCCCTTTAAGTACGATTACATGTGTCACCAGGTTTAACCCTACAAAATCTGCATTTTGTTAATGCACTGCCGCTATGTGCTATGATTATCACAAAAAAAAATTACTTTCCTATGCAGAATTCACGGGCTAGTCTTTCTGTTGGAAGCAGAGTATGATCTTTATAGACCTACAGAATGCAGACCAATTTTAGTCTTCAAAGAGTTAATATTACAGACGCGCGTTAGAACATGGGGATGGGAGATCATCCATCATCAAGACCCCTGCTTTCGTCAAACAAAGCTTGGTGAATTCAGTTTATAATATATTTGGGTTTATGTAGTGTGATTCAAAGTTGATATATTCAAATACAGTACTCCCTCAAAGACTGACGGTAGAATTTGTCTTACTTGGTAATACACAGTTTTCCTTGTTTGGTTTTCTGGTTTTGGTGTTGGGAGGAATTTAAAAAAAAACGCCAATGTACCAAAAAGGGGGAGAAAAAATCACGGCGAGTAAATTGTAGTAAAGTAGCCTAATGTTCTTTGAAATTTCAAAGGAAACTGTTAGAAATAACCCTGTTCAAGAAAACTAACCCATCTTGCTTCAGCTCTTGAAGGTTTCAAATGCCAGTCCTTACCGAAGAACCTGCTTCTTCTCCTTGGCCCCTGTAATTCAGTCCCCATTAGCAAGTAAGGGTTACATAAAATGAGACCACGATAGCGTCCTGCTTCGCTCATTATCATTAAATATCTTAAGAATCGACGTTATTGACCTAGGTTTTTAAAACCCCTATTAAATAAACAAATAATACACAATTAATGAACGCATCTGAACGCAAAATGATGCTGAGAGAAATACACTTAGCATATCCAAGAAATCTGTTATTTTAACGACCACAACGTAGGCTTAGTAATTACTTATGACAATGAAAGGACAATTCGCGATGGGCTGAGCTCACAGCTCGGACAGAGAATTGTGCTGAGGGAACTTTTTGGAAAGCGAATATTGAAAACGAGACGAAAATGGGATGACAATATAAAGATGGTCAAGGAACTAGGCCGTAAAATGTGACATGGACGCAAATGGCTTAAGTTCGTGCCCGAACTCAGGACCTCGTAAGAGCAATGTTCAATGTTCAGTTCTTAAAAGAAGTTGGTAATGATGTATAATGGCCAATCCCAGTGGCCGCGCGTTCTAAGGTGTGTGTGTGTGTGCGGCAGCGGGCTTGCTTTGGTTGCGGGTTCGAATCCTGCCAGAAGCATGGATGTCTGTCTTTTGTGAGTGATGTGAGGTGCCAGGTAGAGGTCTCAGCGTCGAACCCATCACAAGTCCAGAGGATCCCTGTCGAGTGTAATGTGTCTGATTGTGACTGTGAAGCCTCGACAATGAGAAGGCTCTGGCCCACTAGGGACTGATGCGCCATGCCGGAAAAAATTATAATGACGTAGAATAATGTCTGATGGAATGGAATTTCAGCCCCAGTCCCTGGAAACAAGTCCACTTGCGCAGTTGTTCACTAACACTGGTGATTGCTTCAGCCACCCCTATAGGTTGCCCCCCATACAGACCGCAATTCTACTGGGGCAAATAACTGACGTGTTTTCTGGAACGTATTGTAGTGACGGTCGTTAATCAGTAACAAGCTGCAAAGGAAGGGGAGCAACAAGTTGAGGGGGAGCAACAGTTGGCAGGCGCCCGTCCGCTCCGTCGGTTTGCGGAACGATTTTCAAGTTGCACATCTTTATTTGCCCCGGTCGTCTCTTACTTATCGACGTTTATTTTACCTGCGTCGCGTCATGCTTGCAGTTATCTTGGAGAAAAATAAAACTGCAAATGTAGCCCTACTGGCCACTGCAAACCAACAATTCTATAAAAAAAAAAGCAATTAATGAAGAAACCCAATGTCAAACCCCCAAGGAACACAGCTCTGCCTGAAGAGCTTCTAGTCGCTCAGCTGGTCAAGAAATTACCCGCCTTCGGTTTTCGTATCGTGTTCACATCAGCCCGTCAATGATCCCTGTTCTAGGCACTGGGATTGCAGCGATTGAGCCACGGGCTGGATTCAATTAACAGCATGACGGAAAAGACTTACCTCTTTTCCGCAGCTTCCAGGCTGGCTTTATGTTCGCCCAGCCTCGTGTCCAATGAGCATCGGGAGGTTTTACCCCATGGATTAGAAAGCCAGGGCGTGAATCCGACTGTTAATTTCCTCGATGCCCCCCCCCCCCCCCCCCACCCCCTTGCTGCCTGGGTTGAACAAAATAATAACAAATTACTTATCCTCGCCCCTCTCCCATCTCTCCCCCCCCCCCC
>Ga0123354_10021239_pt1 | contig 10230 bp, 6 predicted proteins | sample TergutLab28metaG_2_FD_97872 | JGI IMG/M metagenome (GOLD analysis project Ga0123354, IMG submission 97872) | Labiotermes labralis P4 segment gut microbial communities from Petit-Saut dam, French Guiana - Lab288 P4 | ecosystem: Host-associated > Arthropoda: Insects > Digestive system > Gut ...
CGGGGGGTGAGGGGGGGGGGGGTGGGGGTGGGGGGGGGGGGGGGGGGGGGGGGGGGGGGGGGGGGGGGGGGGGGGGGGGGGGGGGGGGGGGGCGGGGGGGGGGGTATAGTCAGACAGGTGAAGATGGATGAAATGAGTGAATGATGCTTAGGTGGGTGGGCGGATAAGCAGGTATGTAGCCGGTGGGCATAGGCATATATATATATTAGTATACTCCACCGTCCGTGCAATAATCAGATCCAAACATGTACAAATAACCAACAAATGCACTATAATATTTATTATGTATTTTAATCACATAATTCTCATCAACATGTTTCGGCCGGCATTCCGGCTCCGGCCATCTTCGGACTAAAGTTATTATTACAAGAATACAAAAATGCAGCTGTGGCTAACCACGTCACCGTCACTCCATAATAATTAAATTTATAATTACGGTATATTTTAATTAGCGTATAATTATTTTACTTCAATAATGTTAACCGAAATTATAATTTTAATTATTATAGAGTGGCTGTAGCGCGGTTAACCACAACCACATGTGTATTTTTGTATTCTTGTAGAAGAGAATCAACATGAAGATGGCCGAAATGCCGGCTGGAACATGTTGTGGATTTTGTGAATAAAACGCATCATAAATAGTGAAGTGCATTTGTTGGATATTTATATTGTTTTGGACGTGTGTATATGCGTGTATAGACATATATAGAGAGGGTAGGTAGGTAGGTAGGTAGGTAGGTAGTTGGGTGGGTGGGTTCTTGAATATGTGGGTAGGTATAGAGTAGATGTATTGGGAAACACAATTAGAGAAGTTAAGTCGGATAGATAAAGAGAGAATAAACAAAGAAGGAAATAAAGGAAGAAGAAAAGAGAAACATTAATTGAATCTGTGGCAGAATGATGATAACGTGGTGTATCAGTGCGGCAGTAAACTAGTCGTCTCTACAGTCTCTGCTCCGCCCTGTGTCTTATAAGCAAACTACAGCAGTTGAAACGTCTTCAACTATAAAATGTTTCTCCCTTCGCCTTGGGGTAGAAGATACGCATACATACTGATCTGGCGTGGCTGCCCGAACTGCGAGGCGCACCATCAATCATCAGATGACCTGGAGATGTCTTGACCGGGTTACCGACTCGCGTGCTTCCGCGCCGTTAATGCTGCAGTTAAGATGTAACTATTGTTGCAATTCAGCGATAAAATGGCATTTACATAGACAAAAATTACTGCTGCTGCCGGGAACTAATGGCGTTCATTCATCCGTTCGGCATATTGACAACTACCGCTGCGCCTGCTGTTTTTACAGTAAGTATTGGCAATTAGTGAGAAAACTGCATATCTTAATGTAAATTAACCTTTCAAAGACGAAGCACAAACCGCTCTATATAAAGCCCCAGTCCGTACCGCGCTGTAAACACTTTTCATCTCGGTTATAAAAACCAACCAGTTTATGCTGTAAGTGGCACAAGTCGCTGTTTGTTCTCAGATAAACACAAAACACATAAATACAGTGCGGGCAGAGCGTACAGTTGTTGAATGTTAAACTGTTGGTGCATCACGTAACCAGTAGGTTAACATATTTATTACATTTTTGTTATCATTTTGTGCTTATGCCCACCGCAGTCTGTCCGTCCCAACTCACGTATTCTTGCCTTCAATTGCACGGCACTCCCTCCTGTCGTGCAAGACATTTCACGTAGACGGCTGATCTCCTTCACTGTGTTCCACTAAATCTAATCCTGCTGTACGTTCTTGTTTTTCGAAATCCATTTCAGTACTGTAGACTTTGAACGATTTAAAAATGCTGTATCAAATGTCAACTCTCACTTTCGTGGTCAAATCGTGGAGAATTAGATTGTCGGGGCATGTGGCATGTGTGGGGTACAAGAGAAGTTCATGCGGGGTTTTGGTGGGGAAATATAGAAGAAAGAGACCACTTGGAATGTCTAGACATAGATGAGAGGATAATATTAACATGGCTTGTAAATAAATTGGGTGGAGGAGTGTCGACTGGATTGATCTGGCTCGGGATAGGAACAGGTGGCGGTCTCTTGTGAACGCTGGAATTAAAGTACCGCAAATTTCGGGGAATTTCTGTAATAGCTGAAAGCTGTGCCTATTGCAGTTAAGTGATTCCAGTTAGATGTGATAGGTAACACTTTTTTGTATAGGGCCGTTACTTGCCTGAGATGCGTAGGAAAAAAGGGAGACATCAGAGCATGTAGGGTGTGTGGTGCAAGTTAATGGACGGGTCACAAAGGTTATACTTGTGATTAAATCGAATCAATATCCTGCATTAAATGCCATTACGCATCCCCTGTAGGAAGTGCTGGTGGTCAGTCATTACACAAAACCACGTATTGCTTTTAAATCTGAAGAGAAACTCTCCGCTCTCCTTTGCACGGTACGCCTGCAACTAGCGTTTAGACTACCCTGCACGATTCTTCAGTCTGATGAGTGGCCTGACTTCACGGCGGTTCACGCACCAGCAGCAGTTAACTTGTTTAGAACAAGACTGATATAAGAAACGGATCAAAATCGTCTTTTGTCTTCTCATTTCGTGTTTTTGGCCTACTATAACTAATACTCCGGAAAGAAGATCAGTTTCATTGGCATTCCAGGTACCAATCTGGTGGTAATTTGGAACATTTCATTGTGTTCAGTGGCTGCGGACCAGTTTCTGGGGCCATGTCGATGTTCATACGCTAAATTTCCGGCCTCTCACCGCGTAGACCCGGGTTCGATTGCAGTCCGCTTACTCCATGTGATATTTTTGGTGGACAAAGTGGCACAGGGACAGGTTTATCTCCGAATACTTTGCCTTTCCCCTGTCAGTATCACTGAACCAATGCCCCAGCTATGGCTGCCTTTACCTAACCTCAGTAATTCACATGATCGGTAAATAATGCACTTAAGATGCTGGTTCGCTACGTCACTGATGGGATTAATTTGTGTTTTTAGTATTTGTCGCGTAAATTATTGTTGTACATTTGGATTCCTCAGTTTCTTTTTACCGTCCAAGTTACTTTCTTTGTAGTTTTGTCTGTTTTACTTTCATGTCTACCACATGGGTTTATTTTAATTGTTATATTGCTGCTTACTGTGAGGTTAGGTTAGGTTAGCTTAGCTTAGGTTAGACTCTGTGCTCCTGTGACTGCCATGACTGGAGAGCACACAGGGAGAGGAGTTGTGGACTACATAATGTGGGTGTTCTGACCAACTAACTCGTTGGAGCAGAGTCCTTCTCGAGAAGGCTTGTTGTTCGTTGGCTACTCAAGACATTCCCTGCATTGACATTTAATGATCGTGTCACAACATCACGTCACTTATCTCTACCGCCGTTCTCATCCTCCTTGATTCATGTCGCCCTAATAATGTTTGATGTGCAGAAAAGTCATGAATCGCCTCATTATACAGTACTATCCGAATTCCCTCATATATATATATAATCCAATCCTGGACGCACCCTGGAACTATGTTGTTCCCGTAATATCTATTTTCACTGTACTCATATCTACCAACAGTTTCGTATTCTGAACTATATTGTTTTGTGTTTATCTCCTTTTCGTTCCTCTTCGTGCGTTTGTGTGTAATGTGCATTGTAGCTTGTCTGTATTATCGCTTATTTCTACTATTCACTTCACGCCACTTGACTCGCTGTTGCTCTCACGTGGTCACTATCGCTACCCAGCGATACAAGGTGCGGAGGAAACCTAACTCATATCCGGTGGTGGAAAATCTAAAGTATAAATAAGAAGCTTGCTGCAATGCATTAATAAGGAAACTGAGCTAATTGCACTGGGGGAGGAGGTGGGGTGAAGGGAATTGTAGAAGGAGGAGATTACACATCTCCCAGGCTTGAATTGGGATTGGTGTTTCATTTAGAAAATGGTGGCATCCCGCTGCGAAGAATAATTACAAATGAGTGGAGGGTAGCCTGTAAGCCTGGCTGACGACTCAGACTTCCCCAAGACATGTAATAATGGAAATTAAGAAAACAGGTAGCTAGCATGAGGCCCGTCATCTCCTGAACTTGTAACGTTTCATGACACGGACTTCCGCTTGCATAAAGTGAAATGCTGCGGTCGGAGAACCTATCATAATATCACCAGCATTACACACACAAAAAAAAAGAACTTAATATTACAAATCCGCCCGATGTTATTTTTTATAAAAAAGTGGTTTGAATGGTCTCTGCAGTAACTTTACCGCTTTGAGCTAACAGCTTTGGCTTGAGAAGTACGGCGGTTAATGCCAGTGCATAGCAGTGGGTCGACTCCCGTCCTAGGCATTCGTGCGAATATTATGATGAACCGATTTGTGCTTAATATGCACCCGTTACTATCGCCGTCTGCCGGAAGCCGAGAGACCTTTGTGTGAGGAAGTATGTACATCTGAAGGTCGCGTGACGTTTGTCTCCATCTGTCATTGGCAGGCCTTCGTAGCTGAAAGTATGTATACCCGTATGTCGAGGTTGCCTGATTATTAATGCTGGGAACTGTGAGTGGGTAACATGGTCGCCTAGTCAGTGAATCATAGACTGTAAACGACGTTTCGGTAGTTGGCTCTGCTGTCATGTTGAAATAGTTTGTTATATTTACACTGAGGGACTTTAATTTGCGATTTATGTGTCAATATATTTGGCAGAAGTCTGTGCGGGCTAAGGCATAGACCTTCATCCGCTCGATCGCTGCGATCGCAGGTTCGAATCCCGCTTAGAGCACGCACGTTCGTCTCTTGTGTTTGTTGTGTATTGTGTAGGTAGCGAGCTGTGCGCCGAGCTGATCACCTGTTTAGAAGAGTCCTACCGGATGTGTGTGTGGTGTGTGTGTGTGTGTGGTGTGTGTATGTGTGTGTGTATGTGTGTGTGGTGTGTGTATGTGTGAGTAGTGTGTGTGTGTGTGTGTGTGGTGTGTGTGTATGTGTGTGTGTGTGTGGGTATTTGTTTTTGGTGCGTGTGCGTGCGTGCGTATGTATGGTGTTTATGTGTGTGGGTGTGTGTGTGTGAGTGTGTGTGTGTATTTGTTTTTGGTGCGTGTGTGTGCGTGCGTATGGTGTTTATGTGTGTGTGTGTGTGGGTGGGTGTGTTTGTATGGGTATTTGTGTGTTGGTGCGTGTGTGTTCCTGCGTATGTATGGTGTTTATGTGTGTGTGTGTGTGTGTTTGTGTGGGTATTTGTGTGTTGGTGCGTGTGTGTGCGTGCGTATGTATGGTGTTTATGTGTGTGGGTGGGTGTGTGAGTGTGTGTGTGTCCTAATATTTTGAACCAATTTCCAAATTTTGATGACGATCTGTAGGACCATCATGCCATTAGAGATATACGTATTGCTATATTTATGTAGTCTGGACCTAGTGTTGTAGAATTCTAGAAAATCAACAGCAATATTCTTGAAAATATGTACGATTATTTTAAGGCTGTATCATTTAAAACGTAAAATAGAACTACTTGTGTCCTGATATTTTGGCAGTTCAAGATACAGTAGTTTCGCATATCTCCCAACCGGTACTTCTGTCCCCTCTCGTTCATTTCTATATTCTTTTACTTTATACCTGACGGCAAGCCTGTGAACCGTGATACCTGAGTGAACAACGTTTATTGTTTGAATTAGTCCACTTCGCCGAAACATGCTGACTTCGTCAAGTGACGCTGGTTAGGGAATTATCGATGTTTATTCCGACGTCTATACGAAAAGTGCGAAGACACTGTGTGGCAAAGTGAAAAATATTTGATGTTAAAAGAAAGGTACGCATACCAAACCACTGGAATTTAAAGTTTTAAATAGCAGGAACTTGACCACGTGTGTTGCTGCGTCCATTGACGTCTACTGTACCGCAAGTTTATATACGTTTCATTTGCCCTATTTACCTCTCACTGTGTGTTTTCGTACTGAAATTTTGTTCCCATTTCTTACCTTTTCCATGCACACGCCGTCAGTTGCACCTCTCCGATTTAATAACCCCAACAATGTTTCATGTACACATAAATTACGAAGGTTTGGAAACGTCGAACTGTTTTACATTGTTTATTCCGGGCTTTATAATGAAGAGGACTGTTCGCGTCACACCAACAAAAGCAGTACTCTGTAATTTAATAAATTATAATACAGTGGGTTACATTGAGCGTCATTGCGCGCTCATTGTGACGCATTTTATTACTGTGTATTCTAAAGATATTTTGGTGTCAGCTCCCTGAAGATTTCCATATACCGCCAAAACTTGTAGGCGCTATGTAGCAGATTGTATTGCGTTGGTTGTTGTTGCATAATTTGTTAGAAAGGTTTTATTACCTGCCATCTTCAGAAACTGTAAACTAATTTGCTGCTGAACAGGCTATCCTAGCGGCATTGCTCCGAACCTGTGAAGACAACATTCTTGTAATCTGGTGGAAATACACCGACATTTAGTATGAAGAATTTGGCCTCCATCTTCGGGGTAGAGGCAGCACTTCCTTGAACTGTCCGTCTATTTTTACCAGGCTACACGGCGACACATGCACTAAGATAATTGTATTCATATTAATCAAAGTCATAATCCCAAATTTTACTGTACGAAAGTTTTCGTTTCGAATTTCGTCCCGATTATTGGCCCCCTGGCTGACATGACAGTTTTCGTAATTCTCGTCATTATTGTAAGATCACTTAAGGGACAAGAACTGAGGACGTGTCTCCATTCATGTCTACTCGCTATTCAAATATTGTCCCGTCTTGTTCAGTACAAATTGAGCAACATCGTTGAACGTCTTAAGACCGAACCGCAATGTATTCGAAAAGATGACCTTGTTTTCATCTTTCTGATGTTGATAAGAAAAGAGCTCTGATGGGGGGTCGTTGATTCTTCATAACCTATAAAATATTATTCCTGCATCTTGATATTGCCAACTGTTGAAATCTAATCCAGGATAAAATATGACACAGTTTTGTTACATTTATTTGAAAGAAATTCATGTATATATTTTTTTGGATTGCTGGTCTGTTGCTCCATAATGGAAGTTGTGTTTCCTTAGTTTTGAATATTTTTGTGATTGGTCAAATGTATTTGCGTGGTTGCTTGTATAGATATAAATATGAGAAGCACTGGGTGGAAAGTTGTACTGTACGTTCCGAATTCGCCAATTTTATATAAGCTAACTCCCAGTCAACAGAACTGCTCTTCTACTCCGTAGAGCACAGTAAATTATAGTTCAGGGCTTAGGAAGTGCAGTTTTATAAACCGCCTCCTTTAGAACGTTAAGATGTTTTTAAAGTAAGCAAGTTGCTCCCCTTCCATTGCCTGTTTTTTTTTTTTTTTTTTTTAAGGCAGAAATCTTCGGTTTTTTCAAGACTACCTTCAGGCCGCAGCTGAATGTGCCGCCAAAACCGAAAGCTTTTTTGATGTTGAACCCAGAGAGACATGTTTAAGAGTTCAAACAGTGTTGTAACATAGAGCGTCTTTGTGAAGCCTTAACAAACTGACGTCGTAATATCGGATTTATAGGGGTTCGGGTTTTCCTGTGTGAGCCGGTAAAGTCCGGCGTTTCTTTATTTAAATCGAAACATTGCGATGTGGATCGTACATCATTTACAGACATCTAATCTCGATATACGCGCAAAATTAATGATAGATAAATAGAAGCGTTCTCACCTCTGTACATGCATACATTTTGTGTTCATATCCGTGCATTAAATGGCAGTTTTTGTTATATTAACCAAAAGATGCAGGGTATTGCTATATATAATTTTAGAATTGAACCTTAGAATTCCTACAGGTTTCGATTTTTTAAGAACCATCCTCAGGGAGAAAACTTTAATCAGATATGCATTAAACGTGAATTACATTAAAATATATGAAATACATAAAGTAGGGGATGTATGCGGATATCCTGGAGTCCACGGCAGTAGTATAAACGTGAATACACATTCCATGTGATAAGAATATAATCAATGGTAGTACTAGATTGCGATTACTCTGGAAATTGATATTAAAATACAGTATAAATTGTAACTAATATACACGTTTTATAAGATTATACTCATTAAGTAAGGAGTAGAGGTGAATTTGTGTCGCATCATGCCAGTGTGGTAGGAACTTCGTGTGGAATGGGCGACGACAAGCACACTACTTAAGGTGGGGGTAAACAGGATACGTGGCCTGTGGTGTGCGTCATGACGTGCTTGGAGTGTTCATTATAAAATTGTGTACTGCAATATTGTATTGTGCATTTTGTTGCTTATTGTATACCTGCTACCTACGTATCTACCCGCCTACTCGCCTGCACACACACACACACACACACACTCGCACGCACACACAGACACACACACACACACTCGCACGCACACACACACACACACACAATATGTATAACTACCATAACAGAAAATGAATATTATTACTACTGTTTGATTACAATAAATGTGTTCATTTTGAAATCTATTAGCGAACATAATTTACAGCTTGTATTTTTTTTGGATTGTTACGTAATTATAAACATTTTCTGACATTACGATATGTGTCCATGTTCCGTAGCTATTTCATACTGTCGGTTGGCAGTCGGTCCGTACTGCCGATGTTGTAACATGCAGTGCTGACATTCTTGTTCCTGCTGCACAATTTAATGTTTAAATCCGTCGCATCTTGACACTATTTTATTTGTGTGGTCAGTTTCATGTTGAAGTCTGAATGCTTCAACCAGTATGCGGTAATCTTCAGGCAGTTCCTAGGCGATCTCGTAAAACTGCGAAAATCGACCCTTTGCTTCGTCATGTCTGTCCGTCCGCATGGAACAACTGGGCTCCCAATAGACAGATTTTCCGGAAGTCTGATATCTGAGGACTTTTGGACAATCTATCAAGAAAATTCAAGTTTTTTTAAAATATGATAAGAATAATTGGCACTTGACATGCAGACCGACATGTGTACAGTCTTGATAATATCGCGGTGAATTATTCTCAAATTGAGAAAATTTTTATACGAGTTTGTAGAAAAACACACATTTAGTGTTCAATAAATTTCTTTCTGAAAATCGTGCCGTTTATGAAATAATGTGCAAGAATGTGGTAGACCCAGACAGGCCACAGATGACAATTCAATACGGCGCACAAAAGCTGCGATTTGCGTGCTGCATAACTAAGGGAAAAACACAGGCACAATTCATAATATGTAATACTTATTATTTTTGCACGGCAACCGTGGTTACGCGAACGCGCCTTGGTGTTACATTATAGCTGTATTCCCTGTCTCGTTATAAATTAGAACATTAAAACCAGTGAACACATACATATGCAGTAATATTGTTATATTGGTAGTCGATTTAAAGTTCTTAACCTGCAAGTTATTGATAATGGCATCTGTAAATAATTTTTATATTTTTATGACCGAAATATTCTGTTTAGTGTTTACTTTTAAGCTATAATAATACACTGGTTATTACAGCACGGCTTATCATCCCAGAATGCTTTAATCTCGATACTAGAGAGAGCTTCGTCGACAGCGAAACGGTGAAGGCAACGTGGCGGTCGGTAATGGATCGTCCGTTCTTGACAGGGTTAGCAGTGATCCGCCCTAGCTATAGAGATTCACCGTAGTCGCTGAGAATCATATCAGTTGATATATACAGTATTTACCGTAGATTCCCCTTCACCATACTTGCCAAGTCACAGCGCACGTGATTTAGTCGTTACACCGCGCTGCTGCCTGCTGTTTTCCTTGAACTCAGATTTCTACAAAAGACGAGAACTGGGATCTAAGTGCAGCCTTTTAAGTAACACAGCAGTTAAAATGATAATAGGCTCTTAAATTTCGTCGAAAGAAAAAAGATTGAAGAAGGGAGAAAGGAAGAAAGAGAGGGGAATAAAGGAAAACTCCCCTGCAAAGGAGAACACAGAGAAAAGTAAGTGCCATTTTTTCCTTAATCCCTCAAATGTTGCTGTGGCATAGCAGTATAGAAGCAACATTGGTGGAAGGGAGAGAAATCCGATAGAGTTAATGGAGGGTTGATTGGGGTGGGTGTGGTGGTATGAGGCGGAACGGGGATGAAAGCAGAGTCATGGGTACCCTACATATAAAAAATCAAACTCTTACAATAGTTCTCTCTCTCTCTCTCTGTGTATATATATATATATATATATATATGTGTGTGTGTGTGTGTGTGTGTGTGTGTGTGAGAGTGTGTGTGTGTGTGTGTGTTTTCAGTCAGAGATTTTAAGGGTTCCATAATAGCAGGTTTCAACATTATTTAAATGACTACTGAAAAA
>Ga0123354_10021240_pt1 | contig 10230 bp, 3 predicted proteins | sample TergutLab28metaG_2_FD_97872 | JGI IMG/M metagenome (GOLD analysis project Ga0123354, IMG submission 97872) | Labiotermes labralis P4 segment gut microbial communities from Petit-Saut dam, French Guiana - Lab288 P4 | ecosystem: Host-associated > Arthropoda: Insects > Digestive system > Gut ...
GTGTCGTAGTGTCGGCACACAATACAAACACGTGCCGGAGAAACACTACTCAGTCGACAACTCGTAAAGATAAGAAAATAGTTGCCCGAAACATGTTGAGCAACTTGTAAAGGAGAAAATAAAGGATAACACAAAAGTTACATCTATTTGGTTTCTTATTCACACTGAATTACGATGCACGGTCACCCACACATCATATTTACGATTGTAATTCAGTGAGAAAGAACGAAGCCTTTTCAGTTCAAGTAGCTACTCTAGTTATGTCTACATTAAAATTTGCTTGTCTTATTAAATGTCGCTTTAGTGGTTTATTTAGTGTTTCTTGGCGCAATTAAAGGTGGATTTTAACTGCACATATTTAGGTCCTGAGAAAGGATGACAATGATTAATAGATTTAAAAGCCTGTGGAATAAAATCTTGGCTCACTTGAACATCTGGACGCTTGAAACGCTTTTAAATGACGTTCATAAATTCTGGTGAATGACTAAGGAAATAGAATACTACGATGCGATTAAAAAGACCAATAATTTGTAATCTTTATTAGAGAAATAGGCAATCCTTGTGTCTTTGATCACACGAAATACATAGATACGCTTGTCAGTAGGTCAGTTTTTAGAACTTTGCTTCGAGTAATAATGGGATTTTAGGACACAGTATGCAAAAAAAGTGGAAGGCCCTCCCTAATGTTATGACAGTTCAGACATTACTAGTTCAAGTAATAATATGGAATTAATCCTGTGTAGGCTGTTGGTGGCCACAAAACACAGTAATAATTACTAATTCTAAGGCATGTATTAATAAATCTGTCTTCGTTATTATGTGGCAGGTGGCACTGTGGTTAAGGTGATGTGCTACAAATCGGAAAATCGCTGGTTCGATCCCAGCTGGTGTCAGTGGATATTTTATTGACATAAAATCCTTCCGATCGCACTATGGCCCTGGGATCGACTCGGACTCTAACAGAAATGAGTACCAGGGACATTCCCTGAGGGTAAAGTCGGCCAGTGCGTAAGGCTGACAACCTACCACCATCCTGTGTTGTTGTCACGAAATCTGGGAACCTTAACTTCCTGGAACCCTCTGGGCCCCTCCGGGCCTGTAAAAGGACTGCTTTACCTTTAAGAGACAGAAAGAATTAGATTTGAGTGTTTTTGCTTATTTTAGAAGACCTTCACGAAAAAAAAAAGACCCGGCTTGCTGGAAAGACTACAGTTTTATTAACAGTCTATGAAGTCTTCGTATTTTGGCTTCTTTTGCATTAAAATGCTTTCTGCGTAGAGTTACGTTCTGTCAGTGTAGTACCTGCTGTTTTTATTACTAAGAAATATCCCTACCTACGTCCCACTTTTCCGCCTATGTGCGTTTTGCTGTGGCGGGTATTATATTAAAATAAATGCGGCGCTCAGTTTCCTGGACTTGGAAATTCTATTTATAGTCGTTACTGTGAATAAACTGTGTAGAAATTAAGAGGACTTAGGATTACATGACTGCAGAGGCACAGAGTGCACAATTTTGTGAAATATAAAATGTAAGAGTTGAAAAGTGTCACGATTTTGAGAATATAAGTATCTAGTATCTTATGTTTATTGGACCGTGTATCATCTTGATAGTTGAATAAAGAGAGACCAACTTGATGTCACTTGCTTTATTATTTCATTATTTACTGCTCAACATGGTTCGGATGTTAATACATCCATCCTCAGGAGCTTGCGATTTATTTGTTGAGTTATTTCATTGGTTGTATTGCCCTGGTTCGATGTGTGTTGGTGTTACGGATGCAGGCTGAAGCCTGCATCCGGATACCACACCACCACAGGCAAAACACAACGTAACACCAACACACATCGAACCAGAGCAATATAACCCATGAAATAACTCAACAAATAAGTTGCAAGCTCCTGAGGATGGATGTATTAACATCCGAAACATGTTGAGCAAGTAAACAATGAAATAATAAAGCAAGTGACATCAAGTTGGTCTCTCTTTATTCAAGTATCTAGTACTTCAAACATTTGAATCATAATTTTTGTGATAGAGAGGATTTTTATCTTTTATGGTTCGTACAACGTACGCTTAAACCATTGAAAAGAACTTATTAAAAGAATAAATTTATAGAAATCAAAAAGTGGAATTGTCTGTGTGCAGGACATGAAGGCATATGGAGGGGAGTAGAGTTGTAGATTCGCTCATTGTTTATGTTGATTAACCCTTAACCCGCTAACGTGGAGAATATGGTGAGCTCGTTATAATGTCAGGAAATGGCAGATGTGATTTAATTCGGGGTATAAAGGTTTAATTTAAGACACTGGGGGGCGGCGTAAATAGGTCATCTGATTCATATTAAATAACAAATCGTGATTTTTAATATTAAAGCGAGAAATTAACGACACGTACTGTACTAAAACATACCGTATTTGGTACCCGACCTGTCTGGACAGACGGATGGTTCTCAGTGCGTGTTATCGCACAACGTACGTTACTAAATTTCACATTTTTTTGAGGTTGGCGAGTGGCAGCAGCTCAGTCGGTATTGAGACTACGGTACTGACTGGGCGACCGAAGATTACTGGTTCGATTCCCTGCAGGGACAAGATATTTTTTCTTCTCCAAACGGTCCAGACTGTCTCTGGAGCCCACTATATCACCTACTGGAAAAGTAACAGGGACCGATTTCCCGGGGTAAAGCGACCAAAACGTGAATCTTACTACACACCTCCATCTGTAATGCTGATGTGAAGAACGCTTGGGGCTTGATACTACGTGTACCGTGAATTTTGCAGATATTTACAATATAACCAACAAATGTAAAATATCTTCATGTTTGTACCGTGAATCAGTGACGATTAAAACACTTTATTATACAACAGATGCACAAATATATAATTCGTAGATACAATTAGAATTATTATAAAATTTTTAAAATATTTAAAAATATTTAAAAAATATTTTTAAATATTTTATAATAATTCTAATTGTATCTACGAATTATATATTTGTGCATCTTTTGGATAATATAAAGTTTTTTAAATGCAAAATATTTTGAATAATTTTTTCTTAAAACACTCGTATTTGTTTCGATGCCTTAATGCATCGTTATCAGGTAGTTCCTCTCATTATGCCAAAGTTACAAGCCAGTTGCAATGTATTCAATTAGTTCGCACAGTTTATAATCATTGTAACACCTGTACATATCGATATTTCTTATATTAATTGGTTTTATAACGATATTTTTAATACTTTTAACTTAGTTGCATGTACTAATTGACTACATCTTAACTGGCAAGTTAATTTCGACATAATGAGAAGAACTCTCTGATGATGATGCTGCATTAAAGCATCGGAACATGTAGGGTTGTTTTACGAAGCAAATACGTATTAAGTACTGGACGTTCATAGGGCCGTGCATCGTAATATTATTCCTATAGTAAAACCAACTAGATGCACCGGTGTATCAAATTTATTTATTTTAGAATGACACTGTACATTTTTTCGGATGGTCTTTCCGTCCATCATCAAAAGTTCAAGACTGTGCATACAGCAACAGGCATATGTCAAACAGGTACTACTGTCTCTTTGCTAGCAAGGAGACAGCAGTATCTGTATGACATATGCCTGTTGCTGTATGTAGAGTCTTGAACTCCTGATGATGGATGGAAGGACCGTCCGAAACATGTAGAGTGTCATTCCAAAATAAAATAAATTTGATACATTGGTGCATCTAGTTGGTTTTACTATAGAAATGACTGTGAATATATACATAGCTGTGTGGAGAACTGCTTGTGACTTTCTACAAAATAAAGGTACTCGCAAAATTTAGTACTCACGCGTTCGTTTGTGTTATTGGAATTCTTTGAAATTACGAGTGAAATAATTTATCCGTAGCTACTAGCAAGCAGACAACAGTATCCATTTGACAAATGCCTGTTGCTATACTGTTGCTTGAACTCCTGATGATGGACGGAAAGACTGTCCGAAACATGTAGGGTGTCATTCTAAAATAAATAAAATTGATACATTGGTCCATCTGGTTGGTTTTATTATAGGAATAAATATTAAATATGTTGTGCATTTGTTAGTTAATATATTGCAAATAACGCTTGGGGTTTTACCACCATTTTCCTAGAGTCTCATGGGCGCATGGATATTAATAGCACCGGCTGGGATTGGAAGTAGCTGATTGAATGACTGAAGCCGGAAATTTACTTCGAATGTACGAGTTGATCAGCAGGTCAAGGTATTCCCATTTACAGAGCTGGGAATATTCTGGTGGTCACCTTCATCCATATGAGTCCATTCCACATTATTTTATACTATTTCTTAAAGAACTATTTTAACCGAATGCTTCATCCACATGTAGGTTCCCTGCGGTTCCTTTCCATTTTGTTCTTCATACCAAAGTCGGACCCGCGAAGTGCATTCGTAACGTCGATGATGGAATAAGACCGACACCAGAACATGGATGTTTCTCAGAACGCCGCTGAAATATTTATATACTGGGTTAGACTTCATGCTGTGGTCATTAATTTGGTCTAGATCATTATTAATGTGTGAATTAACGCAAGTACGTTTTGTATGTTTTTTTTTCTGGACAGTTTAAATGTTCGTGTTATTCGTCTTCTCGTTTCCGCGGACTGTTTATAAGATCCAGCTGCGTTCTGAATCGTCTCCTAGTGTTTTACTTCTTGACAAATAACCTGTTCTGAAGGATATGGTTATTTATTTAAATCCATCTGTGGCGTAACTAGAGCAATTTTTAACAAGTGGGGAAAGCCGGGTCTATATTCACCGTAAAAAGTCTGGTGTTATCTTAGCAATTGACCGACTTAATGCACAAATTCTTTTTTTTTTTAAATAAGCTTATTATATTCCTCTGCATGTTTCGAACACTGTTGTGCTCATCATCAGGGGGTCAAATTGTATTATACAGCATCTGGTATCGTCACACTCTGTAGGTGGCCGTCCGGTGCGCAAACCGCTGCGCACCGGACGGCCACCTACAGTGTGACGATACCAGAGGCTGTATAATACAATTTGACCTCCTGATGATGTGCACAACAGTGCTCGAAGCATGTAGAGGAATGTAACTTATTAAAAAGTAAGAATTTGTGCATTAAGTTGGGCAATTGTTAAGATTGTACTGAGATGCACGGTCAGCAAAACATTATACTGAGATGCACGGTCAGCAAAACATTATACTGAGATTCACGGTCAGCAAAACATTATACTGAGATGCACGGTCAGCAAAACATTATACTGAGATGCACGGTCAGCAAAACATCAAAATTCTAGTGTTATGTTAGTTCGGTTTAAAATATTTCGGGAACCATAATGCGTGTGGAATAAGTTAGCGAGAACGAAATGTGTTTCATTATTTTGCACAGCTTTGTTCGTACTATTTTACTATAGTAAATATTTAGCGGCTTGCACTCGAATTACAACATGAATAGGGTTGGTCTTTATATGAAGTCCTCGCTATTTGTGTCCCACTTTAATCAATATTGGAACATGCAGATAAATATTAGTAAATGTAAATGGTGTATGAAATGTAATCAAAATCCTTTCAGACTATCACGAGTTACTTCGTACAGACAGGTAGACAGACATGTACAGACACAGCGCAAATGAAATAAAAATTGTTGTTGCAAATTTTTATTCCGAGAGTACCAGAATTATTAAAAAGCAACACTTTATTTTACTGTTATTGACAACTTTATCAGTTAAGGCTTACGATCATTAACGGATCAACTGAAAAAAAATCGTACACTTCACCTCTCAGAAAAATTATAGGTATTCCTTACTCTCATATCCTATATTTTGTCGTAAAGTGAAAAACAACGATTGTTTCAATTATTACGTTTAACCAGGTGGTTTGTGTAGTGGAGAAGAATTATGTGAGGTAGAAAATTAGTATTTGAATGCAATGAGATCGTTTTAAAGGCTCATAATTTCAACTTAGCTTTTTTACTTTTGTCGTTGATGTGTAGTGACCTGGCCTTGTCAAGTACACAATGAACAGCTAACACCGTTCTGTATTCTTGTGGCTATAATTATTTCCTCTTATTATATACAAAGTCGAAATCTGTTATAATATCATGAAAGGGACTGAATATTTTGTGTCGTTACAAACGGGTGTTGTTCAAGCCGAGGAGTTCAATTTCATGTTTAACAGTGAACAATTAATTGATACCACAGAATATTGGACGCCATGGGCGAGGTGTCGCGTAAACCGGCGTCGTTATAACGGGATCCCACTGTACGCTGTTTAATTTTTTTCCCCATATTTTCCATATATTAGACAATTCATGAGTACCAGAAGTGTATTTTGTTGGACTTTATTATAAGGTTTACTGTACAAATAATCATCTGACTATCACTGACTTTTGGGTTGTAACAACGTGTAATTTTGTAGACTCATAACGAAGTATTGTAAGAATCTGTTACTTCAGTTTTCAAGACAATTTTTGCTTCGAAGATGAGGGCAGCAGGTTGTACTGAAACATTTGATTGCTATGTACCAAGCTACATGGTGTCATATCCCACAAGGCACTAACCGTACCAGCCTCCTTTTTTTCTTACCAAGTGTTCAACTTTGTTTTGAAATGTAGCAACTTAGGCACAGAAAATAATACTGCCATTTGGAACTTAACGTCACGAGGTCCGGTATGAATTTATCGATGTTTCAGATACACTTTCAGTTCCTTTATAAGATTACTCTTCAACCTTGAAGATGGACTCACCACGTACCTCCGAAACATAGAGAAATTTCAGGTAGATTACATTTCCTGACATACCAGAAAATAATAACCTTTATAGTTGTTGCCGAGAATGTCTCAGACCTTGGAAATATATAAAAGTTTGAAATATGTGGTAAATTACCTTATTCTATTCTTTTATCATTATTACTGCTTATAGCCGAGGTTAATTACATGAACTAGTAATGCCTGTTACTTCTGTCTTAGTTTTCAGTGGAAGTTTGCTATGTCTTTGAGAAGAAATGTGTGCCTCTTGTAATAATTATCTTCCTTCTTTTTATATTTTGTAACAACGCAAGTATTCGTTACACTCTAAATTAGGTTTTTGTACTAAATTTGTACACTAGACTGTATTAGTGTGCTTAGCTTCTGCCAGCTCAACACATTGAACAGGAAACTGTGTATCTTCCCTCTGGATCATTTTCGTTCCCACATTCACGCAACTGTTGTTACTGTGCTGGCTCCTGTACTCGCTGTTTTCTGTTTCTAACAGTTTACAAGTCGCAAATAACGCGATTTCTCTCACCAGACGTCAGAAAAAGAGTGAAGGATGTCGATCGGACCAAATCTACTTCGTTTCGCACATCAAGTTTTATTTATACCCCATCGTGCATTTTAATGTGTGGGTAACCCAAATAACCTCAAATGCTGACAACCAGCTTGCGGTCGGATCAGTTTGCTTTGAAGCAGAAATGAGTGAAAATTGAAATGGAATTATTTCCATTTTGTATTCATTCTGTACAAACTGAACAAGTCGATGGACAATTTACGCTTTGAGGGACAGTGTAATATCTCTACCAAAGTATGGGCCAAGTTTAGCCTCTATCCAGTGGCTTACACTGTGTGATTTTCTTCCACCTTCCCGTTTTACCAGAAGACAGATTCAATCTACGGAACGTGTTAGAATTTTGTTTTTTGATCAGAGAATGGGTAAAGTCATAGTGGATCACAACAATAGAGGTAATAATAATAACAATAATAATAAACGATGATTTGTTCGCCGAAACAGAGGGCTTTTTAACGGCAATACAGGACCAAGTCATACTAACAAGAAACTACAGGAAATATATTTTGAAGCGGCCAGACACCGATGAGCTATGCAGAAAATGTGGAAAAGAATCGGAGACAATCCAACACATTACTGCAGCATGTGAGCAACTAGCATCTTCCGAGTATGTAAAGAGACATGATGGACTAGCCAAAATTATCCATCAGAAACTGGCAGAAGCAGACGAATTGATTGAAGATAAAAGTCCATATTATAAGTACACACCAGCCAGTGTACTGGAGAATGAAAATTTCAAGCTGTGCTGGGATCGCAGCATACTAACGGACAAAACAATACCTTTTAATCGACCTGACATAACTTTTATGAATAAGAAAACAAAGAACACCTTTTTGATAGACATAGCTGTCCCGAATACACATAATCTCGCCAAAACAATAACCGACAAACAAAACAAGTACCAAGTACTGGCAAATGAAATATGTGCTATGTGGAAGCAAAAGGCAGCACAAGTGATCCCGACAGTAATAACATCTACGGGAGTAATTCCAAAGTCACTATCACAAAGTCTAACAAGACTTAACTTGCACCCCAATACATATATAAAGCTGCAAAAATTTTGTAATTCTTGGCACATGTTCAATTGTAAGAAACTTTTTAAACTACAAATAAGACCACCGAGCCTAATCCTGTTGATTACTACATCCAAGGATAGGTGAATATTTCCTAGCCAAAGATGAGAAGTGAGAAATTCGATGATGATGATGATGATGATGATGATGATAATAATAATAATAATAATAATGTACCATTGTCACTATACTTCACAGCTATGTTGAATTCTGTTGCTCATTCTGGTAACGTGAAAGGAAATACTGGATGTGAAATATAATTACAAAGGGTGTGATTCTCTGAACAAAACAAAGGGTACCACTTGTGTGTGTGTGCGTGCATGCGTGCGCGCACGCTTGAATTTTGTCAAAAGGCCGTAATGTAAGATTATTCCAGACGAGTTGGTGCCATAAGAAACTTGATTCTTGAAGCACCACGACTTCATCTCTTTCACACTTTGAGTGTAAAATCCCTGAAGCCGGCGACGCATCTCCGCTGTTCTCGAGTGTTCGTTCTGCTGTCAGAAAACATATTATTATAAACTCATTCAAGAATGTTTTGTCCCATGTCTCATATTTCTTCTTTCCTGCTCTTTTATTTTCATTCATTCATTAATTCGTACTTCCTTTCTTTCATTTATTCTCTCTTTCTTTCCTTCCTTCTTTCCTTGCCTACCCTCATCACGTTATTTTATTTTTTTAACATGTATATCCTTCTCCTATGCTCCTTTCTCTTTCTGTTCCCTCCCTTATGTAATTATGTCGTAATCTTTCTTCCTTTTATACCGCTATTTTTCCCTTCTTTTTCTTAGTTTTCTTTCTTTCAAGCTGTAGAAGTATGTATATTTACGTACTGACTCCATGACATTTCAAAATCTGATTTAAAACAAAGTGTAGTGTATAGAGCCGACATAATACGAGCAAACAATACTCAGTAGAATATGATAATCTGGGATCTTCGTACATGGATTGGATTAAAATAGCAACAACCGAAACGTAAGTTGTTATAGAACTCTATACAGTACTTCACGAAATGTACAAAAAACTGTGCTTATAAGAATTTTATGCTCTGAAAAGACATGTTATATATATACTTTAAAAGCCATACTCATATGGAACGGGCTTGTCTTTATACTGTAAATTCTTATAATAATACCAACTAGAGGCACTAATTTCTCAAATTTATTTTTGGAATACAAATCTACATGTTTCGGACAGTTCCTCTGTCCATCATCAGCAGTTTTTCACTGTACACACAGCAATGGTATATATCATACAGGTTTGCTGAGAGCTTGCGAGCAGGATCAGGACGTTTCGTCCTGATCCTGCTCGCAAGCTGAGTTGCATTCAAAAAGTACTACTTAAGTAGTTAGCCTCATCATATTATGTAAGTGAGAAGCAAAAATTGCAATCAGTTTCGACCTGATCTTAGATAAAACCACTTTATCCTCATTGTAAATTGTAAATTAACTGAAACCAAAGGAAGAGCTATATTGTTGTTAATAATAACATTGAATTAAAATTACACTTAAAGAAGTGACAGAAAAAGTTCCGCCCTGATCCTGATCGCAAGCTGTCAGCAAATCTGTATGACATGTACCACTGCTGTGTGTGCAGTGAAAAATTCGTGATGATGGACAGAGAAACTCTCCGAAACATGTAGAGTTTATTTTATTTTCGTTGTTACACCGTGCATGTTGTTGAGTTACTCAACTATTATACCAACTACTGCACACATATAAAATTTAGACATTAAAACATTAAAAACGCTCCGACATGTTTCGGTCCTAGGACCATCATCAGGGAGCCATATCGTCCTTGCTAAAGTCACTATAAAAGTCACATTAATTTCGCTGTGCCA
>Ga0123354_10021241_pt1 | contig 10230 bp, 8 predicted proteins | sample TergutLab28metaG_2_FD_97872 | JGI IMG/M metagenome (GOLD analysis project Ga0123354, IMG submission 97872) | Labiotermes labralis P4 segment gut microbial communities from Petit-Saut dam, French Guiana - Lab288 P4 | ecosystem: Host-associated > Arthropoda: Insects > Digestive system > Gut ...
GCCGGCGTCATCACCCTCACGGCTGCCAACCCGGTGACCATCACCAACCTGTGGTCCAAGGTGCCCTACAAGATTTACGAGATCAATGGCAATGGCCACCAGATCACCTACTCCAGCAGCAGCGTGACCATCACGGCCGACCAGGAAAGCCAGTTCAAGATTACAAACACCTACGGTGGCACATACACGGACACCGGTGGTGCAGTGGTAACCCAAACCGGCCAGGCGCCGCTGATCTGGCTGCTCCTGCTGGGTGGACTAGGCCTGGGTGGCTGGCTGCTGATCAGCAAGCGGGTAGCGATCCGGTAGAGCCGAGATTCCCCAAGAGCCAAAATTCCCCTCCTCTGGAGGGGAATTTTGTATGCTGGAACCACCATGAAGCAGCTGATACTGATGCGGCACGCCCGGGCCATACCCTATGGCGTCGGGCCTGACCTATTACGCCCGCTGCGGCCGTCTGGAATTGAAGACGCCCGTGCGGCGGGCCAGGTGCTGGCGCGCTATACCATCGATCTGGCCTATGTCTCGGCTGCCAAACGGACACGCCAGACCTGGAAGGCCGCCACCCGCGGTGGGGCGTCTGCAATCCGAGTCGAGGCGGTCGAGTGGCTGTATGGGGCGTCCGGCAATCAACTGGCCCACCGGGTTGTCGCGCTGCCGGCCGACGTCTCAACCGTGCTGTTCATCGGCCATGAACCGGGGATGTCGTCGGTCGCCGCGGAACTGGCGTCGCCAACCGAAGACCTGGGTGCGGCAACAGACCACCTGCCAACGGCGTCGATCATCGTGCTGCAGTACGACGGCGAGTGGGCCAACATGTGGGGCAGCGCAAAGCTGGGCGAGTACGTCTTCGTGAGAGCCTGAACCCCGGATCCAGGTTGGGGTAACCTGGAAGGCATGTTAGTTGTGACTACGAAGGACATCCCCGGCTACAAGATCGAAGCTGTGATCGGCGAGGTGATGGGGCTGACCGCGCGCACCATGAACTTTTCTGCCGGGCTCAATGCCAGTTTTCGGGCAATGAGTTCCGGCGGTGAAATACCAGAATTGACCCAGCTGGCCTATGACTCCAGAAATCAGGTCATCGACCGCATGTGGCAACAATGCGTCCAACGCGGCGGCAATGCGGTTGTGCGGATGCGTTTCATCACTAGCAGCGTTACCACCTCCATGTCCGAGGTTTGCGCTTACGGGACGGCCGTTGTCGTGCGCCCATTGGCCGCCGACGAACCAGGCAGCACGACGCAATCGGCGGTGCAGGCACAGACTCAAGTAGAACAGTAATTCCCTCGCGTGTCATGCAACCATACAAGAAATTCGTAGTTGTATCATAGGTGCATGTCATGGTTACAGGACCAAGTCAATAGTGCCATTAATCGCGCGCGCATCAGAGGCGCAATTCCACCGGGCGTCGAAATCAGTTCTAGCGCCCCCAATTGGTTATCCGAAACGGTTTCGGCATTTGCCAATACTAATGGGGGGCTAATAATTCTTGGCGTCGATGAGGATGCCAATTTTGCCGCCGCCGGGGTTGATACGCAACCGCTTATTGCGGCATTGAAATATACCTGCAGCGTTGCGGTGGAGCCGGATATACGCGCCGAGATCGAGGTTAGCCAGGTTGATGGAACCCCAGTGGCAGCCGCCTTCATCCCCCCGCTCGCAGCGACGCGCCGGCCGTGCTTCATACGCTCCCAAGGCATGGAACGCGGATCGTATGTGCGCACACAATACGATGACCGGCATTTGTCAGCATTCGAGATTCATGCTCTTTTGTCCGAGCGCGGGCAGCCGAAAAACGACATCATGCCAGTGGCCGACACCACTCAGGCCGACCTCGACAAGGACCTGGTGACTAGTCTGATCGCTCGCCTGCGGCAAACCCGGGGGTCGATCTTAGAGAACCATGACGACGCCTCCGTGCTGCGCGCCGCGGGTGTGATTACATCCGATGGCCAGCTGACACGCGCCGGCCTGATTGGGCTGGGACGGTATCCCCAGCAATTCCTGCCGCAACTGAATATCAACTTCGTCTGCTACGCGATGGCTGACGCCAGCCCAATGCCCGATGGAACACGGTTTTTAGATAACCAGGTGATCGACGGCCCCGCTCCGATGCTGATGATTAAGGCCGAAGCGGCGCTAACCCGCAATGCTGACAAGCGCTATCCCCTACCAGCCTTCCGGGAGATCGTGGCCAACGCGATAATCCACCGGGATTATCACCCGCTGGCGCAAGGCACCCCGATACGCATTGAGCTATATCCTGACCGGTTGGTCGTCACCAATCCTGGCGGTTTCTACGGCGCCGTTGACACGGAAACGCTTGCCCGCACTCCGTTCTCGTCGTCGCGCAATGCCACATTGTCGCGCCTGCTGGAAGACGTCGAGATGCCGAACGAGGCACGCCCCATCGCCGAGAACAGGGGTGCCGGCCTGATGTCTGTGGCCGCGGAACTGAAGCGCGCCGGGCTTCCACCGGCCCATATTAGTGCCACGCTGACAAACTTCGTGATCGAGTTGCTGGGCGTCCACACTCATGCCAATAAGGCTTCGCATGACCCAACAATGCTGACTGAAAGGCAGACTGAGGTGCTGGCTATTCTGCGCTCTGGGCCGGCGTCAGCGGCAGATCTGGCGACGTCATTCGGGGTCAGCCGACAGGCCATCTTGAAGCATCTGGGCGCTCTTGAGCAATACGGGCTCTGCGAGCCAACGAAAAAGCGTCGCTCGAAACAGGTCAAGTGGCAGGCAGTTTAGACGGCTTGTTGCTCACCGGACGAGGTGCGGCAATGCGTCCCCCAATCGTTGCCACCGCGATAGTCAGCAGCGCGCCAAGCAGCAGCGCAGCCTCTTCGCCGGGACGCAACACCCCAAGCTGAGTGCCAATCGTCGCCGCTGCTACCGGCACCCCTAATTGGGCGGACGCCAGCATCGCGTACGGCAGCGGCTGCTTGAAGACGGCCGTAGCGGCATGGGCTAAGACAGCGCCGGCGGCCAGCGCAACTCCGAGCAGTATCATCCAGGGATGGCTGACGAGTTGGCGCAGATCAAGCGATGCACCCAGCCATACGAAGTAGATCGGCGCGAATAAACCCTCGCTCAGCCCGAACAACTGGCGGGCTAGCCGGCGTGGCTCACCGACCCCGGCAAACGCTAGGCCAAGTACAAACCCGGCCAGCATGATCGACACGTTTGTCTTCTGGGCCAAGGCCACCAGCAACAACAACACCAGCAGGCTGATCCGAAGCTCGAGAGCAAACCCGCGCTTGTCGGACTTCTGGTGCAGCGCCTTCCACCAGCCACGTTTTTCCGCCTGCCACAACAGGACGAAGAACACGGCACCGCAGGCAATCACCGCCAACGCGCCAAGTGCCGCCCGCCCGGCATTGGCCGGGTCGAGCACCAATGGCAGGGCGACGATACAGGCGGCGTCTGCCACCGCCACCTGGGGTAACAGACGCAGCATTGCCGGGCCGGAAAGGCGCAACGATCCGGAAACCGGCAATACTACGGCGGCAGATGACGATGCGAATAGCACGGCGTAGAGAGGCCAATGGCCAGTGCCGAACAGCTGTGCCACCACGATGGCTAGCACAATTGCGGCAATGACGATCACCACTAGCCGCTCTATAGTGGAGCCGATGCCACGGCGCAGGGCGGTGTCACGGACGGGCACGTGGGATCCGGCGACGAACATCATCATGGCAAAGCCGATGTTCGCCAGGAAGATGAACATCGGCTGGGTGGGGTCTATCCAGTGCGTCCCAGTGATGCCGACAGCGATACCGGCAGCAAGCTCGCCGACAACCACCGGTACTCGCGCCTTGTCAGACCACGCCAACAGTGGCCCGAACAGGGCAACCGCGACGATCAACGCCAACGTGGTCAAAGTCATGTCACAGCCGCGCGTGCATCCGCTCGCAAACCCCGGGGACATTCTCAACCGGCCACACCGTAACACCATCGCTGATGGTTCCGTTGTAGTGACCGAACCACTGCGCATATTCCATCGCCACCAAACCGGCGTTCAGGTTGTGGTCCTTGTGGCCCTGCGGATTGAAGACGACGTTGACGCGACCATCAGCCGATACCATGCTCCAGGGTGATAAGTCATCGCCGGTCTGGGTGAACGTGATGTCTGACAGCGGCTGGGCCTGCGTCGGCGTCCAAATGCAGGACTCCTCCTCCTGGCCGGGCAATGACGGCCGGCTGATGAGGTTGGCACCGATGATGTGGCCGTCGACCTGCCAGGCGAACGTGCTCCAGTCCCAATCCGTGTGGTACGGCAGGTGCGACTTGTGCTCATCCAGGATGGCGCAGTCCCGCTTGGGGTCGAACTCGTACCGCTTGTCGCCGCAAAGTATGTATCCGGACGCCGGGTAGACGAGCTTGTTCGTGTAAATGGCACCACCCGGCATTAGTGACGAGACAACCAGTGGCGGCGTGGCACCAGCCACGTCAAGCGTCAGCCGGCCGTTGACCGCTGGCCTTGATGGCGTGGCATCGACATCGATCAGGATTAGCACCTCGTGATCGCTGAAGCCATAACCGAGCCGGAATCCGCCGGAAATGAATACGCACCGGCTGTGCAACAGATCGGCTGGCATCCTCCTGGATGGACGCAACCGGTTGGCTGCCCACTCCACCATCGTGTCCTCGGCCCGGTCGTAGACATACAACTCACCTGTGACCAGATACTTGGCATCCTGGATGATCATCGAACCGGCCATCTCAGGATGCAGCAGTGTGAATCCGGCCCACTCTTTGGTACGGAAGCGCTCGAACACCTTTTTCACACCATGAAACTCATCGAACGGATTGGCCCACGGGGTGGTGGTAAAGCGTCCCAACTGCCGCTGGCCGTTCTCAACTAGACTAGCTACCATACCGGCTTATTCTACCGTGCAGTAACGGTGAAGTCGCTGTGTTGGCGCTATGCCTCGTCTTCGACAAGTTGGCCACGCTCGCGCAACTCACTGATTATCTGAGCGTGGAATTTCTCGTCGATACGATACTTGAACCGGTAGATGACATAACCGGCAACAATCAGTACCAGGGGCAGCAGCATCATTATTATCTTCACGATCAACTCACCCTGTGGTGCGATGACACCAGAAGTTGATTCACTGTAAAGCTCATCGACCTTGTTAATTCCAGACCAAATCACTGCCAGTGCGACTATCTCCTGAGCAAGCGCGGCACCCACTTTGTTGATGAACGGTTGCAAGGCAAATGTTATTGCTGTATTGCGGTGACCGAACTTCCAGTGTCCGTAGTCGATGGTATCCGTCAAGAAGCCAAGCATGAGCACCGTGATAAAAGACTGCCCAAGGAAAATGAGCACTGCGGCTACGCCGAGTATGAAAATATTGAGTGGCGCAAAGAAGAAGATAAGGTAGCCGACGACCATAAGGGCTGCTGCGGCGGTATACATTTGCAGCCTCGTGAAGTGCTTTCTCAAAGTGGGAAACACCGCGAACCCAATAATCATGGCCACACCGACACAGGCCGCGAAGATCGGATACATATTGGTATCGTGATATATGTACCTGAAGTAATAGACTCCAAATGATGTAGTGGTGGTAAATCCAGCCATGAACAGAACCATGGCGATAGCCGTCCATAGCAGTTGGTCATTATGAAACACCACACTGGGCACTTCTCGCAAGTTTACACGGGGTTGCTTGATTACGAGATCAGGCACCTTGGTGCCAATCAAGGTCACTGACTGGCCAATGATCATGATTACGACGATGCCACCCGCGAAAACCAGCCAAGCATTGTGGGCGCCGATCTTGGGGGTTAGCACATTGAGCGTCACTGGTATGACGGCCACGGCTACAGAGAACTGTCCGATGGCGGCAAATATCTTAGCCACTGACCCAATTTCCTCACGCCTCTTTTGCTCCAGCGACAAAGCGGGCAACAAAGACCAGTACGGTATGTCATTGGTGGTCCACGACAGACTCCAGAACAAGTAAAGCAACACATACAAAAAGACAAAGGCCACATCGCCAACATGAATCGGAGTAAAGAGCAATACTGTGAATGTCGCAGAGGCAATGACGCCGCCCAGTATCCACGGCTTGTAGTGCCCCCACCGGCTCTTCGTGTTGTCAACTATCATTCCCATGACAACATCCAGTACAGCGTCAAACAATCGCATGATCAGGATGAGTGTTGCGGTCCAGAAGAACACTGTGTTCGAAGGGTGTATCACCCCTGTTATATAAACCAGCAGATAGCCAGTGATCAACGTGTAGACCGCATCGCGTCCGATGGTACCAATGCTAAATGTCCATTTGTTGCGTGTGTGATAGGTCAAGTCTTCTGTTGCCATAATATGAGACTACTCCTTACTTACTCGATAGGTGTTACATCATAGAGAGTCGACCCATGGTCACCCCATAGGCGTGTTGCCGACTGGTCGTCGCTGCCCTCGAATTGCACAGCCGGCTTGAATCCGGCAGCCAATCCAGCGCCGGTCGCCGTGTAGGTTTCGGCCAAGTCGGTCAGTTGATAGAAGCGCGTCAGCAGCCAAACAATCAAACCGTCTGGCTTCAGCCACCTGGGCAGAACGAATGCAAGCAGGTGACCGAATTCGCTAAGGCTGACGCCCTGTGGACGCGAGGTAACTCGATAACGCCGATCCGGGTCCAGGCCCGGCAAGCCGATTACCGGGGGCGGTGTAAGCGAGTGAGTGCGGCGCTGGTAGTGACCAAACACCATCTCGTCCCCAATTGCGCACGCCCATGCCATTTGATCCGGTGCGGCGATCTCCAGACGAGTGAACCGGCCGTGCTGCAAAACCCGCCGGTGGCTTTTGTAAAACTCGATCTGGGCTTTGACGTCGCGCCGCTGCACCATTGATAGCGTCGCCAAATCGAATTCGTAACCCAATACACCGAATGCCGCCACGTTGAACCTGGTGGACAATGGTGTCGCCCGCAACGTCTGCGCCGATGGGGACGCCGTAACGTGAGCCCCTATCGTCGATTGCGGATACAGGTAACTCAAGCCGTCTTGAATGTCCATCCGCTCTACCGGGTCAGTGCAATCGGAGGCCCATATCTGCGGCGAGAAACACAGCATGCCCAGATCGAAACGGTTACCGCCCGAGGCACAAGACTCGAGCAGCACCTGTGGGCGTCCAGCAAATATCCGCCGCAGCACGTCGTAGAGCCCAAGGATGTTGCGGTGCGTCAACTCACCGCTGGCATCAGTGAAGTTGCGGTTGCAGTCCCACTTGATGTAGTCCACTTGATAGTCATCGATCAGCTTCGACACTTGCGACACAATATAATCCCGGACTTCAGGTTTAGACATATCGAGTGTTAGCTGATGCCTCTGCTGACAAGGCTCTCGCCCTGGCAGGCTGATTGCCCAGTCGGGGTGAGCACGATAAAGCATAGAGTTCTGGTTCACCATTTCAGGTTCAACCCATAAGCCGAACTTCAGGTTCAGGCTGTGCACCCGCCGCGACAACCACGCCATCCCCCTTGGGAACTTACGCTTGTCCACTAAGTAGTCGCCTAGCCCACCATGGTCGTCCCCCCGGCCGATGAACCAACCGTCGTCGAGCACCACCATTTCCGCACCGAGCTTCTTGCCCAGCTTCGCCTGGCGCAACACGGTCTTCTGGTCGACTGCGAACATCGCCGATTCCCACGTGTTTACCAGCACGGGACGATCGGCGTCAGCCCATACTTTTGGGACTATATGGTCCCCGACGAACGAGTGCATCGTGCCAGTCAGTGAATCGAACCCATCGGACGAATAGGCCAGCACAGCTTCGGGCGTCTCAAATCTTTCACCCGCTGCGAGCACCCATTCGAAGCCTGTTGGGTTGATGCCACTTGTCACTCTTACCAAGTCGCGCTGGCTAAGTTCGACTGCCGTTTTGTGGTTGCCGGAATAGACCAAATTGAATGCGTAGCACTCACCATAGTGTTCACCAGCGTCCCTAGTCGCCAGGATCACGCCGGGGTTATGGCGGTTTGACGAATAGCCGGTGAGCGACTCGTTAGCATAAATCCCTGGTGCCAGCGGGCGCACATGGCGATGTGTCTCAGCGGCCCAAATGCCATCGAATGTTATCAGGTTGTACGCCCTGTTCGGCAGATCGATCTGCTGGCTCATCAGCTGGCGTATAGTCACTGGGCCATTTGAACCGTTTCGCAGAACTGACCGCCGAACTATCGCATCGCAGCCGGCAAATACCGTGTAATACAGGTCTAGTTGGATATCGTCGTCAGCCAGGCCCACTCGCAAAGTTGTGGCATCATCGGCTCCTTCGTGGGCAGACGGCAATCCGTCAACCGGCGCAACAGTGCCCTCAATGATCTCAAAATCGCGGTACCGGAAGTCGGTCACATACGACCCGTCTGGCATTTTCACCTCTGCTGCAGGCATCCGGTAATCACCCCTGCCCAACCCCGACCATTCCAGCGGCATCAAATCAAGACTGTATGACGGATCGTCATCGGCGTACGCCACCTGATACCCATTTGGCGACGTCTTGACCGCCAGCACATCGGCATCCTCAGTTGCCACTGGCGGGCCCCAATGGATATGCTCCAAATGGCCGTACCGTGTCACGCGAAACAGATACGACGTATGCGCGCCGGACAAATGGAAGACGCCCTTTTCAGCGGCGTCGCGGTCAATGTTGTCGCTCATCGCGGGTACTCGCATCCGGCCACCCAGCGCTGATAGGCATCATTGGTGACGCCCTCATGCGCAATAATGTCTGAGTAGAAACTGGCCGATCCCCGTGGGGTGCGCTTTTGTGTTTCATAATCTAGCCCGACCAGACCAAACCGCGGCCCTTCACCGTCGGCCCATTCCCAGTTATCTGTGAAACACCAATGATAAAACCGCCTGACCGGAGCGCCAGATTCGACTGCCGCCTTCAGGTGATCGTAAATGAACAGTGGCCGATAAGCATCAGCCGCATCAGGGGTGCCATTCTCGGTGATAAAGATCGGCCCAGGATACGAATGGCTCACCTTCTGGATGATCGCCGTCAACCCAGGTGGGAATATCTCCCAGCCCATGTCGTTCACCGGCACACCAGGGGCCACTCCATCGGCCAATCCTGTCACTGTCGAGCGCGAGTAATAGTTGATACCCTGGAAATCGTAGTACCGGTGGATCGGCACACCAAGGGGCTGGTGCAAAGGTGGCAGAAACATGCCGAAACTCATCGCCTGCATCAAGGCGTCCTGGAACAGATACGGCGCCAATCGCGCGGCCGCCTGATTCAGTGGGTTCGCCCGATTTGCTGCTTGGAAGACGCGCAGGTGCATCGCCACACCTACACTGGCCTCATCATCAATCTCGTGAATCGTGCGATAGGCTTCGATGTGGGCCTGCGCCAAGTGCTGCATCACCGAAAGCACTTCTTTCATCGACTTGTGCCCTGGTGGCCAACCTCCCTCTGAGTACGATTTTGTGGCATAGACATTTGGCTCGTTGATGGTGATCCAGTCCTTAACCAGTGGGTGCAGCCGCTGCACCACATAGTTCACATACCGACTGAACACGGCCAAACAGCCCCGCTTAAGAAATGCGCCTTCCTGCTCGAACCACCACGGATTATTAAAGTGATGCAGAGTCACTAGCGGTGTAATCCCAGCATCGGATAATTGCGTCAATTCATCGACATAATGCTCCAGCGCCAGGTCATCGAATTCGCCAGGTGCTGGTTCGATGCGGGCCCATTCAAGCCCCATCCTGTAGTGCTTGATGCCTAATTGCTTCAACAGCCCGATATCCTCGGAAACGCGGTTCCAATGATCAGCGGCGCGTCGGGGCGTCGACCCATCGGCAATGTGCCCAGGAACGTCAGCCCAGTGATGCCAGTTTGTGTCGGCGTCACCGCCCTCGATTTGCGTGGCGGCCGTTGCCACCCCGAGCTCGCACCTGCCCAGTGAAAATGAATGATCCTGATTATCTGCCATGGCGCCTCCTTTGTCGCAGCCCTGTATGTCTCATCCTACTAAGTTCGTCAATACCGAAGCCCGAGGCCACCCCGGGCATCGTGGTGGTCGTACCGCTAATTCCCATTGGAGGGGCGCGCGAAGCGCGGGGTGGTCAGCCAGTGGCGGGCAGGTGGCGCCGCGCCGTGGACTCCAGCCATCGCGGGCTCCCACACCAAGGAAGTCCGAGAGCAGAGCAAGCTTGCTTGCTATGCCGAGGACGACGCAGGTGTTGACTGAGCGAAGC
>Ga0123354_10021242_pt1 | contig 10229 bp, 7 predicted proteins | sample TergutLab28metaG_2_FD_97872 | JGI IMG/M metagenome (GOLD analysis project Ga0123354, IMG submission 97872) | Labiotermes labralis P4 segment gut microbial communities from Petit-Saut dam, French Guiana - Lab288 P4 | ecosystem: Host-associated > Arthropoda: Insects > Digestive system > Gut ...
AGAGCTAACCCCCCCCCCCCCCCCCGGGCCTTCGTGGCCTTTTCAAGAGAGAACTCTACCTTTACCTTTACTACGTCTCTGCTCCCTGCACACATCTTCACGAAAGCACATGGACATCATCATCATCATCACCACGTCAGATTACCCCAAGCACTAAGTACCCCAACCTGTCTTTTCAGTTCGGATTTTTCAACCGATATATACACTTCTTTTTGGAAAAATAGTACACAACACAACAAAGACACGCATTACAATAAAATCAACTTAGTGCAAAATATGACATAAACACAAGAAAACACTATGAAGTGTGTCATCCACGTTGTGTGTGTGAAACTTGGAAAATGGTATGTAGTCAAACACAACTGTGTCACATGAGGCATAACTAGACTAGAATAATCTACCACCCTACTCACACACACATCTCTGTCCTCATAGGCAAGGGAATCTCGCACCCAAGGCCACTCGAGCCCCCCCACAACGCAGCATAATTAAGGTGAAGGACGGAGAACAGGCCTCCGCACGACTACAGAACTTCATACCTGCCGAGCGCACCCCCACAATAGTTTTATTTTTCTGTATCTGTTTTTGTTTTGTGTTGTTTTTATTTGATTCCTGTTTTTGTTTTTAGTAATAAGGCTTGTATGTAGAGATCTCTACACCACGTGCGCGCGCATGCTTATAGTAAGATCTTAAGTTCCCCTAAGACAACCTGAAGATGGCCAGTACAGGCCGAAACATGTAGTTGTTCATTATGTGGTCATTAAATACACCTCATGTGACACAGTTGTGTTTGACTACATACCAGTTTCCAACAAGAAAACGCTACTACATTACTGTGTAGCGTCCGATTTTGCTCCCTAAACTAAATCAAATAAAAAGTACTTCATTTCGAAAGCTGTGTTGACGGAGTGGAAATTAGCACTTTCGATTCAATATACCAATACTTGGCCCTACATGCTTTTGACAAAAGCTGGCCATCTTGTTGAGGATAATCTACACGTCCTGGAACATACAAAAGCCTTTATATTGCTGAGTATATTTGTCTATAATATACTTCATCATGATTAAACATCTGGGACATGAGTGCAAAACGTTTCCACATATTTATGAGCCACCTCAAAACTCTGCGCCAAAAGAGTGACAGGAAGCAAGTACCATATTGAAGACCCACACACATTTGGCGTTACCGTAAGAAATTTGGTCGTAATGTTGTCTTCGTGCCCAGAATTTGTGCACCAATGGTTTCCAAGAAGTAATTAAGTAAGCCTAAATTACGCCTTACAATAACCAGCAATATAAGAGCTTCTGTACTTTCCAACATGTGTAGGTGTTGATCCTGAGGATAACCAGGATTGGTCGAAATATTTAAGGACAAAGCTTAATAGTATTTTATTTTATTTCGTATATTGTGTTTGTTGTATTTCAACAAATAACTCAGTACGTACGTAGACTGCGCTATAAAGTTCCCCTTAGTGGAATAAACCACAACACTGCGACATCGGGCTTGTATAGGAGGATTAATTCCACAACGTCTCCATCTTTAGTCGCAGGTAACGTTACCGAGTCTAGGCTGATAACACGAGTCGCGAGAGTGTGCGCGAAGTCGTGTGCGCGTAGATCAGTTTGTGCAATCAGAGAGATGGAGGTGCCATTATTGGTCTGCTTACGTAGCAGCTGTAGTCATGTGATTGATGAAGGAGCGCAACGTGTGTGAGACTAGCGCTGAAGGTCGTCATGAAAAAGGACGGGGACTTTATGGATGTAATCTTACTATCCATAAAACCCGACAGGAAGTGTTTCTGTGGTTTCATCACCATATTACGCATCACCACGGCACAGCCGCCTACTGGTGAGTCTATGGAATACGGGGATTGCAACTCTTTAATGGACGTCACTGTTGAGCGGCTGGAACGTTTAGTGTCGAAATCGACCGCACGTGATTCAGGGAGCTTACAATTGCCATCACTCTCGGGTTTACGCAACTAATTTTCCGCGTTGTTTTGTAGGGATACGACACGCGGTATCTCACATTAAAACAAGAGCACAGAATGAGGGTCTCCGAGACCTGGGTGCTGTGTGGAATATTTTAAAACAGAAAAAAACATTAAGCTCCAGAAAGATCCTGAGGCCCACCATACCTCCAATCCAAATAGGTGCCGGGGGGGGGGTTTCTTTCCTCAGGGACAAGTGGAAAGAATGTGACGTTAACCACTCATCTCCATGTGGTGTCGAGGTTAAGAATGAGTGGAGATATACCTCTACGCCTATGTGCCTTGATGGCGTTGACAGGGAAACCTTTACCTTCACATTTTGACAAACATGAAATGACACTGAATGCTGTGGAGTTCTATATAAATTAAAGCATTTTTGCTCCCAAAAACTGTTTTTCATAGTATTAAAAACAGACTGCATTCTCTTTCGTGAGTTTAATTTGTGTTTTTATTCCTGACATTTTGTAAGTTGTTAGAACCAAATGGCGTCTTACACTGGAAATGGATACCTGCTTTTTTATTTCGGTGTTCGTGACGGTTGTATCGGTCCAAATTAATCACGTACATCGAGACGGTACTGTTATGTGCCTCGGAATTAGCTCAAACTAACTTTTTCTTGTTTGGAATGGAGTGTTTACAAAACCAATCTGAGTTACGTTTTTAATTCCGTATGTTTCCTAACGCCATAGTAAACACCAATCGCTCTTCAAGACATACCACTTTCAGTTCTTGAAAAAAAAAAACCCCTTGCAGTTTGTCTAGCAGATCGAATGTGGCCGTTGACATCCATAAGTGTTCAAAAAGTATGTAAAAAATGTCCGCGCTTACTTACATAGACAATTAAATCCTCCCACTAGACCCCTACCCTGACCAAATTCCTGCTCCGAGCATGACGTCAGCAGAAATATCGCCAATCTTTAAAACATTAAGTTTTCCAGTAATGGCAGTTTTTATGATAACTTCAACAGGCTCAGGCCTCAAAGTAAAAAGTTTTTCATGCTGCTGTATTGAAGGGCGCAACGAACAACGAACAGACAATCCGGAAAGAAATCAGATTTAAATAATTAAATAGAGCAAAACCAATTACATACAGATAATATCATATCAGCAGGTGCTTCCCGTTGTACTGACTCCTCGTTTTATGACAAGATGCCTCAACTCACTGTATGTGTAGTAGGATTACATCCACAAAGTCTCTGCCATTTTGCATAACAACCTTTCAGGTGTAAGTCCTCTCAAAACTTAAACGGCTCTCCAAAATCCTTGATGTGACGGCAGCGCTCTAAGCAGAACACCGTCACCTCAGCCGCTCTGACTGCAGGAACACATTGATCTACGCGCATACGATTTCGCGCACTCACTACTTGTGGCAGCAGCCAAGGCTCGCTGACGTTACCTGCGCCAACAGTTGGAGACTTTGTGGAAGTAATCCTGCTATACCACCTGCTTGAATACTAAAAACGTTGAATTTTGTCCACACGATGTATTTATGTGTTCACTGTCATTCGCTCCCCGAACATGGATTATTTCCTAGGAAGCCATTACGGACTGGCCTCTACAATGGAGACTTGAGTGTTTACTGTGACCCTGGAAGTAAGTTCTTATGCAGACTTACTTCAGGATTCAGACTGTTAATATCCCTTGACCTGTCATAAAGAGTAAAGAAGATGCATCTGATTGCCTGACGTAGAATGACCCTGGGTTAGAACAACTTTCATGTACCGGTACAGCTTTGTAGGTACTGATCACAGAATCAAAACTTATTTGCAAAGGCTGTATGACCTAGTTGTTGTCTAACCTTAAACGAGGCTGGCAGCATAAAATACAGTATCCACCTAATCTATCATTTATGTCTATAACCTAGAATCCTGATTCTACGTGGCTAAAGGGAAGGCCCCAAACACCGTAGCGTTATCATTACGGATGTGACATGCCAAGTGTCACGCGGCCCACAGACATGTACACATGCGTGTCAATGAGCACTGAAGTGTGTACGGTTCGCCGAACCGTTCGCACATAATTCGGTGTTTGGTGACGAACGACATACTGCATTCGGTTGATGTCGGTCTTCTGTCACATCTCCCTTGCTTTCACGTTCCGCTTTTCCACTACATCTTAACGTCTCTCTCTCTCTCTCTCTCTCTCTTACTCTTTAAAGGCGGTTAGTCGTCGGCGTCTCACCGCAGAAGCAAGCGTTCGATCCCGGGCCGGTCCATCTGGGATTTGTGGTGGACAAAGTGGCACTGGGCAGTTTCTTCCCCAGTACTTCTGTTTGCCCCTGTCCGTATCATCCCAGCAACGCTCCAAACTAATCTTCATTTCAATATTATTCTTATCAGAAGGAAAGGCGGGCGAAACCTGGGAAGCTTAAAAAAAGTTAAAGCTCTTTGTTGGAAATCGGGTCAGAATTGGACAGGAAAAGTTCTGTCGCTTTTCCGTTATTGAAGTGTTTTAACACGTACACGATAACGAAAGCCGCGGTTGGAGTAATTCCCCTACTTTCTGTTCATCTTGACCGTCAAGACTGTAAGAATTGGTGGAAGAGTGGCACAGTGGCGCCGTCCAGACATGAGGACCAACAGCTGCAAATGCTAGTACGTGTAAGTCGCTGAGATTGATAGTGTCTGTGCATGGCGTTAGCGTGAAAAATGTCCATCGCCAGCCAGCAAAATGTTCTACCCCAATACGTAAGGTGAGCCAACCGTTGCTTGTAGCAGTGTGGACCGAGTTCGTGAGGGTCTAGCCCTCCGAACGGTTGGTCTACGGCCAGTTATTGTGCATAGCCTTGAGTCTTGCCATCACCATCAGTGGTGGAAGAGAATTTATTTTGAATCACGCTTTGTGGAGAAAAAAGATCAAATGTGTATGTATGTGTGTGTGCGTGTGTGTGGTGTGTGTGTATATGTGTGTATGTGAGTGAGTGTATGTATGTGTGTGTGTGAGTGTGTGTGTGATGTATGTCTATGTGTGTGTGTGTGAGTGTGTGTGTGTATGTGTGTATGTGTGTGTGAGTGTGTGTTATGTGTGTGTGTATGTGTGTGTGTGTGTGTGTGTTTATGTGTGTGTACATACAACATCTAAATGTCCCGATGATTTTTCCGGGTGTCATCAAAATCACTGCTGGCAAAGCTGAGGATTTTAAAGGCTCACGCTGAATATGGAAAACGCACGCAGTTTCCTAACATTATTTCACGGTAAGACACACCAAATCCAACTCCATCGATGTTAACTCCACCTTGTGGAAGACACGTTTAGCCGGGCGAGGGAGCCAATGGGTTCAAAAGCCGTGCCGGGGGCAGCCTTGTGGCTGGCCGGGCCACCCACGCCGTACGGATTTTGTGCGATGTGCCGGACAAAGACAGATATACTGGTGTTCCAGATTGGGGGACTGAGATTCTCATCTCGTATGAACTCAGTGTGGGGAAGGCATGGTCTGAAAACAGGCCGAAGAACCAAAGGAGGAGTACGATAGGAAACAGACGCTATAAATTTGCCAGGATATAAGGCCCGAAAACAAAAGCTTCAACAGTTACCCCATACGTGTATCAAGAATCAAGATGTAACGAGGCTGGATATTCACCCTCTCTGTAAAGCTCCAGAAAGCCCTTTATAAACATCGAACCACCTCTCTTATAGCAGTGGGCCGCGATAGCTCAGTCGGTATAGCGACTCGCTGCGGCCTGGAAGGCCGGGGATCGAAGCCCGGTGGGGGCTAGATTTTCCGCACCCGTTCAGACCGGCCCTGGGGCCCACCCAGCCTCCTATACAATGGGTACCGGGCCTTTCCCGGGGGTAAAGCGGCCGGGCCGTGGCGTTGACCATCCACCCCATCTAGCGCCGAGGTTAAGGAAAGAGTACAGCTATACTTCGACAAACAGAAGAAGCAGAGACTACAATCCAAACATTTACCTGAGGAAGACCTCTGGAGTACAATCCGAACCGAGTACCTTCCACGCACTAAACGAGTATTCTTAGCCCATCTGATCGGTTTACGTCAAAACCTTCGGTGTTTTAATCGAAATTTACCCCGAACATCTGTTTGTCAGTACCCTTACTTCGTACCAGGCCAAATTCCGACATGGAACCTCTGTCCGAAGGCCCGCTATCCTGACTGACATAAATCATAGTTTTCCTCAGACAAACGCCAAGACGGTGTCACCAGGTATTTCACGGCTGCTCTCTTCCAAACGCGTGCCCATTAATCATATCGCCGCTCAAGGTTATACAGACCAAACTACAGAGAGCGTCGTTAAATAAATCGTAAATGGATACTCTGAACGGAAATTTACATGACAGTCCGAATTCCGCTGATTATCTACAGAAACCCGTTCCATTGTGTGTCTATATTTGAACAGATTTTCAACGAATTTGCACTTCAATGAGAATGACGTCATAAGGTACGCAAGTCCTGAATTATAAATAAAGTCGAAACGTGCAAACTGCCTTGACTCAACGTGTGAGTTAACATCAGGGTTGTCCATAGCTCTAAATGAGGACTTTTTATGTATTAGGCCAGTGTTTCTCAACCTGTGTGAGACCGCGGCCCAGTAAATTCTTTTTTCATAAGACGAGGGCCCGGTCCCAACAAAGTTACTCATAAATACCTTTCCATTTTTTTTAAGTTTATACATTAAACTAACATAAGTATTAATAATTAATTATGGCATAATCATAAAGAGTACTAGTACATTTATGTATACTGTGTGGCATGTTGAAAAATATAACATTACACTTAAATTAGTTATCAATCACTGGACTAATGAAATCTTGTAGCATATTGTAGTTTTCTCAGGCCAACTTTTGGGTCTGAGTTTTCCGACACATTCACGAATATTTTTCTCCCCAGAATATTTCCACTACAAAACATTTATTCATGAAAATTGCTTAGAAAACTAAAATGACAAATTCCAGGAGAACCTCTCGCGACCCGGTATAATTGATGCCAGGGTCCGGTATCAGGCCGCGGCCCGGCTGTTGAGAAACACTGTATTAGACCGTCTGTGTGAATTACAGTCCACTGCAATATCGATAGGGTCAGCGTGTGGCTGGTCAAGGCTGTGTGATTCTGTCAAGGTGAATACTGATGACGGTGTCGTTGGACTGGTCCATCTGACACGAAATGAAACTGGTCATTGCAGCTGTGTGGACATCGAAAGAACGGACAAGGGAATCAGAGGAGTCACTGTTCATGGCAATGACCCGGTCACGAGTATGAACTCGTGATGCACGTTAAAGGGGGTTCATTTATGTCAATATCCTTGTACTGTGTACTGAATCTGTTTGGCAGGTCGTTCAGTTGCTCGACGCGAAAACCAATTCACTGATCTGCAAGCCAGGTGATTAGCAAATATCGGGTTTCGAAGTTTACACACCAACTACAGTGAGGCAGCGTATAGCAGTCACATGCACCCCCCCCCCCAACATCACCGTCGAGGTCTTATACATCCCTTTCGTATAGTAACCAGCGCTTTTGGATGGTTGATGCAGTTCAGCGGAGGATGGTGGTTGGGTGGGAGGATCCTAGGACGCTCTCATCCGCACGGCGAATGGAAATTCAGTGGCATGTAGGGGCATGTGAGGAATTTCTGATGTGGCTACTTGTACCGTAAATGGGGAGGGTGGGGGGAGGGCTTATGTCAACAAGCGACGCTTCCCTGTCTGGCGCCACAGGTGTGACATTTCATGGTTCTTATCAGCAAGCGGCTTGTCTGTACTATGTCAGACACTCCTATCGGCTGGGTTGTCATCTTAACCAAATACTTCCACCTAATCTTCATTCCATCCCCTGAAGACAGTGCGTTCACTGCTCGGTACGAGCGGAATGTCTAACCTCTATACTGGGTTAGCCGCTGGACTTAAAAAAATTATTTTACCACCCAACGCGCCTCGATTTCTGAATGAGCATTGTTTTGGAAGTTTCCCAGGAATCCCCCCCCACCCGCCCCGCAGAGGCCAGGCTTCGATCCAAGGTCAGCCCATGTGAGATTTGGGAAAGGTTTTCCTCCCAGTACTTCGGTTTTCCCCTGTCAGTATCATTCACTTGAACGAAGAAGCTAAAAGGGACTATGGTTAATAATAATATTTGAGTTGGTCAGTATTCATCCTCATCTACGTGTTGCTCTTACTAGAAGGACAAAAGGGCGAAACCGTGGAACATTCCAAAAAGAAGTGTTCTGTAGTAAATCGGCGAGAACTGCATAATAGGTATTTGCACTTTTTTGTGTCCTTGAAATGCCAGTTAACAATTTTTTTTTTACAAAATTTCGCGGTCGAACGGACTACACCGGAACTGAAACCCGTCCCTTAACCACTGATCACGCGAGCTGTGGTACCTAACCGAATCACTGTCATATTCAATGACGCAACTGTCCAACTACTAGCTTCTGTGCTTAACTAAGTCAAGCAACACACTTCAAAGCGCCAAGACTTAAACCCCCTCCAACTCTCTGAATTGAGGAATTTGACATCTCCGGAATATCAACAGAAGGGGAGAGGAGAGGACTGAGAAGGGGAAAGAGTAGAGAATAGATTGTTTAATATTACACTCCCATTAGGTCTCCCTTCCTGGCTGTTTTACAAGAGATTTCTCCCACCAAAACTCTGTTACGAATTTCTTACTTCCATTCAGTGTGTTTCAGCAGCCCGCGCAGCTTCGGTAACGTTAAGGGGCAAGATCTGCTCTAGACACTGCAGCATCGTCCTGCGTTGCGGACAGAATAACTCGGTCCAGCGGCAGTCCTACAGATCTGTATGCGTGCGGATGTAACCGCTTTACGTTAAACAAAAGAACACGTACGAGATTACGAATATCGTTGTCAGAAGCGCCTTAAAAAACCACACGTGGAATAGAAGCTGCAGAATATAATGTAATCAGCTACTGCAAACTGAGAATATGCTAGCAGAATTAAACAAATATTTATTAATTTTGGAACGTGTAAATACGGCTCGTTGCATCAGACGAGAAACGTTAGCGCACTAAACCCCAGGAGAGTAAAATGTAGGGAGATTTAGACGCAGATGAAGAGATCAATGTGAAGTGTTCTAACCGTCTGAGCGCGATTTTTTTATGGCCCAGTATTTTGAGAAATAGAAGGATAAAGTGAGAGAGGAGGATAAGGAGGAGGAAACATTATGATTATGATGAAATGTTGACCTAGATAAGATAGAATTTTGCCCGCAATAAAAAGCTTGTTCGTTTAAGAATTATTTAGGAAAAAGAATTCAAATATACAGGGCGTTTCATAATGTACTCCAGGAATACAAAAATTTATTATAGGAAAACCGTAGGACACGTATTTACGAAATCTGTACAGACAGAAGTCCGGGTAGGCAAGAATATGTCTGACAGGTTCCCTATTAGGAATGGTTTGAAACAAGGAGACGCTCTATCACCAATGTTTTTTAGCTTTGCTTTAGAGTACGCCATTAGGAGGGTTCAGGTAAACCACGATGGCTTGAAACTAAATGATACACATCAGCTGCTGGCTTATGCCGATGATGTTAATATACTGGGAGGAAGCATACATACTGCAGAGGAATTTGCGGCAACTTTAGTAGTTGCTGGTAAGGAGATTGGACTGGAAGTAAGTGCTGATAAAACTAAGTACACGGTCATGTCTCGAGATCAGAATGCAAGGATTGATAATAGTACCTTCGAGAGGGTGGAAGAGTTTAAATATTTGGGAACAACTTTAACAAATAAAAATTCTATTGCGGAAGAAATTAAGAGCAGATTGAGGTCAGGAAATACTTGCTATCATTCGATGCAGAATCTTTTGTCTTCCAGGTTGCTATCCAAAAATTTAAAGATCAAGATATATAGAATTATAATTTTGCCTGTTGCTTTGTATGTGTGTGAAGCTTGGTCGCTGACATTGCGGGAGGAAAGGAAGCTGAGGGTGTTTGAGAACATGGTGTTGAGGAGAATATTTGGACCTAGAAGGGACGAGGTAACGGGGGAATTGAGGAGACTGCATAACAAGGAGCTAAATGATTTGTACTCCTCACCCAATATTGTGCGGGTGATAAGATCGAGAAGAATGAGATGGGATGGGCATGTGGCGCGTATGGGTGAGGAGAGGAGGGTGTATAGGGTCTTGGTGGGGAAGCCGGAGGGAAAGAGACCACTGAGGAGGCCTAGGCGTAGATGGGTGGATAATATTAGGATGGATCTCCAGGAGGTGGGATGTGGGGATATGGACTGGATTGGGCGGGCCCAGGATAGAGATAGGTGGCAGA
>Ga0123354_10021243_pt1 | contig 10229 bp, 5 predicted proteins | sample TergutLab28metaG_2_FD_97872 | JGI IMG/M metagenome (GOLD analysis project Ga0123354, IMG submission 97872) | Labiotermes labralis P4 segment gut microbial communities from Petit-Saut dam, French Guiana - Lab288 P4 | ecosystem: Host-associated > Arthropoda: Insects > Digestive system > Gut ...
CTATGCCCATCATCAGGAGCTCGCGACTATGCTGTTGATTACCACATTGGTCGTATCGTTCTTGGTTTGCTGTATGTTGGAGGTTAGGTGCGGTTAGGTTGGAGTAGTGTCCGGGCTGCAGGCTGCAGCCTGCACACTACTCCAGCCTAACTGCACCTAACCTCCAACATACAGCAAACCAGGAACGATACGACCAATGTGGTAATCAACAGCATAGTCGCGAGCTCCTGATGATGGGCATAGTAATGCTCGAAACATATTGAGCCTATAAGAAGTACAATAAAATAACAAGTGGCATCTAGTTCGTTTTTCACTCATCAGTTATCACAATGATGCACGGTCCAATAAACATCAGTAACAGAATGTGTTTATGCTGCAGGTTTATAACCTAGGCACTGTATTGCCTATTCTGCTGTGACCTAATTAGACGTTGACCTGGTACCTTTATGGAACCGGCAGTGTCCCTGAGGTCTATACACCTACGTGTAGTTCTGAAGCACCTGTGTGTTATTAATTTCATACGCTAGTTTAATGACTGGAGTGTACTTCACAGCAGGGCAGAAACGCTGTCTAACGTAACAAGTTGAACGCACCACACGGCGTCACAACATTATAATAAATGCACACACTCAAAGTGCGGTGAGGATAGAGTCATATCACGTTTGCCATTAGTGCTGGTTCATGCTGGACTGGTACAGAACTGTGAACGTTTGAATAAGGCATGTATCAAAGCTCACTGGCTTCACAGTTTCAGGATACCCCTAGAGTGGCTCAGTATGAGAATAATAAAAGCGATTCCACAGACCTGAATAACTAAATGCATATTCCAAAGACGCGTTACAATGGTGCTTTAACGCTTGTTTTAAAATAATTACTGAGCTAGCTATTTACATAAAACATTCATTCAAAAGCCTTGTAACACTGAGTGTCAAACCAGGTTTTGTATTGGCAGAACAACTTCGTCATTATCGGTTATGTATATATGCCTGAATTAAATTCTAAAACATTAGAATTTCGTAACCCTGCTCATCCGACGTCAATTCACAGTCATTGTTTTAACTGTGGTCAGAACTTCGAGAACCTGGTCCAAGTTCGAAATGTGGACGGTGTGATTCGTAGCTTCTACTGTACACTACACAAAGCCTAGACATTCTCCTAGACATTACTGCACTTTCAACAGATTTAAAACCCAAACAGTACATATAATAAAATATACTTGAGATAAAGGAAACTGTACATTGGTTTGATTCATGTGTATGTATGTGTATTGTGTGTACAATTTGTAATAAGCACGCGATGGCAATACAACGATATGATTACTGTACTTGTAGAAGAACAATAACAGTAATTCAACGTTTCATTGATCTATTTACGTGCTGACTCGACAGCATAATGGTCAATTACACAGACACCGTGAGTGGGGAAAAACAAACAAATAAACAAACAAACAAACAGACAGAAGAAAGACGACAGCAAAACAAGTACCCCCCCCCCCAAATACAAAAAACATATCACTTGAATGCAACAGTAATAACAATAACTCAACAGGAAGCGATGGCAGGTGGCACAGTGTTGACGAAGCAGAGATGGTACAGAATGACGCAATATCGAAGTCCAACTGTCATCACGTAACAAGCGCGCGCGTTACCAGAACTTACAGTTGGTTGTAGTTGGTGAATAAATGTGTTCCAAATCTGTACTACTGTTTTTGAGTACGTAGGCAGCAGTATAAAAATAACCATGAACATCGTTACTACAGTTTCCACATCATGAAAGTTTGGTACAAAAACATGATGAATTTTGTAAAGGTTTGATTTTATTAAAAATGAACCCGAACGCAGTGTGCGAGACAGGAAGAGGTGGAAATTGGAAACTGGTACGTACAATAGACTTGGTAATGCTCGCCTGTTGCCCGCATAGTAGGCCTTTATATATTCTGTGCGGTTTAGTCGCTGTGATATTTGTTAAAAACTGAGCGCTAGAAAAATAACATGAAAAATGAACTGTGTACTTTCGTCTGTGTTGAATAATTGTCTTCAAGTGTGGACGAAAGTGCAGTCTGGTATAAATATCGGTAATTTACTACCAAACATCACGACGTCACATACTAGAAGACAGTATATTTTGCAGTCTGCGACGACGGACATTTTATTACTAAATGACACTCTAAGCTATACTACTAGTCAATTTCGATGTGAGACCCATTTGTCATTTCACGCGTCTAATGAACACTCCAGTTCTTGGCATATTCAACTGAGAACACTTGGAACTACAGACTCGGTATTTCATTACATTTTCAAAAGAAACTTTCCCATAATGTCGCAAAGAGCACACCTTATATCCCGCGTCTTCCGCGTCTATGAATGCAAATTAACCTCCAGCCTTGACTCTCATTATTCTCAAGTGGATATTCAGTGTTCTCGTATGCAGAATTGAGAAAAGACCCACAGCGACATTCAAAACCACACAGTCTTAACTCAATCCGCTGCAAGACATACCTCCAGAGACATGTTTATTTACCTTAGCCAAGCAAAGCTCTGGATAAAACTCCAGTCTGGGTGTTATATTAACCCTTCTGTCAACATATGTACAGGATAATATGTTTCAGCTTTAAAAACACATAAGGACAGAGCATTAACATAATCTGAACAGGAGAAACGCGTCTACCTGCTGGGACACAATGTGTCAAAACCAAATTCTACGAACATTAATTCCGAAAAAAAAACTTTGTTTTTTCTCTCAGTTCACTAATAGAAATACCACAGGTTCAAATCTAGGTTTATAAACTGTCTGTTCCCACTCAGGGGTTTCATGTTTTTCCACAGTTCCTTCATACAAATGCTGGTACGGAAACTCAATTTGAGGCCAAGATAGCTATCTTTCATAAAATTTCACTTTACTATTCATGCATCATCTCATCGCTTGAAGTTATAAAACCTAAGCAGCTTGCAGTGTCGTTAAAAAATATATATGGATTTTAAAATAAGTTTTTTAATATAAAACACAAAAATTTACGAGTTGCTTGGCGAAACATTACGCTTGACCTATGAAATGGAATCAGATTAGCCCAAAACTTGCTGTTTAGTTTCTAACTGGAAATGTAATCCAGAACCGCCACGTGTTTTCGGGTATGAAACATGCGGTCCAGAGTAAACACAGAATATTAGAATTGCGTTTACATTTTTTGCTCTTCATGTAAATAGAGTAAGAACATTTATCGCCCTCTTCGTAACAGGAATTGCAACAATTCAACATTATTGTTGTTAAAACTCAAAACTATACAAATATGCTTCCGGTGGGCCACAAAAAGAACAACATAGCCGCAACTTTGTGTTATTTTGTTATGTTTGATATTTTCGGACCATTGGCATGTAACCGGAGTTCATTCGGTCCATCAAGTGATAACAGTATTATATAACATTAAGTAAAAATGGACCCATTGTCAACGAGATAAATATAGCTTTAGAAAAAACATTTTTCAAGCTAATCGCAGAGCCAGTTCGGAACGAATGTCCGAAGTTTCAAATATTTTGTAACTATGGAAACAAACGTGGCCTCCGAAACGTTAGATTTCTGCTCCTAATTGTCTCGAATAATTTCTCTTAAAGAATTAAATGCTTGCGTAGTCGTGAAAACTTCAAGTCTTAGAAGTCAGCATCTTCTCAGTCTTTTAACTGTGGTTCACTCGCAAACAATAGATATATGTGCACATGAGAAGTGCGCCCTTGTGGGTTATTACGCAGCGAGTAGTGGTAATTCCTTAACGACACTGCGGGACAGCCTATCGGTCTCATTTTCAAGGGTCAAGAATCCACCCTTGAAGATGGGACAGACAGAGAGGTTGTCCGGAAAGGTCGGTAAGGAATTACCCCTAATGGCTGCGTAATAACCCGGAAGAGCGCAGTTCTTATCCGCTTCGCGGCGGAAGCCTCAGATCATGCACAGATATAAGTATGTTGCTCTCAGAGTACAAGGAACGTCGTATAGTCTTGCTCAGTCCCCTGAGTACCGGATGTTTCGCTCCATGAGAAGCCCTGAGTAATGGAGTAACGTTACATAGAAATGTAGCACTCAGACCTCATTATACGGCCTATTCTTTCGGTGAAACGGAAGAGATTTACAGACAATGATGAGCGATCCTGAGTAAGGAAATTCTGAACAGACTAATTACCAGTGAATGCATAGGCGAGTTCATAACCACACCAAAGGAACACCTTCTTTTTCTTAAACAAATTAGTCTCCTTTTCATCCTTCTAATGTTAAACGCTTTGTTCGAGCAAACTGTGTTTAGACATCATTTACACCACAGAAATGCTCAAATCACGCTATTTTACATACTTACGTTGTTTTGCAGATTAGTCGTCTTATTCTGAGCTATACTTAGTCCTCCATTCAAGCAAAAGGAAGCCACCAATTAACTTCTGACTTCTTTGTTGCTATATAAATGCCAAGAGCGACAATCCATACTAATTTCGGTCCAGATATGGTTCTACGAACGGCCGGGACAGCTCAGTCGGTATAGCGACTCGCTACGGGCTGGACGGTCGGGGGATCGAATCCCAATGGGAGCGAATTTTCCGCACCTGTCCAGATAGGTCCCTGGACTCACCCAGCTTCCTATACAATAGGTACCGGGTATTTCCCGGGGGTAAAGCGGCCGGGTCGTGGCGTTGACTAACCACCCCATCTAATGCCGAGGTTAAAGAAAGAGTTATGCTATTTCTCTACTCCCCTCTGAGCCTTCGTGGACTGTTATGGGGTGAATTTTGCCTTTTTTATGGTTTTACGAAACTGAAAGATAAAATTAATGCGGTTTTGAACACCATTATAAGTTCTGTTTTAATTAATATGATCATTGTTGAGGAAAATTTTGCTCCAAAATTGAAATACGAGTAGTTTCTTAACTCTGTAATCTTCTGTGGATGTCCTGTAAACGTGTTCTTTTCCTCGTGTTTATCAACTCCGAATTGCTTATCTCCTTGGTGCAAAAGTAATGAGTAACAACGATTCGACTCATGATCCTCCTTGCAATATGAGATAATTATTTAAATTTTCAATGATGTAACGACGCCGTTCCACCTACAGACGCTAGACAATCATACGATGGGCAGACAGACTTAACGGTAAAAAAAACTAATAACTTAACGAAGCAGTCGACGCATGTATTAGCCTCTAGAGTTCGAATACATTCATCGCAACCTCAGAAGGAATAAACAGCGCCCCGCACGAGCTCAGAAACCTGTAACAGCGTATAAGATTCCAAAAGCTCATTAAAACTCAGAACATTATACCTGAAACACAAATCTCGGAGAGATTCCGCTATGCCAACTTGGTCCATTATAACGTGCTTCTGCAAATCTGTGTTTAGCCGTAAATTTCCGGCCCATGTCGGTATGACATTTGTGTCTCGGTACGAGGTCAGGAATATAATCCTGGCGTGGAATTTACCGGACATTCTGTATTTAAAATTCAGCATTTCAGCAAGCAAAGAGAAATAACAAGATGTAATTGAAGATATTGAGGGCTAAGGAGAAGATGTCCCTGTATTGCTTCCGTCTCTTTTCAAAATAATCATATTTATTCTTTATAATTACTCCCGCATCTCATTTCATCTCATCCGATCTCTGCAAACCATATTGGCTGAGGCTTCTTGTTGGCACAAAACGATCAGCATTTTTAGGCGCGTTCGCAAAATTGCGAAAAGTGACTATCAGTTTCGTCATGTCTGTCCATCTGTCCGCCCGTCCTTCCGTCTGTCCGTCTGTCGGCATGGAACAACTCGGTTCCCAATGGACGGATTTTCATTAAATTAGATATTTGACGATTTTTCTAAAATCTGTCGAGAAAATTCAAGTTTAATTAAAATCGGACAAGAATAAATGTTACATTACATGAAGAACAGCGTATTTATTTTCGTATCTCGTTCATTTCGTCTTAGAATGAGAAATGTTGCAGGCAAATGTTGTAGAGAAAATCAAAACACATATTTTGTGTTCAGTAACTTCATTTCGAAATTCGTGCCGTTTATGAGGAAATGTGGAAAAATATTGTAGAGCGTGGCATGCGACAGATTGCAATATGGCGCATGGCATTGCATCCTGGATACGTAAGGCTACAAATACACACACAGAGGTTGTGTAATACCCATTGCTTTTCCACAGCGACAATGGTTCCACGGACGCACCTCAGTGTTACGTTATAAATACAATGTCTGTCTTGTCTGTTTCTTGTTTTGTTCCACAAACGATATGGCGTCACAATAATCGTCACTTCCGCAAAGTGCGGAGATTAACATAATGTCAATAATGTATAACTTTACTTCGAATAATATCCACTCAGACTGTAGTATTTAAGACTTCAGCGACAAAGCGTTTTCTTCTCGAAATTATTATGGAACATGTAAGTGCAGAGAACACAGAAATCACTTCAAATTTTAAGGAATGAACTTCTTTTCATTAGTAGAATGTTTAAATACAATTCATGATTATATTTTATTAGGAAACCACAGATTTTAAATCTTTGTCCTCTTGAAACATGTACGTAAATTATTCGACTATGAACGAAAGGAAATATTGTTTGAAAGGGTTTCGTAATAATTTTTTTAAAAAAAGAACGTTTATGTGTAGGTCTACCGTACTAAACACTTCAGTGCCTGTTACAGTCGTAGAAGGTACGTCTATATTATATGTTAATGTTGCTGCATTAAAAAAATATATCTTTACATTCTTTTAATGGAATACATAACAAGGAATTCTGATTGTACATACATTCAGTCAATACACGAAACGTTTATTGAATTTATGCAGATAAGAGGCGGAAACTGTAATGTAGTCAATGCATGCTCAATACAGGGGAATAGATTTATCCTCCAACGCTGGAGTCTTGTCCGGTTTCTAATGGAAAATCAGAGAGAGAGAGATGAAAGGCGAAGAGTTGGGAACTGCGTCCTATGTTGGCCCTTGCAATTATGCTAGTAATTTATCTAAGTATTTAAACCAACTTGATGCACAAAATTTTGTTTCACAATAAGTTTTATTTCATGCCTATATGTGTGGTGATACCAGAGGCTGTGTAATGCAATTTTGACCTCCTGATGATGAGCACATGTGCTCGAAACATGTAGAGGCATGAAATAAAACTCACTGTGAAACACAATTTTGTGCATCAAGTTGGTTAAATACTGAGATAAATATACTGAGATGCACGGTCAGTAAAAAGTCAAAAAATAGTAACGTAACAACTTTCTGTTAATCCAAAGCCTCATTCTTATATGCAGCGATGTTTTAAAACGTTTATAATGGGTGTTCGTGGATGGGATTTAGAAGTTTTGAAAACAGTGGCTTAGTAATATCCAGCAATGCTGACCAAGTAGCCAAGAGCAGCACACCCGGATTATGCCTGTCCACATCATTTCCAGTATCAAAATAAATGGCGCTATGTTTCCTTAATTCTAGAATTCTAAACACTGTGACTTAAAAACCACATCGTCATGATCAAGATTATACAGCTTCGGGCTGAAAATTAAAAGCACTTTAGAGCAGCGGGAAAAATAAAGGAGCCTTTTGTAAAAGGAAAAATTTAAACCTTCCCATTACTTGTACTTGTAAAGCATATTTGTGCGCACCAAGTTAACAACTGAAGCTTAATGGTTCTATATTTGTCTGTAATGCAGGTTTGTGAAGGAAATCCCGATGTAAAACATGAATAAATATTTAGCACTTCATGACGAAAGGCCTCACTCACAAGTCGGTTTACATAAAGAGCTACAGAGCTCAGAAAAAGATCCTTACTTTCAATAACAATTAAAGATTCGTGTAAATAAAAACAACACGTTGCTACATATCGTCTCTATGTGCAGAACGTAAAATTATTTTGGAATTATTCTGCTGTAAGATACAAAACATCTAGTGTAATACTCTTTCCAATTAACAAATAACGGCGGTATCTGTTGTGGATAAAGATGCAAGTACACAAAACTTAAATGAACTTCGAAAATTAGTCATAATAATAATAATAATAATAATATATCTTTCATGCAGTTGGGCCACTTGTTGACCCGTTCCGGTCTCACGTATCCAGAAGTCTCTACAAAGGTTTACCATGAGTCCTTCTGCCGTTGGGGAGTAGTACGCGCACATATTTCATAACCCTGGGTAATCTATTTCAAGGCATTCTATTTACATGTTGTATCCAGCTTCTCTTGTATTCCAGTAATTTGTCCAAAACTGGTATTATTTTTAGTTCCTTTGCAATTTGTTCAAAATTAGTATGCAATAAAAATGCCCTTATGAGAACTATAAGGCGACAAAGTATGTAGTAAAACCGGTCGTTCTGTGTCCAACTGAAACTTCTTGGAAAGTGAAGGTACAAGTGAAACATGCCTGCATTTCCCAGCCACGGCCAGTTAAGGAACTACGTGACCCTGCATTATAATCTGCATTGTCCTTTACATTCACTAATTAATTTAGTTTCATAGGACATAGCAAGGAGTGTTTGAGAACATAGTGCTCAGTAGCATATCGGAATCCAAGAGTGGGGAAGCTACAGGAGACTAAAGAAAGCTGAATTATGTGCATAATAATTTGTATTCTGAACTAAATTTTCCTATGACCATGAAATCAACAACGGTCAGGTGGGCGGGGCATGTTACACATGACACACTCATACAAAATTTTAGTCGAAAAATTTGAGGGGAAGATGCCACTTTGGAAGACCTAACTTTAGCTGGAAGGAAGGATGACAGGATTTGGGCTGGATTCAAGTGGCTCAGGATAATGGCGGGCTCTTGTGAATATTTCAACAAAACTTCGCGTCCCATAAGAAGTGGGGGAGTTCTTCATTATCTGAGAGAATATAAATTTCCCATAAAAGACTCAGCTCCAAGGAATTAGTTCAGTTACAATTATTTTCTCAGGAAAATAACTACTTTCTGTACTTTCACTTAAAATGAATAAATCAGAATGACAAATGAATTATTTTACTAATTACTTCAATACTGGGGTGTAATTAGCTTTATTCAGATGTCATTAATCAAATAACTTTATTCTCGTATGTTCCAAGTTGTTTTAGTTTGTCTTCTCCTTCTGATTCTTAGCGTAACAGTAACTGATTTATGAATCTAAAGTGTCCTCCTTAACAAAAAAAAAAGATGGTACTGAACATAATTAGTTTCTTTGTTCCTCAGCATGTGCATACAGCTTCCATTACTACAAAACAATTTGCTTCCTTATTAATTCTGATGAGCAGCGTCTGTTAATTGAATTACGAAGGTAAATTTGTTGCTGTTGTGGTTAAGGAAAATAACACGATGGTGGTGTTGGAACAATCGGGGAAAAGCTGCAGTCATTCTTATTCTCTGCGTTAGACTAAGGCCAACCGGTACCTTAACACGCCGATCCCTTATACTAGTACCCACTGAAATGGAGGCAATGAGGATGGCACGTCGGCCTGTAAGCGGTACAACAATTACATTGTATCATACTTCATGTTTCTTTTCCAAGTCTCATCTTCTTCTGTTTAACCTACTGTCTATACGCATTTCCGTTCTTTAGTGTCTTCTCCACACTATAGCGGCTCCTTGTCTTTTTTACGGTTCGGTAGTGAAAAGGGCCCGTTGAAATTTAGCGTATCTTCATTCCAAACCATTTTCTTTCATTTTCCCTAATGCTTTCACATCTCCCCCGTCCTTTTTCATTAAAATCTGTTATGATAAAACACTGAAATAAATGACTTGGGTTTAGCACGCTTTTAATTGGTAATATGGAAACTACGAAGCAAAAGGAGAGGTGTAGAAGAAGGAAGAAGCCTCCATCGTAACGAAGAATGGAATGTAGTTCACAGGTTACTAAAATATAATGAGACACAGAAGTGGAAAGAATAATTTTTTGATAACAAATGGCTACACATAAATGAAGAAAGAGCGTACCAGAAAATAATCAGCAGTAATAAGATGATATAAATAAAAGATTTAGGTACATTTCTATACGAAGTACAATGAAGTGACACAAATGGTGCACAGTCCAGCAGCAATGAGACAGGAGAAATTGTCCAAAAAGGTATATATTACTATAAACTCAGGTGATATTCACACATGACAGTTTAGATACTGTAAACTGCAGCCAGTAGTATTAAAAATAATGAACGTGTACTAGCAAAAACCCGAAGTTGCCATTTACAACCTCAGTGGTAAATAAAACTCAACTAATATATTTAGAATTTGAAATAAACGC
>Ga0123354_10021245_pt1 | contig 10229 bp, 2 predicted proteins | sample TergutLab28metaG_2_FD_97872 | JGI IMG/M metagenome (GOLD analysis project Ga0123354, IMG submission 97872) | Labiotermes labralis P4 segment gut microbial communities from Petit-Saut dam, French Guiana - Lab288 P4 | ecosystem: Host-associated > Arthropoda: Insects > Digestive system > Gut ...
GTTCCGTGAAATGCGGGGAATTTCTTGACTAGCTGCAAACCAGTTAGCTTCTCAAGGAGGACTCTGCACCATGGAGTAAGTAAGTTCAAGTATCGTAATTCATGTATATATAAAGTATGAATTATGATACTTGAACTCAATTGTTAATGTTTAAATCCTTCAAGTTATAATCAACACTTACACAGGACACATACATCATTTTGTTATGTTTACGCATGCATTAGCTACGCAGTCCAGTGACGTAACACACTAGAGTTTTCAAGCATGTTTTCTCTTGTACGTGCTTCTCGCTGATGATGGCTCAGATGAGACAAAACATGTAGAGCAAAACAATGTCTTACCTTAAAACGCACAAATCAGGCTCCAAGTGCATTTTGTCGGACTCAAGCACGCGTTAAACTTGCTTCAGTTTTCCGAAAACACAAAGAACATTTCATGAACATGACATACACTGAAATCTATTCTGGCTGTGATTTCGTCTTCAAACTCCGTTCTGTTTCATGCTGGACAGTCCGGAAGGCCGAACTATAATGGTCTACGTATAGAGCAGGTTTCTCAACACCTGGAGTAAACGTTTGTCCCCCGGATACCTAATTAATATGCAGATAGGCAGAGGTCACCTCGCTCAGCTAAACTCAGATAATTTCATCACCAGTATAGTCACCGGAGACTCGTTTCCTATCGCAACTCCATTAAGGCCACTCACCACAAACCGCGCGCAATTTGCATTCATTTATTTACGTTACAGCCAGGGTTCAACAAACCCACTCCTCTGTCCGTCCGCCAAGCGTGAAGAACTAACGGTGACTAGATGAAAAAGACTTCAAAGTTACACGTACTTGAGATCTGTGTTTTTCTGGGATCTTACGCGGTGTAGAGTGGTAATTCCGTAAAGAAGTAGAGTTCCAAAAGGACGCAGATCTCTGATGTTTGTGTGACCGTGCATTATTGATACAATAATATAAACAGCCAACTAGATATAACAATAATAATTTTATTAATAATTTCGCTCAGCTCAACATGTTTCGGGCGATAATTTCGCCCATCATCAGGAGCACTAGACTGTGTTTACAGCTTGTGGTATAAAGCACCGACGATGCTATCTGCAGGCAGCATCTTCTTGTCATGAGTAACTGTGCGGAGTGATCTGAGTTCTGATTATAAAGAGGGCCCAATTATCGAGTAGCGGGGGTGGGGCAGATTGGGGTGGGGGTGGGGAGCTACAGGTTTTTGGACCGCAGCGGGTGCCCCCACAGTGAGTTAAAATGGACTTGCGCTTGGCCGAAGTCCCTTTCGACGATCCTTAATAAAGTTCTACAAAATCCATAACTTAACTCCGAACTTCAACAGGCCCTATTGTGCCATCCGCAAAGCCGTAAGAAGGAGGGTTTTATTCTGTCGGCATCGATTTTAGTGTCGAGGGTAAAAGATAAAGAATGTAGGCGAGCTGGCTTTAAACACTTTCATCAATCACTCAATCAATCAACAGAAAGTTGGAAGTCATGAATAAACCCAGCGGCTTAGAATAATTAGTTTTTCACAAGATTGTTATCAGGTGCTCTAAAATCCACACACACATACACACACACACACACAGGTAGAGGCGTCTGCGTTTATTTTGATTATGGGAGTGAAAATACAGATAGAGGGCGAACGGTTGGCAAACTGACTGACAGCTCGCTGACTCAGTTCAACGTCATAGCTTCACTCCCAATCTAATAATTGTATTCAGGACTATGTAATCAAGTTGTTAGCTTAATGCATCTTCTTTGACAATTTTTATGGAAGACACTCCCTTGTGTTTGTCACTAAGAAACAACACTCACGTAGTTAAACACAACTCAGGTTTATTTTATTACAACTCAGATTGTTGTCTTCACATGTGTGCTACATGTCTCGGCATGTATTTGGACCATCCACAGGCATGCCAATACAAAAAAAAAAACCTTACATGGAAAACACAATAAGAATTTGAGGGGCCCGTGTTTACAGTCGCTATCTTTATAATGTTAAAATATATGTGTATGATATTGTGTGTGCTGTGTTTTTATATTTTATTTGTATTTTATATTACTAAAAATATTGCATTGTATTTTTTAAATCCTTACTTTTTTTAAAATTTGTTGAATGTGAAACAACATAACTTTAAATTGCGTATATAGGAGAGAGTGTTGTACATTATATATTGTCAATAAGGTCTAACATGACAAAAAAAATGCCCTTTAAAACAGCACAAATACTCACCATCACCAGCAAGCCACAACAGAAGATAAGCCCCTAATAGATCTGCGCTCTTTGGGGATTTTAAGCAGCGTCAATTGGCAGTTCCATACCAAAGTTTTGGGACCGAAGCTTTTTCCCCAAAACGTCAGTAGTGAAGCACGATTCCACGCTGCGTAAAATCCCACAAGAGCGCATATCAGAGCGGAAGCCTGAAATAAAGCATAGGCCCCTATTGGCTTTAGCCTCAGTGTCGCCTGCTGCATCAGCAGTTGTGTATAAAGCTAGACGTCGAGACTAAATTCTGTTTTCAATTCTGTACATCTACACACACTCTTACTGACAGATTCTCAGATGCCGCACTGCGAAGATGGTCAGTACACATAAGCCACTTTTATTTCAACGAAACCAGTTGCTTGGAGACTGCTGATTATTTGTTATGCTTAAGGAGGTTGAGAAAAATACTATTAGTGAGGGAAAAAGTTAAAAGATTCCCCCCCCCCCCACAAGTTTCAAATCTCTCCGCGGGTAACATGTTGCTCGCGCGATGTACGGTTTGAGGAGGGGCATCGAACGACACGCAGTGGTATCGTCAGCTGACAATCTGTGTCAGTGTGCAGTGTGGGAGGCGTTGAACCGTGTCATTTCCGGACTCCAAACACACTCGATCAATCAGAGCAACGACACAAATTCCGGTATCTAGCACCCACAGCACTCTGCCAGGCAACTCAGACCAGTATCTTCTCCGGCACACTGGAACAGCTCTCGTCTCTAGGGACATTTTTTATCGTTCTACCTAAACACAGGTCAATGCGACCAACACCGTCTCACTAGCAGCACCAATAAGCAATCCACTGTACGTCAGTGTCGTAACTGTCACCTCTCGACAAGCCTGTTTTCTCATCTTATTTGTTTATTAAACAACGCTCCTAATATCTTAGACTGTGGCAACGTACTGGAACAGGGATGGTGTAGGGAGGACTACTTTTCGAATCCCGACAAAGCCAAGAGAACTTTCTCGTCACCAAAACCTCCAGACCGGTTCGTGTTGTCCACCACCTACCAGGATTCTTTCCGGTGGGCATCGGGCCTTCTTCCCGGGGGCTTAGCGCCCGACCGTGAAGATGTGTTCGAATGAATCTACTACAATTCCTGTTATCTAAAACGCAACAGGTCTGAATCGTCTTAAAAAGACATATTTCAACCATCAACCACCAAAGAACTTCTTCCCGTCTTGGAAAATGACGTGTTTCAAAAGATTACTAACTCGTAATATGCTGCATGTCGTGATACTTTCGTATGCCTTGCGACTTTTATGCTTCCACAGCGGTGGTGTTGAGAGTATGACGCTGTGTCGGAAGGTAGTCTGATCCACGCCATTACGAAGAAACTTGATGTCTTCAGCTTTAAGAAAATAGATTTCAGCGAACAATCTACTTCCCGAATCGGAAAATAAAACTTTGTGAAGAACCTTAATTTATCCCTTGTGTAAACTAACATCCTCCTCTTCGTTTCGTCATAACCTCTCAATCCACTACGAAATACAAAAATAGTTACTTATTTTCGAAAATATTTCAAGCCTTAATTAGGTCTAATCTGTGGAACGCAAAATAAGGATTTTTTTAAACTGGTTAATCTGTATGTTCGTATACTACCAGTTTAACACCAATCCATAATATTGGAAAAAGTAAAATTTAGAGAAAATCTGTAAATTTATTCCGACCGGACTTTCCTTACTGTCCGATTAACATCTATCCGCCATGGCTGTCAGAGCGACAGCTAGCGAAACCTACAAGTCAATTGCCCTGAAACATTCAATTAAAGTGACTAAGCACATCGATATAACGTACGCATAATAGGAGTCTGGCATTTTAACCCTCTTTAATTTCCTTCGCCTATTTAAATATGTCCGGTCCCTGCTGCCAACAGACTCCGGACATCACCAGTAAATACCATCATGAAACAATCTTATTTAATTCCCTTGCGCACGTGCCAAATGTTTGTCTGTATTATTTCCGGCCGCTTAGAAGTTACTTGTCTCATCCATTCACATGTCAACTATTCATATCCAACAATAAAATATGTCACTTGTTAATGTCTTTCTCAGAAGTCATTTTGCTTCTTTTACAAAGGTGTGACGGCTGCATCAAGACATGCACTCGCACAGTTTAACTGTTAGCTGTAGCGCCATTACAAGTCTAAAACTGTAGCAACTTATTTCCAGTCACTTCCACGCCATCTTTCTGTCTATTTCTGGACACTAGGTATACGAATACGACGATAGATAACGACTACACTTATTTGGCAATACTTACTGCCGAAATATACGCTACAATTTTCGGATTGAAGACATTTTCAAACGCAAACTTTCAAAGTTAGTTAGACGACAGTGTTAACAAAAAACAGGTTATCACATAAAAAAACCGAAATCAAGATTTACAAAAGAAGTACAAAATATATTACCTTCATATTTTGTACTTTTCATTTTAAAGCTAAATTGGATGTAAAATATTAATTTATATTACACAAGTAATGAAAGTGTTAATACATACAATGTAGGGGATATAGTACTTAGTATTAATAAATTTTAAAATTGAGCTGGACAGGCCCTATATACTGGTCAAATGTCGTGTAATAGAAATGAGCTTGCGAAACAGCCTGGAAACGAAAAGTTTTTGGGGGGGGGGTGGGGGGGTGTGTAGTTGACACACATTAATTTTGTTGTTGTTGTGGTTTTCTTTCTTTTCTTTCTAGCATTGTTGTATGTACTGTATGTTAGTCATAAGCTTAATTTTATCATGCTTAGTTCTCGCCTCTCTTAAGACCAGGCATGGGAGGAATATAATTTCCTTCTATTTCTTTTCGTTTATAACTAGACGCGCTAAATATTTATCGCGTGAGCAGTGTGTGGAGTAAAGCATGTAACAGTAGCTGCTTTGTTCAGCAGTAACAGTCTGCTGTGTGCCTCGAACAGTAACTGAGCAACAGAGAATGAAGCTGGACGGTCAGTGAGTGTTAACGGTAATGAAGAGCCCGCTGGCGAGATGTGTCACCAATACAGTTCCGTTGTAACTACAATTATTCCCTACTCACGCACAATAAAACTCCAGTACACTCTACTTGGGGATTACTGAGAGTGTGTGCGGCCTGCCCGACTCCCCGTCTTAACCTGAGTTCCGAGCTCCGTCCCTCCTGGGAACAACATCCAAGATACGTTCCTCATCGGGTCCGCAACGGATACAACAAGGGGGCAGAGGGATATTTCACATCGTTGTCTTTTATTACACTACAGTTTTAACCTCGTACACTGCGTTTGAAATGTGATGGCGCACGCGCAGAAACCAGATTTCGTCTTCTGGCGAAATGGAGGAGTCCATTTAAATCGGCGGGGGCACCAGTTCATTCGACTACTGGCAGCCGAGGTGTGCCCATCAGCGGTAGAAATGCTGGATACACCATGTTCCGAGGTAGTGTGAAGGGTACTGGCTACCCACTCCATTCGCATGTTTCCCCTTCACTTCCCTCCCGTGCGTCACCGTGTGCCATCACATTTAAACTGGACTCTACCATCCGTGTTCCCTTCTGCAACAAACGCCCTACTAGTGGCTAACACAAATTATGTGTCTTCTTTATCCTAATTTGTACGTAGCACATACATCTCCATTACTATGTTTCGGCCATGCCTTGGATGATAAGATTAGTCGCTGGCATTTTACTGCGCAGAAAAGAGTTCTTTCCCAGGCCAGTCCAGTCCACTTGAGATTTATACTGAAATTACTGGCAATGGTACAGGCTTGTTTCTAAGAACCTCAGTTTGCCACCAAAACTCCATGCTTTTATTTCCCCTCGTCTAACATCTAAGCTACGAAAACGCAGCAAATGACAGCGTCTTTGAATAAAACAATAAGCCAGTAACTTCCCGCTCAGACTCAGTGCCTATAAAGATAAACACACAAACGCCACTCTTTAAATACATAGTTTTATTTGCTAACTAACAGTCAAAAGCCACGGGTCACATAAAACTCCCATTTTGAACCCCGGGGCATAATAAAAACACAACAGAAACAATAATAACTTATTCAGGGTTACACATATCCTCTTATTTAATGGGCAGTAGAGGATGTTTTCCCGGATGCAAGATTGCAGCGGCGTTGAGGATAAACGCCCACCTTCGAAAAGTGTCTCATATGCCTCATTTGCCTCGTATGCCCTAATTTAGTGAAGTGTAATTCAGCGCAGAAATAACTTTACCCGTTAGCGTGTGGAGACACACACCATAACGGAGGAAGCCAGTTCAAAGTACTGCAAGTATGTAATTAAACAAAGCGCTCGATATTGGCGACCTGAAAGGAAAAACCTTTGAGCTCAAATTGTAATGGCATTTTATTTGATGCTGTTCTAAAAGCAGGGGTGATGATGCTTCAAGGTTTGTAAGTTCCTACTGTAAGTTCCTACTCCTCACTAACTGAATATGTGTCTCGAAGACTTTTACCTTCAGTTTGGATTCCTTCTGTAAGCAACACGTAAGACCAAGTAATGAGAATGTCTAATTTTGTTGGCTACATATAGAATAAATTCAATAACGAGAAAGTAACTGTAGCTAATAAGACTAGAATCAAAGACCAAACGAAATAAGATACGTAGACAGAGAACTGCGTTGGTACTTACCAAATACGCATTCCCTTGTTGAGACATTTTATTGATCCGTGTGTAGTTGGAACAGCAGGGGAAGTCACCCAGTGGCTGATCCAAACTGTATGTTGGTCTGCCGATGACAGATCATCTGAAGTCCTTCAAGAAGTTCTGTCATCGTCAGTGCTATTGCGTCACGCGGTGTCCTGTAAAAAGTTAGAAAACTTAAACGGCGATTCGGATGACGTCTGCAGATAGTTATTCTGGAAAAGAAAGCCCCCATTTCCTAAGGAAGAAACGTTTAAGGGACAGAAAAAAGAAGAATTCTTCTGTTCAGCTGGGGGCCTCTACCTTCACCTCAACTCGACCAGAAGGATTGCAGTTGGGGCTAAATTTTGGGCACAATATGTAACGACACGACAGTAGGTCAGATTCCAACACCATAAAAAAGCAATCAGTTTTTTGTATAATTCAAAATGTACTTCATGACTTTAAAAGGAGATTAAGGTAGGAAAGCCTACAATCAGTAATTTTAAAATGATGTAACAGCCTAGTGTGTGTCTTTGAGTTGATGCTGTCTCAACTGATTTCATTGATATCAATTACATGGCTCGAAATTTATCATTAACCCTTTAAAGACGAAGCGCAGACTGCTTTATTTAAAGATCCAGTCCGTATCGCGCTGTAAACACTTTTCATATCGTTATAAAAACCAATTAGTTTATGCTGTAAGTAGCACAAGTCGCTGTTTGTTCTCAGATTAATACAAAACACATAAATACGGTGTGGGCAGAGCGTACAGTTGTTGAATGTTAAGCTAGTGGTGCATCACGTAACCAGTAGGCTTTAAAAGGTTAAATATACCTCTCATGTATGAACATGGGGCTAGGAAGCAAGTTGACTTCTGTTTTCTAATGCCCTCGAACATCATGTTACAAATACAGCCTGTTAGAGGATGTAGACTTTCAGTTACATGTGCGAGATTAATTTAGCTATCTTCCCCTCTTCTAACTCCATGTAGCACAGCCATTTAGTTTAGACATCGTAATGCGGTCATGTTACTGTGGTCAGCTTAAAGTGGTCGTGATAATGCGGTCGCTATAAATTAGTCAGCTGAATGTGGTCACTTAATGTGGTCATGTCAATATGTGGTCATATTATTGTCACAGGACACATAATATTAAAATATAAATTGCGTATTGAGCATTGCATGACATATTTCAGATTTAAAAGGGGCAAGTGGTGGCGCAGTTAGTTGAGGCACTGCGCTACAAGCCGGAAGGTCGCGGTTTCTATTCCCGATAGTGTCATTGGAATTCTTCATAGACTTAATCCTTCCGGCCGCGCTGTGGCCTTGGGGTTCACTCAGACTTTAAGAGATATGAGAACCAGGTAAAGGCGGCTGACCTTCATGTATCTTTTTTTTTATCCAACTCAACAACGAGAGCGGATGTTAGTAGATCCGGTTAATCAATACTGGAAGCTGTATTTACAGTTGTACCAGCTCCTGATGATGGGTGTCAGCACCCGAAACATGTAGAACTGCCTACAGAAATGTAACAAACTGAATAAGTCGCATCTTTTTGGAAAATTATCAAATTCGATTTTCTTCATATACCTATTGTCTGGCAATCTGGGAGCCGCAACCTCGTGGAGCAGTCAGGACATGTCCTTCGCACCCAAATATTCATAATTTATTACAACTAATTAATCTTTTCTTAGCTTTAATTTATATGTTTACTATTTACAGACAGGGGAAGACGAATTCCGCCAGTATGACGTCACAGCAGTAAATAATCCTTCTCGAGTTCGCAAAGCAGAAAGTAATAGGCGGATGACAATGGAGTGGTGACGTCGTATTGGTTACCATGGAGCTGACACTCCAGGAAAATAACTGCAAGGGACATGATATATCTCAAGGATTCGGATGGTTCTTCAAAGCGAGAAGCTACTCAAATACATCAGCAACACACACACACACATACACGCACACATATATATCTGTAGACAGGCTACCGGTCAGTAAAACCGTGCACGTGTCTTGAATAGCTTCATGGAGTACACTCCTATTTCAAATGGTAACACGCTCTTTCATGTAACCCGGGGTTTCATAATCAATGCCACAAAACATGTCCACTGAAACCGACCGTGAGCCAGTTGATTCCTAAGTACACTTTCACAGCCCACAAATTACGCATTCTTTTTCAGGTGTACGTCCCCACCTCAGCAAAAGCTTCACACCTAGCATATTAAATGCAGTAGTAAAATGAAATTACATATGTATTCCGTCTTACACAACTATATAATATTTTATTGTTATTCTACTATTGGCTACTAGTTTTGGTCTCAGGTGCCATCATCAGGGCAATATTTATATAAAACTTTAAAATGCTGGGTTTTTGTCAATATTGGCCTGATGATGGCACCTGAGGCCAAAACTAGTAGCCAACAATAGAATAACAATAACATATTATATAGTTGTGTCAGACGGAGTGCATACATAATTTCATTTTATTAATGTACTGTAAACACAACGGGATATCCTCTACCAAGATAATAACTTCAGGTTTTACGACTAAAATATGCTATCCATTTCTAATTTTTCACAAGCATGCTATATTCCTTCCAACCAATGTGGCACAGTGGTATATGTCGTGGAATGTCTTACAGTGGCACCTTGGATATGTGTACCACTGTGATCAAAAAGTACGGTGAATGCTGCTGCCTAGTCGATCCAACGGAAAGGCAAGGATCTTCAATACGGGAAGCGCCGCGTCGAAACTTAATAACAGTGTGACAAGTTTCAACTTGTTCGGTGCAATCAGTCGGTTGTGAGCTGCGGTTGAGAGAAGGTGTGTTTTGAAGTGTGCCGTAAATCATGGATCACGACACAACGCATTAACACGAAATTTTGTTTCAAACTGCAACAAAGTGCTAAAGAAACACACGAAATGTTAGAATTAGTTTCTGTGTTTGTTGTCCTGTGTGGGCCAGGCCTTATGATAGGCCGATCCCACATCCTAGGAAGCCCACCAAATTACTACAAATGAGATTCACAAATAAAGAAAAAGGGAGGTTCTGGGCCACATTGGTCTTAGTAAGACAGAATTTCTTAGGTTAGAAAGTAATGCATTTATTCTTACATTACGCTTTTAAAAACTTAGGCAAAGTTTACAGAACTTCACTATGAAGCAGCTAGAAGAAGAGGAAATATTACATTTAACCCTTTAAAGACGAAGCGCAGACCGCTCTACTTAAAGACCCAGTCCGTACCGCGCTGTAAACACTTTTCATCTATGTTATAAAAACCAATCAGTTTATGCTGTAAGTGGCACAAGTCGCTGTTTGTTCTCAGATAAATACAAAACACATAAATA
>Ga0123354_10021246_pt1 | contig 10228 bp, 7 predicted proteins | sample TergutLab28metaG_2_FD_97872 | JGI IMG/M metagenome (GOLD analysis project Ga0123354, IMG submission 97872) | Labiotermes labralis P4 segment gut microbial communities from Petit-Saut dam, French Guiana - Lab288 P4 | ecosystem: Host-associated > Arthropoda: Insects > Digestive system > Gut ...
AGAAGTGTGTGGAGTCCCAAGGGAACTACTTTGAGGGTGATTAGGTGTCCAACGCTCCAAGTAAGCCAGTTTCTTTTTCCCGGCCAAAGGTCGGATACTTTTCTAACAGACCTCGTACATTTATATTCATAGCATCGCAAGGACTCATTTATTGCTCTGCGTTTTAAGCTATTTGGTCGCGTGTTCCCTGAGGATAACCAGAAGAAACATGTAGGAGACGGATAAGTTGAAACATGTATTAGCCTTTTAAAGCCTAATGGTTACGTGATGCACCAACAGGTTTAACATTCAACAACTGTTACGCTCTGCCCATACTGTATTTATGTGTTTTGTATTTGTCTCAGAACAAACAGCGATTTGCCACTTACAGCATAAACTGATTGGTTTTTATAACCGAGATGAAAAGTGTTTACAGCGCGGTACGAACTGGGTCTTTAAATAAAACAGCCTTTGCTTCGTCTTTAAAAGGTAATTATAACATGTGCATTTGTTGGTACTAAGAAACTGTAACCGTTCATAGCAGTATCTTATGTCAACACTTTTTGAGGCAAATGTCATATAATCTTGTTTTAAAGGTTATTCTAATCCCCCCAAAACACAAAACGACCCCACTCATCAAATGCATGGGGAAAGCAAAATTATGCCACTCAACAGCAAAGAAAATGTTTTGTACGAGTCTAGAAACCAGTACCCTGTATATATGACGGGTTCACAATTCGGATTCCTTGTCCTAAAGAATTTCTGAAATAATTTATATTACGAACGTGTGTAAAAAAATTAATTTATATTCGTAAGGGAAATAAAATACATATCTCTGATTAGGGGCATATTTAAATTAATTTTATGGATATCTCGTAACTAGCATGTCATTTTGCACCAAAAAAAATTCAAGGTATTCTCCACAAAATACGAGATCTATTATGTAAACGAACCGTATTTAACTTACTTCTATGAACGTGTTACGTGGTTCAGAAGACAAAACTATATTTGCAAAATCATCATTTCTTCCCAGCTCTTCCTTTTCATTTCGCACTTGGTGAAATCCCACTCTCTATAAATATCTGCTTGGCTTTGAACCAAGAGACTGTATCTACCTAGTTGCTAAGCAACATTCCAAATAATTTAATGCACATATAATGATTTATATAAAACTTTACGCCTCTCCACTAAAGCCTGTCATCTGGATACGAAGTTTGTACGAGTCTTACGTTTAGAAAATTTCCATCGTCATCACCGTCATCATTTTACATTCATATTTCTATTTCATCCTTCTTAGAAGGCGTCTTCCAGGAATAAGCAGTGTCACATTTACACAAAGCAAAGCCATTTCTCTTTCTACATACTTCATAACACTTCGCACGTACAGTATATATGCTACCAGTTTACTCCTTCCCCTCAAACCCTGTTCCCTCCACAAGAAACGGTTTATAAATTTTCATTTAGACGCTTTTATATCTTTCCTTTCTTTTATGTTTTCTTCTGGTTTTCCCCTTTGTTCTGGCGACAGTTGTTAATATTTCACCACCGTATGCAAAACTGTTATGTACTGAGCTTCATGTTCCGCACAGGGTCAACCAAATAGCTTCTCTGACAAATACAGATAATCTGCTTGTTCTGTAAGAACTAATACAGGGTTATTCGAAATGAGTGTCGGAGTTTTAACAACTTGCCACATCGTTCTCCAGATGAAACCCCATGTGATTTCTTTCTATTGGGTTACGTCAAGGATCAGATTTATGTTCCTCTTCTTCCCGCAAGTATCCCGGAACTAAAGGTACGAATCAGAACCGCCACTGAAACCATCACCACTGACATGCTACAGACAGTTTGGAACAAACTCGATTATCGTGTTGATATTTGTAGAATCACAATGGGTGCATATACAGAGCACCTGTAAGGTATGTAACAAAAACTTGGAGTGTTGTTCTATTAAATTAAAAAATACATGTAAATATACTGCTATCTCAAGTTTATTGTGTATGACAAGTTGTTAAAACCCCGACAATCATTTTGAATAACCCTGTATAATGATGGATTTTATTACGTCCCTGCTACTATTACCAATTTTACTATACGCCTATCATTATCATTAATTTTACTCTATCCCTAACATTATCATCAATTTTACCATGTCCTTGTCATTTTCAATTTAATATATGCCTACGATTATAATCAATTTTACTATGTCCCTAATATCACCGATTTTACAATGTGCCCATCATTATCATCACTTTATTATGCGCTTATCATTGTCACCAATTCTGCTATATGCATATTATTAGCATCAAATTGATGTGCCTATTATTATCATCAATTTCACTACGTGTCTGTCATTATCACTAGTTTTACTATGTACCTATCACTATCACCAATTCTGCAATGTGCATATCGTTATCACCAAGTCTGATGTGCGTATCATTACCATAAAGTTTACTATGTCTCTACAATTATCACCAATTTTACTGACATAATTATCACCAATTTTACTACGTGCCTGTCATCACAAATTCTGCTATGTTCCTATCATTATCATAAATATCGAGACTTAATCGTCGTCCTTTGACCGAGGAGGCACGGATTCGATCACAGACAAACTCCTGTGGAGTTTTTGGTGGCCAAAGTGACCTTGGAAGAGGTCGTCCTCCGAATAATTCGGATTCTCCAAGTCAGTGTAATTTCACCAAGACTCATATTTCATTTATCTACCACCGACACTGTGGGGGACACGCGGTGGCGCAGTCGGTTGGTGCACAGCGGAACAAGTCGGAAGGTCGCGGGTTCGATTCGCGATGGTGTCATTGGAATTTTTATTGCCATCACCCTTCAGCCTCAGCCGCTAACAGAAATGAGTACCAGGAATATTTCCTGGAAGGTAAAGACTTTCGGTGCCTAGGGCTTGACGACTTTACTATATCCATGTTCCGACTGGCTTGAAATAGGGAGCCGCATCCATGTGGAAACTTCAAGGCCCGTATAGGGAGAGCTTTACATTTACCTTTTACCACCGAACGCTGTATATTAAGTTTCATGAAGGTGTCTTTCTGTTACCTGGCACTCTACGTGCAGGGGTTATAACCGACATTGAAAAGAAATATTAAAATCGTATGTTTCAGAAAATACGCCACGTTATCAATAGTGAAAATGTGTTATGAATATGTGGTTATGGGAATACTTTTGTTAGTATACTGGAGCTACAGAATGAAGTCCAACATGTGGTGGGGATGACAAAGCTAGAGACTTCCCCTCCCTCCGACTGCCTTATTCCTCCTATCTTTAGCAAAAGTCAATCGCCCCCAAAGCGCCTGTCTTAAGCTAAAGTTGTCACAAGTGTATCAATAGCAATATTGGTGAGAACAGAAAGGCTGGACGACAAAAGGGGGACATACGAAAGTTCATGCTGTTCGAAAAGTGTAACATATCGAAGGCAAAGTGAAGACTGCAGTTTCAATGGACTTACTTCTGCAGCCGCAGTACACTAATATTATACACAAATATACGACAACGTACAACGATGTATCAGTCAAACACAACAAAACTTCATTATGTTTATCATTGTTTTAGGGCAACATGTTTCGATTCTTAAAGAATCATCTTCAGGCCCTTCTAAGAACACAGATCCTTACTTAGTAATGTTTAAAATGCGCTGTGGGATCCCAAACGCTTACATTCTTGATGTAACTCTGTATAAAATGCATGTGTTCTTATTATACAATCAGGATACTTATTTCTAAAACTTTAACCGGTACATATGAAGGAGATTACGCGTATGTATTTGAGATGTGATGTTATAGAACTTCGGATATTGTTATATATATTGTTGCTAATTACAAAATATGTATATAAGCTTTAAAAAGTTAAAAACATCATAAAAGCTATGCAGTAATGTTGTGCTTGGTAAGTGATATCTTCCCTATGTTGATATTACATTCTTGACGAACGTTTAGTCTATTATCTCCAGTGTTGAGTTAAACAATAACATCGATTTCATCAATTGGACGTTGAAACGGTAATTATTATGTACGGCAGTTACATTAAAAAAAAATATTACACGGATCATACCGATTGTGATATTTGGTAAATTTAACAATCTTTATGCCCTCGTGGGTTATACCATAACGAATGGGACAGGAAGGCTTGAACGATGACAAGAAACGGACGTACGTAAGTGGAAGTAGTGGTCGCCTGGTTTTGTTCGCTGCTTCTCTGCAGTGGCGGGGGAAGGAGAGGGGTGAAAGAGAGGACAGACAGAACATATATAATTTCATGTTTTTGTGACGGGGAAGATTAGAGTGGGTTGCGCAAAAAGTCACTCAGCACTAGAGGCAACACGTTTAACACCTAGTGTCAGGTGCCATTGCGCCACTCTTTTTACGCGATCTCGCCTACGATGTGGTCTCATTTGAAGGGTATTCATCAGACGTTTCGAGTGATATACTGCTTCCACTTTAACGGGGTAGAAGACACGTCCCTCTTCCCCCTCACGCTCCACCGAAAATCGATATCAACCTATCAGACTAAGTGGTATCTTACCACAGAATACTGCACTATGCGAATGAAAACTGTAAAAATAAATAAGCAAATTCAATAACTCAAGATATATCATATATTACAAAGACCGGGGCACAAGGTCCTTTCACTCTCATATACGCATAAATACAACAGGCGAAACCTCGTGCTAAGCAAACACACCTCAGGCAATTTGCAGTGAACTGCATAGCTGCAGCCTAGCGAAAGAACTATTGTCACAACTCTCTGAAGAATTAATACCTGCCTGAAAATTGAACATAAAAAAGGAGCAAAAGAGTTGAGATGGGCACCCCTGTTTCTTCAGACGCGAAATAAGGGAACGGACATATAAATATTCCCCATTCATATGGCTACAATCGGTGCCATCTTCCAAGTGAACGCTGAACATTCCGAGTGACAAGATGCGACGTCACCATGACAAGTGAAAACAAGTGGACTTTTTGTCATTTATTTTCTTCATATTCTTTGGCTTTATAAAGTGGAAATATCACTGTCTTCTAAAGGAAAGCTAGTTTTAAATTAGCCTATAAGTAGGTCCATCATGAGAAATGGAGCAAGAGCGTTACTAAATGGTAAAAAATACTGTGAAAGAGAAGACTGGAGAAATGTACATATATGGTAAATTTATCTCAGTAATTAACCAACTTGATTCACAAAATTTTTGTTTTACAATAAGTTTATTTCACGCCTCTGCATGTTTCGAGCACATGTGCTCATCATCAGGAGGTCAAAATTGCATTACACAGCCTCTGGTATCATGACACCTATAGTTGGCCATCTCGTGCGCAGGTTGAGAGAGGACCAGTCCCCTCTCAACCTGTGCACGAGACGGTCACCTATAGGTGTCATGATACCAGAGGCTGTGTAATGCAATTTTGACCTCCTGATGATGAGCACATGTGCTCGAAACATGTAGAGGCGTGAAATAAAATTATCGTAAAACAAAAATTTTGTGCATCAAGTTGGTTAATTACTGAGATAAATATACTGAGATGCACGGTCAGCAAAAGTCAAAGAATAAAGTATATGGTAAAGTCGATAATCAGAGGATCCTGCCTAAATTTTGTGAAGTTCCAACGCGGTATCAGATAGTTAAAAGAAAAAAAAAGCTTCTAATGTGGGCCTACTGAAAACACTACGCTGAAACTTCGTACCTCAGCGAATAAGAAAAATTTTGCATCACCTGATCAACTGTTTTTTTTCGTTCTACCCTAAAAATGGAGGCGGTAAATCACCGTGATGCTCACGGATAGAACTGTAGAGCGTCCAGTTGCGAGGATACCTGGTGGGATCCCCACTCCTCTCATATTATCAATGCCTCCCCCCCCACTAATGTTACCTACATTTAATGTTACCAAAGATAATCCAAGATCTTCTCATAACAGGAATTCAGAATGCTTCCTTTTGTCAGAAAAAAGGGGTTTATTCCCATTAAACCCACAAAAAATTTTAATACCGTGTGCCTTTGGGGGCCACGTCACCCGGAGGGTATGCTGGGGCCTTATCTACGCTACTAACGTTGTCAAAAACTAAAACACACACCGTCATAAAAGCACCATACACCCTACACATTACCACAATCGTAGCCAGGTACAATACAAGGTTCCAGGAAAGGCATTCCACAGCGAGAAAATAGTTACATCTACTGAAGCACCCGCGTGAGTATTTTCGTTCACGAATGAAACTTGCAAATATTAAAACTGAACTGTATATACAGAAGGTGCGGGGGGGGAGATAATATTAATGCTAAACCAACTCAAGAAGAAACTGTCTGTGCTTGGGTTGTGTATCAAGGGTGCATTCAATGGAAGAGCTAATTTTGTTAAACTCGTTTCCAAGAAAATTTGTATGCAAAATCTTCACTGTCGCTAACTTCCATTTCAAAGTTACAGAGGGTCTTGCTCTACTAGCATTTTACAAACAAGTCTCTTAACGATCCTGATGACGGCGCGACGTTGTGACGTAGTGTTGATTACGTCACCGCAATGTGACAGAGTCTCTGGCGTCATTGTCAAGCACTGAGGTGTCATTTCATACATGAGTTCCAGAAACTATATAACAAGACGGGGGGAATTCTGGGAAAATTTCCATCAACGAAGAACCCTTCTGCTTCCTGCAAGTCACAACACATGAAAGTCATTCTTCTAATAAAACCAACGAGATGCAGTAATATCTCAAATTTATTTTTGGAATAGGACTCTACATGTTTCGGACGGTAAGTTAAGGATAATGTAGGTCGAACTCAACTAGTTTTATTATCAGGGTGTTAATGAAACAACATGTTTCGGCCTACTCGGATGTCATTATCAGGTTTACAATGTTGGCTCTAAGAGACAAAGAATAATGTCTCTTACGGCCAACACTGTAAACCTGATGATGGCATCCGAGTAGGTCGAAACATGTTGTTTCATCAACACCCTGAGAATAAACTAGTTGTGTTCGACCCGCATTATCCTTAACTTATTGTTACATACACAACGGGGATGCCTCAACTTAAGATTTCGGACAGTATCTCTGTCCATCATCAGGAGTCTAGCAATGTACACACAGCAATACATACAGGTTATGTTCGCTGCTTGCTAGCAAGCATTCAGCATAACCTGTATGACCTATACCTATTGCTGTATGTACAGTGCTAGACTCCTGATGATGGACAGAGATACTGTACGAAATGTGTAGAGTCCTATTCCAAAAATAAATTTGAGAAATTAGTGTTCTCGTTGGTTTTATTATAAGAATATACGTTATCACGATGCACGGTCTTCTGAATGTCAAAATACATGAAACTCACTCAGAACAAAATTACACTAACTTCCAGTTTGTCTTAACGATTTATGGAGGCGGGGAGATATAGTTCAACGCTTATTTATCCTCAGCACAAGATGAAGGGAAGTGGTCACTTTCACGCTCCGGCCCCTTAACACTCTAGAAAGTATCTGGATATGTGGTTGAATTCGCACCAGAACTGCTCACAATTCTGGGACGAGTTGAATTTGCAAATCCGTTATAAATTCTATCTTCTTTGTCTTCCCTCGCGTATTAATTTCTTCTGCTTCGTGTTTTACGAAAGAACATGAACTGAGTTAGAATAAACGAAAGGAAAACGGACAAAATTGGCTATCCGTGGTCTACTTTGAAGATGGAGAAAGCGGGGAAATGGCAGGATGGTGGTGGTGATTACGATGATGATGATTATGACGACGATGATGATTAAAGAACCATTTATATTCATGCTGGAAGTCCAAGCCCGTTCATCGAGCCTGTAGGCATTCATCTCTGCTCATTCCAATGCATGATTTGTGACCAGTTTTCCCAGAGTGTCAATAGCAATCCATCCAACCTCGTGGACAATTGATGGCTTCTCCAGTTAGTTCGGGTGTCTGATCAATCTACGTCAAAAGATACTACACACGTGTACCGGCCTTACGCAGTCCAGTAATGGCTACCCCTCTACTACTACGTAGCAAATGAGAAAAAAAATGTATGCGGGGTGGAAAGGTGGAGAGAAGAAGGACGCAGGAGGAATGGAGGAATAAGGAAGAGAAGAATACAAGAACAAGGAAAGAAGAGACACAGCAAATCATCCGCTTTCGAATCCGATTTTATTTACTATTGAAATGCGTCTTCACATAACACGTTATGTGCCCAACAGAATAGTTAGCAGTTGTATTTCGGAGACAGGCGATACTGGGCACGACTCTGGAAAGTGTCTTGGTAAACGGTAAGTTGTGCATTTTGTTTTAGGTTATAAATATGTATCGGTTTCATTTACAAGATTTCTACATGTACGAGTATATATATCGTTATTTCAGTCTGTATATTGATGTTCCGTCTAATAATAACAGCATACACGTATGCAAACCTCTGTACGGCCTTCATTTTTCCCCGTGCTTAATTAATTACCACGAATCCACGAATTCTTAACCTCGGCACTAGATAAACGTGAGGGGTTTCTCGCTTCTGCCGCTGTACCCCCGGAAATGAGCAGCGGGTTCCCACCGGACAGACACTCGCTGCATGGCATAGCCCTTTCGAAATGTTAAAATTCATCAACCAATAAAGCAACATGAAAGCTAATATTTTCCTGTTCAGTAAACACTCCAGATACTTAACCGTGTTGAGCGTTATCTTAACGGAGGTCGAAAGATCCCAGAGGAAAAGCGGTTCAAGTCACATAAAACTGACAGTTTTGGAGAGAAATATGAGGCCTGCCCGGAAAGTAACCAGCCATTTTGAATATCTCGAGAACTGGTCGTGTGGCCTTGATGCAACTTGGCAGCCAGCCAGAGGAGACCGTACTGCGCGTTCTTGAACAGTTACTCTCCCGTGGGTCTACTCAGTCGGCAGTGAGACGCCGTTGCCTGAGTTTGTGTACCACACTTTCAACTGCGATTTTAGCTATGGGAAAAACCAGAAGTCACAGGAAGCCAAATCTAGGCTGTAGGGGTGCTGACAGACCTGGGTGATGCGATGTTTTGCCCGTCCAAAAAAAGCCTGCAAGAGAACTGTAGAATGGGCAGGCGCACTGTCGTGATGAAGCCGATCTGTTCGTTCGGTCATTCTGAATGCGACGGTCACACAGTACACAAGCTCAGTCATCGGCGTCTCACTGCCGACTGACTAGCCCCACAGGAGAGTGACTGTTCACGGATGCGCAGTGAGGTCTCCGCTGACTGGCTGCCAAGTTACATCAAGGCCAAGCGACCGGTTCTCGAGATATTCAAAATGCCTGGATATTTTCCGGACAGCCCTCGTATAGCGTCGTGCAACGAAGCAATAGGCTGCATGTGTGATAACTGAAGTTCACGCGGCGGTGACCACAAAGATTACCGCCTTCTGGGATGTGGTGCCGTGTAGTTCAGAAGACTTACTTCCTTACTTGCTTACTGATTTACTCCGCATAGCAGAGTTCTTCTTGAGAAGCTAACTGGTTCTCATCTCATCAAGGAATTTCCCCACATTTTATGGAATCCGAAGGTTCATTACAGCATTCACAAGTTCCCGCCACCCCTCCTGAGCGAGAGCAATTCAGAAGACTATTATTTTGAGGGACAAGTGTTCTGTATCAAGCAACACACACTGCAGTTGATCCAGCGTGAGTGAAAAGTCCCTGTGTGTTGCTGCATTAAGCGGGAAGTGGAAGTTTTATATAGAAGACAGTGTAGGTGACATACATGGCCTGTTTCACTTGTCGGTGGGTGTCAGTTTCAACATTTATCGCAGTCATACGTACTGTACATTCAGTGTGACTTCCGCTCCAATCACTACCCTACTTGCAACAGGTGAATAGGAACCTTCCGCACTTTCTGCATAACTCCATTTCAAAATACGCGAGGCGTATGAAAAATTCTTCGTCTTAATTGACTATAAGTTTAGAAAGCGTGGATGGGAACATTTCTTCCATACATCTGACGTTCTTGTGAAAGTTGTTGTTTTTATTATCATCATTATTATTATTATCATTATCATCATCATCATCTCCTTTATGCCGGGTATTTATACTTATATTCCTGATACAAACTATGTCCCTAGGGAATACCGTCTTGCAGCTGTTCTGTTGTTACTGTTCATGGTGCTCATATCGTTAGTTTCAGTGTTGAATCTATTGTACTTTTACATTAGTACTTTCTGAAGTATGTGTGCAGTGCCCAATATGGCTGTTTTCTGTAGTTCCTTGACTTCATGTTTTCCTGGTATGTTG
>Ga0123354_10021247_pt1 | contig 10228 bp, 3 predicted proteins | sample TergutLab28metaG_2_FD_97872 | JGI IMG/M metagenome (GOLD analysis project Ga0123354, IMG submission 97872) | Labiotermes labralis P4 segment gut microbial communities from Petit-Saut dam, French Guiana - Lab288 P4 | ecosystem: Host-associated > Arthropoda: Insects > Digestive system > Gut ...
AAAAAGGATCGGCGTGCGAGGTAATTAGGTTAGCAGCCGCCGCCGTCTAGTCTGGTTTGCATGGAGGGCGCCTGGTGGAAGAAAGTCTCGGGCATTATTCGTTCTTGACCATAGTAATATTAAAAATGATGGGCGTTTAATCAGTTTGGCAGCCTTTTTACAGCCATGTATTTAGCGATGAGTCCTGTCTTGTGGAAGAAGGTACCCTGGCACAACTCCTTTTTGAGCGATAGAATAATAATATTAAAAATGATCGGCGTTTGCCATTGAATTGCCGGGATAAGGAGTTTGGCAGCCGCCGTCCAGTTTGGTCTCTCCGGAGGGTCGGGATGGAAGAAGATCCTAACTATTGTCTAGGCATTACTCTTTCTTTAGCGTAGTAATAGTGATAAGGCTCGGCGTGGTTGGCAGCCGCCGTCCAGCTTGTTCCCCCGCCATGTGTTTAGCGTTTAGTGCAGGAAGGTCTTACGGCGAAGCCCTCGGACAGATCGTTACCATGCGACCTAACTTCAGTCAGGGGTCGTGAGGGGGGCCAGGGCGCTAAGTCTGGAAATATTGCGGGCGTGCCGCCGTATGGAATGGTAGAGGGTCGTGTTGTACCGCAACGTGTGGTGAGGAGAAGACAGAAGGCCTCCGCGTACTTCTAAAGAGCGTCAATGTTGCGAAGATTAAGTTGACATCGTCAGAATTGACACTAACAATTGATGAATTCAAATTCGAGTGCACGATACGTTCCAAAGTCGACGTGATAGACTGTATGAAAATACAAAATTTATGTTTTCCCAAAAAAATGGCTTGCTAGAATTTCGCACCCGCTTAGGGAAAAGTTAGGTAAATGTGTGTCAGAGGCCCGAAGGCAGGTGTTTTAGTCACACCTGTGGCAGTCCGTGAACAATGGAATGCATCGGCGGTCTGGGGAAAAACATTTGCCAGTGTAAAAAGTCACGCGCATAATTAGAATACCAATTAAGCACGTTCACCTTGGCACTTATCTAACTGTAATTAAACACGTACACGAGCGTGCATTTTTCTCCAAAATCAGCGAGACACGTTCACCTGGGCTAGCTATAGGTACGAAGGTGATGTCACCAACTGACGCAGACATTTACGTATGAAGACACTGACTTAACTTTGACCCAATCAAGGTCTTCTGATATATCGAATGAGGGAAGGGGAACCGACGCCTAGGGGTCTGTATAAAAATAACCCTAGAGGAACCCCACCTCATAATGGGATTGTTGTGGTGGGCGCTTAAGTTTGTGCATCGTGAAGGAATCTGCTAGTGTGTATTTCATCCCCATTATAGTATAGTGAAAGGAGCTGATACTGTATGTGTGTGGGAAAACGAAGCGTGTTGGGGGTAGGTGAAGTTAGTACATGATACCTCTGTGCAGTGAGTTTGAAAGGACAACGCACATGTTGCAGCATGATCATCACGAATGTGCTGTGCAACATCGCTTATATTTTTATACATAGCAGTTCTGCTTGAAGTTCTTCTGCTCGTGGCTGCCGAATGCCAGTGTCGCAGAAAAAAATGGAGTAGCTCACGTATTAATAACAACGGTCCCAATTAGGAGGCGTATCGACAAGACCGGAAGACACATCACGATCGTTATTATTAGAGCGTGAGCCCATCAGTGTTCTTCTGCGATCCTTGCATTCGACAGCCATAAATACAGCACCTCAGGCACAGGTCTGTATGTGAACGTAAGCGATGTTACGCATTTGCATTCCTGAAATCATCATCCTGGAACATGTGCGCAACTCCACTTCAGAGAGAATTGATGGCAGACTAAACCTAGGGGGTCGTTGCTGCATCTCTATCCTTGTGGCTGACGAGGTGGTCTTTTACGTCGTCGCCGCTGCTGCAGTGTTCGTGCCGGTGGTTGCTGCTGTTGCAGCTCCGCAAGGTGGATAATACGAAAACAGCATTTTCCTTATACACTACAAAACCAACAAATACACGTTTTCGAAATTAATGCTTTAATTTTTTGTATATTCTACATGTTACGTGCCCGAAGGTTCATCTTCAGGTAGACGGTTTTACGTACAGGTATGTTATAGTGTGTAATTACACTGTTCTACCTACAAAACTGCTAGAACAAATGCATGCACATACACACTATACCATTACTGCACGTAAAACCGCTTCCCTGAAGGTAAAACCTCGGTTTCGAAATATGCAGCAGACACCATAAATTAAAACATTGGGTTAGAAAAGGTACATTTGTTGGTTTATGTTGTGTAATTAAATTGCAACGCACGGTGCAAAGAACACGGTATTTGTCGCTAATACGCTATGGCACGCGGTCGCAATTTTGGTTGAGGCACTGCGCTACAAGCGATTCTCGATGGGGTCATACGAATTTTTCGTTGACATAATTTTTCGGCCGCACTATGGCCCTGGGGTCGACTCAACCACTGACAGAATTGAGTAACAGCGTAGAGCTGAAAAATTTACTAATTTCACGTGCAGGTTTTCTAGAATTTGTGGAAGACAGAATCTAGAAATTCTGGGAGCCTGAATCTCCTGGAACTCTCAGACCTCTCCGGGCCTACAATGGCACAGCTTTACTCTTCTATCCTGTAAGAGATAAAGCGCAAGTGAACATGCTTTAACCCATTCCAAGAATTAAATAAGAGGCCTGTGTAAATGCTATTATATATTACAGAAAACATGGATGCAAATTAACTGTTCGACACACGGATTTGCAAGAAAATTAAAAACCATTCGCGGTAAAAACGCAAGCCATGTAATTTAAGTGAAACTATTTGCATGACACTTCATGTACCCGAACAGCTAATATCAGTCTTAAAATAAATCACCTTCATAAAAAATATTGCCTAAAGTTTCCAAAATTTTATAAGGGAAATAACTCTGAAAACCATATATTAGTTTTAGTTGGCGCCTTTTTAGGTTTAATCTAAAGATAAAACTTACAATTGTAGACCAGTGGCTAAAAGGTTTCATGGGACTGTGGTAAAAGTATAAAAATTTCTACGGTTGGTTACTAAATAAACAGGGCTTTTCCAAGTTCTGTACAATTCTAAAAAAAAAATAGCGATTACTTTTCCAAACACCATTAAATTAGGGCTTTCATAATTGAGCCGAAATGTGAACTGCGCGGTACGAACTCAATCCATAAAGGAGGGATGTAACTTTAGATTTTTAATGTGCCAAATAGCGCAGTTCTGCAGAATCTATGGGCAAAGAGCGGATATTGTATTTCTGCAATAATTACTGATGTACAGCGGGTAATGTAGATAACTACAGGTGTAGAGAGGATAGTGTAATTCTGCAGTATCTAATGACCTACAGTGGTTAGGGTAGTTCGGAAATATCTACCGACGTACAGCGAATAATTTAGATCTGCAATAACTACTGGAATAAAGAGGATCGTGTATTATTTCAATATCAACTGACAGAGAGCGGATAGTTTAGTTCTGCAATAACTACTGGTATAGAGCGGATAGTGAAGTTTTGCGATAACTACAGATGTACAGCGAATTGTGTGATTCTGCAATAACTACTGGGTTTGAGTGAATAGTGTAGTTCTGCAATATCTACTGACGTAGAGCGGATAGTGTAACTGTGCAATAACTACTGGTGTACAGTGGATAGTGTAGTTCTGCAATATCTACTGACACAGCAGAGAGTTCAATTCTGCAATAAAAAATGTACACTGGAGTGCCTAGTTCTGCAACATTTAATGAAGTACAGCGGTTAGTGTAGTTCTGCAATAAATACTAGTGTACAGTGGATAGGGCAATTCTTATATAACGACTGACGTATAGCAGTTAGTGAAATTCTGCAAAAGCTATTGGTGTACAGTGGATAGTGTAATTCTGCAATAATTCCTGGTGTACAGCGAATTTTGTAGTTCTGCAGTAACTACTGATGTAGAGTGGATAGTGTAGTTCTGCTATATCTACTGGCGTAGAGTAGAAAGTAAAAATCTAAAGTAACGTCAGGTGTAAACGGAAAGTGTATTACTGTAATATCTACTGACATACAGCGGATAATATAGTTAGGCAAATATCTAATGAAATATAGCGTATAGTGAAATTATGCAATAAAAATTATTGTACAGTGGATAGTGCAGTTCTGCAACATTTATTGACGTACAGCGTTTAGTGTTGTTCTACAATAAATACTAGTGTAGAGTGCATAGAGCATTTCTGCCATAACTACTAACTTATAGCGGATAATGAAGTTCTGAAATAATTATTGGTGTACAGTGGTTAGTGTAAATATGCAATAATTCCTGGTATACAACAGATTGTTTAATTCAGTAATAACAGCAAGTTTACTGTGGGTAGGGTAGTTCTGCATATCTACTGGCGTACAGTGGAGAGTGTAATTCTAAAAATAACGTCAGGTGTAAAGCGGAAAAAGTAGTTCAATAATATCTACTGACCTGCAGCAGATAATATATTTATGCAATATCTACTGACGTACATCGATTAGTGTAATTCTAAAATAAATGTTTGTGTACGGCGGATAGTTTCGTTATGCAATATCAAATGACCTACAATCGAAAGCGTAATTATGGGAAAAGAACCGGTGTAAAGTAGATAGAATACTTCTGCAATATCCACTGTTGTACAGGGGAAAGGCTATTTCCGCATTAACTATTGGCGTAGAGAGTAAAATAATTCTTAAATAATTACAGATGTACAGTGGGGAGGGTAGTTTTGTAATACCAACTGGACTACAGCGGATAGTATAAATCTGAAATATGTACCGACTTAGAGAGGTTAGTGTAAATCTGCAATATGTATTTACGTGAATTGGATGGAGAAATTCTGTAAAATACATTGTCGTGAGGGGAAATATGTACTTCTATTTTATCTACTGGTGTACACCTGAAAGTTTAATTATACAAAAAATTCTGGTGTACACTGTATAGAGTAATTCTGTAATATCTACTGGCCTACAGCTGATAGTGTAGTTCTGTAGTATCTACCGACGTACAGGTGATAGTGTAGTTCCGAAATATTTATAGAAATAGAGTGGAAAATATAATACTGCAGTAGCTACTGAAATACAAACGATAGAGTAGTTTGGCAATAACTAATCAAGTACAGGGGAGAATTTAGTTCTACAACAAATACTGGTGTACAGCGGAGAGTACAATTCTGCAATATCAAATGACGTACAATGGAGAGTGTATTTCTGTTATATCTACTAGCGTCCATAGTGTAGTGTATTTCTACAATACCTACCGACGTACAGCGGAGAATTTAATTTTGCAATAACTACTGGTGTATAGCGGATAGTGTAATTCTGCAATATATTCTGACGTACATTGGATAGTGTACTTCTGTTATATCTACTGGCGTCCGGAGGATATTGAAGTTCTGAATACCTACCGAAGTAAAGCGGATAGGTTTGTTCTGCAATAAATAGTATTGTAGAGAGGATAGTGTAATTTTTCATTATCTACTGACGAATAGTGGATCGTGTAGTTTTGAAATATTTACTGGAATACAGGGAAGAGTGTAGTTCTGCAACATACACCGAAGTAAAGAGGAAAGTTTAGTTATGCAAAAACAACTCTTGTACATCAGATAGTAAAAATATGCAATAACTACTTATTTACAGTGAATGGTATAGTTATGTTATATCTACTGGCGTACAGAGAAAAGTGTAGTTCTGCTATATATCCCGACCTAAAAGCGGATAATATATTTCTGATTGAATACTGATTTAGAGCGGATAGTTTAATTCTGCAATATCAACTGGTGTATAGTGAATATTTTAATTCTCTGATATATGATGCCGTAAAAATTACAGTGTCGTTCTGCAATAACTAATGTTGTAGAGCGGATAGTGTAATTGTGCAAAATATACTAACGTAAATTGGAGAGTATAGATGAGTAATATCAACTGGCGTACAGATTAAAGTGTAGTTCTGCAATTACCTACCGACATACAGCGTAAACTGTAATTCAGCAATATCTACTGACGTATAGTGGATAATAGAGTTCTGTAATATCTAAAGAACTTAAGGGGATAGTTTAATTCTGCGGTAAATAATGTGTAGAACGGAGTGTGTAATTCAGCAATATCAACTGACGTATTGTATAGTGTATTTTTTGTAATATCTAGTCTCGTGCAGAGAAAAGTGGAGTTCTGCAATATCTACCGACGTACAGCGGATAGTGTACTTATGCTATAACTAATGGTGTACAGCGAAGAGTGTAATAGTTCAATACCAACTGATGTGTATATAGGGGAATGTACGAGTACTTCTGCAGTATTTACGGGCATACAGAGTATAGTGTAGAGATGAAATATCGACCGAAGTAAAGAGGATAGTGTAGTTCAGACATAACAAACAGCGTACGGCGAATAGTGCAATTCTGCAATATCTATTGAATTATAGTCTGCAGTGTCGTTCTGTAATATCTATAGGAGTAAAAATTTAATGTGTTTCTGCAATATCCACCCACGTACAGCGGAAAATGTAGTTCTGCTATAACTACTGGTGTACAGCGGAGAGAGTAAACCCGCATTACCTACTGACGCATAATAGATAGTGTAGTTCTACAATATTTACAGGCGTAGAGAACATAGTGTAGTTTTGTAATATACCCGACGTACAGCGGAGAGTGTAGTTCAACATTAAATACTGGTGTGCAGCAGATAGTGCAATTCTGCAATATCTAATGACGTATAATGGAGAGTGTATTTCTGTTCGACCTACTGGCTTAGAGATTATGGTGTAGTTCTGCAATACGTCCCGACGTACAGCTGATAAATTAGTTCTGCAATAATTAATGGTGTACATTTTTAGTGTATTTGTGCAATATCGACAAAAGTATATTGAATAGTTTAGTTCTCTAATATATTGGCATACAGAGAATAGTTTATTTCTGCAATATCTACCGTCGTACAGCGGAGAGTGTAGATCTTAAATAAATACTGTTAAACAACAAATCTTTTAATTCCGCGATATCTAATGAAGTATAGTGAGTAGCTCATTCTCTAATAACTACAAGCTTCCAGAATATAGTTTAATTCTGCAATATATACCGACGTAGAACGGGTAGTTTATTTCTGCAATAACTAGTGTTGTATAGCGGATAGTATATTTCAGCAAATTTTACTGATGTTTAGTGTATTGTGTAGTTCGGTTACATCTACTTGAGTACAGATCATAGTGTAGTTTTGCAATAATTACAAGTTTAGAGCGGATAATGTAATTGTGTACAATCTCTTGACGTATATTTTTGTGTAATTGTGTAATATCTACTGTCGTACAGATTATAGCTTAGTACGGCAAATATATACCGAATTATAGCGAATATTTTAGTTCTGCAATAGCAGCTGGTGTACAGCGAAATTTGTAATTCTGCATTATTTACTGACATATTGTATATTGTGTAATTATGTAATATTTAATGGCGTACAAATGATAGAGTACTTGTGCATTATCTACCGACAAATAGCGGCGAGTGTAGTTTATCAAAAACCACTGGTGTACAGTGGATTGTGTAATTCTGCATTATCTACTGACGTATAGTGGATTGCGTAGTACTCTAAAATCTAAAGGCGTATAGATTATAATTTAGATCTTCAATATCTACCAAAATACAGCGTTGCGTTTAGATCTGCAATAACTACTGGTGTACAGTGGTTATTGAAATTCCGCAATATCTAATGAAGTTTATGGTATAATGTAGTTGTGTAATATCAACTGACGTAAAGATAATAGTAGAGTTCTGCAAAAATTACCGACTTACATCGGATGTTGTAGTTCTTCAATAAAAGTGATGAAAATCTTATAGTGTAATTCTGCAATAACTATTGACGTATCGTGTATAGTTTGGTTGTTTAATTTCTACAAGTATACGGAGAATAGTGTCGTTCTGCAATATCTACCAACGTACAGCGGATACCGTTGTTCTGCAATAAAACATGTTTTACAGCGGAAAGTGTAACTCTGCAATAGCTAATGACTAATAATGGATGATTTATTGAAGAACTACACTACCAACTGCACGCCAGTAAATATTACAGAAATACACTATTCGCTGTACACAAGTAGTTAGTTCAGAAGTACACAATCCGCTTTATTTCGGAAGATATCTCGGAACAATAATTTTTCTCTAAAAGACAGTAGATATAACAAAAATAAATTCCATTATACGTCATCAGATATTGCAGATTCATCAATCCGCTGTACACCAGTAGTTTTTGAATAAATAAATTATCCGATGTACGTCGGTAGGTAGCGCAGAACTACTCTATGCTTTATACGCCAGTAGATATTACAGAACTGCAATATTCACTATACGTCATTATATAATTCAGACTTACACATTCCGCTCTAAACCATTAGTTAAAGAAGAACCACACTCTCCTCTTCACTTCTGTAGAAAATCCGAACTAAACTGTCTTCTGTACGAGATTAAATATTACAGAATTACAGTATAAAATTTCATTAGTAGCTATTTCAGAATTCCACTATCCGTTTTACTTCGGTAGATATTGCAGAAATACACTATTCTCTGTAAGCCAGTAGATAATTCAGAAAAACACGATTCACTTTATTTCAGTAGGTATTGCAGAAATACACTTTCCGCTGTACACAAGTGTTTAATGCAGAAATACCCCATCCGCTGAAAGTCGATATTTATTGCAGATCTGCATTATTCTTTGTAGGCCAGTATAAATTACAGAACTAAAGTATCCACTATACATCAGTAGATAATGTACAAAATTACAATTCACTGTTTATCAGTAGTTATTGCAGAACTACACAATCTTCTGTACTTCGGTAGATAAAGCAGAAAATTTCTATTCTCTGAAAGCCAGTAGATATTACTGAAGAAAACTTTCGACTACACATCAGTAGGTATTGCAGATTTACACTATTCACTTTACACAGTAGTTATCGCAGAAATACAATATCCAATATACGTCAGTATTTTTGCAGAATTACAGTATTCTTTGTAGATTTTGAAAAACTAAACTATCCTCTGTACTTGATTAGATATTGCAGAATTACACAATCCGCATTATAACTTTAGTTATTGCCAAAGTACATTATTCGCTGCACGTCAGCAGATGTTTACAGAAATACACTATACTATGTACGCCAGAAAATATTACCCAACTAAATTATATATTACACTTCTCTAGATATTACATAATTACACTATCCGCTGTACAACAGCATTTCTTCCAGAACTACACTATATTCGTACGCCCTTAATTATAACAGAACTGCACATTCCACTATATGGAAATAGATATTGGCGAATTGAATTCTCCGCTGTACACAATAATTAATGGGGAACTAAACTATCCGCTGTTCGTCCGTGGTTATTGTAGATATACACTACACTCTGTACGCCAGTAGATATAACAGATATACACTATGAAATATACCTCCTTACTTACTGCGTATTTACACTAATCGATATACACCAGTAGTTAATGCCGAAATAACCTATCGGCTCACGTCACTAATAATTGCAGAACTACAATATCCTCTCTATGCCAGTGTCAATTACAGAACTGCACTATTAAATATACTTCAGTGTATATTGCAGAAATACACTATGCGCTGTAATCCTCTAGTCATAGCAGAACTACACTATCCGATGCACATCGGTAGCTATAGCAGAAATACCCTCTATTCCGTACACCAGTAAATGTTACAGAACAAAATTCTCGAAAATACTTCATTACATATTGAATAATGTCATTGTAGCATGTACACCCGTATCTACTGCAGAACTATACTCTAATTTCTACGTCAGTAATAATTGCAGAACTCCGCGATTCTCTGTACGACAGTAGATATTAGAGAATTGCACAAACCACTATACGACAATAGGCATTAAGAATTACACTATTCTTTATAGGTCGGTATATAGTGAATAAATTCACTCTAAACTGTACGCCGGTTGATATTACATAACTAGATTCTCCACTATAATTCAATAGATGTAGCAGAATTAAAATATACACTGTACACCAGTAGTTATTGCAGAACTTCACTATTCGTTGTACGTCGGGAGATAATGTACAACAAACCAATTTTCTCTAAACCTGTAGATATTACAGAACTAAAGTCTCCACTACACTTCAATATATATTGCAGAATTACACTAACCGGTGTACACCTCTATTTATTGCAGTTTTTTACTATAGGCTGCACGTCAGTAGATATTGCAGACCTACAATATTCTCAGTACACGAGGTCATAATTCA
>Ga0123354_10021248_pt1 | contig 10227 bp, 5 predicted proteins | sample TergutLab28metaG_2_FD_97872 | JGI IMG/M metagenome (GOLD analysis project Ga0123354, IMG submission 97872) | Labiotermes labralis P4 segment gut microbial communities from Petit-Saut dam, French Guiana - Lab288 P4 | ecosystem: Host-associated > Arthropoda: Insects > Digestive system > Gut ...
CAGCCTACACAACACAACAAGTACTCGCTAGCTCCTGAAGATGGACGTATTAACTTCTGAAACATGTTGAGCAATATATAATAAAGCAAGTGTCATCTAGTTGGTCAACCTTTATTCAAATATGAAGATGATGCACGGTCCAATACGCATAAAATTGTTCTTTTAGTCAAAAATAAAAGTAAAACAAATGTAAACATATATTTTGTAACGTATATTTGGCTTAAACAGGCATTATGAAACCCATATAGGGTCTGCAAATAATGATTACGTGATTGTAACAACATACAAATTATAATAAACTGAAACCGTAAGTTGTTTTGACACAATGCTTAATGATGACTTCTAATTTGTCAGTTTTTTCTTCACTTAATGACTTTCTTTCAACCGCTTTGGTTATACAGCGTCGATGTTTGTAGTTTAGTATCCAAACTGACAAATTAGACAGCATATGGAATAAAACTATCGACATATTTTAGATATAGTCTTGGAAATGTTTCTGTTATGGCTGAGAAATGACCTCCAAAATTTCGTTTTCGCAGCTGGCGCCAGTTCTTTGTATTTTTAATTTTTATCTTTGCACCGTGCATTTTGAAATCTACGCAGTTCACTCACCAACAAATGCACTATTTATTAACTTGGTTAAAAGTTTTAGATTTACATTAAAATACACAATAATATCGCTTCTAAATGTTTCGATCTTCAACGACCATCATCAGGGAGCTTTATCTGTACCTAACTAAAGTTATATTTATGTTAAAACACGCGTTAAAATTACTTCGTTATATAAATTAGGTGATATGGCAGCGTGTGGTAGAGCGGCATGTGTGTTGTGTGCAATACAGTAGAGCGGCATGTGTGTTTTGTGCAGTGCAGTAGAGCGGCATGTGTGTTGTGTGCAGTGCAGTAGAGCGGCATGTGTGTTGTGTGCAGGGCAGTAGAGCGGCATGTGTGTTGTGTGCGGTGCACTGCACTGTGCACAACACACATTTATATAACAACGTAATTTTACCGAGTTTTTTTAACATAAATATAACTTTAGTTACGTATAGATAAAGCTCCCTGATGATGGTCGTTGAGGACCGAAACATGTAGGAGCGATATTATTGTGTATTTTAATGTAAATTTAAAAATTTCACCAAGTTAATAAATAGCGCATTTGTTGGTCTTTGTATTTTTGTTTTTAGTCTGTCAAAGTATGGCCTTTTTTTCTTTGTTCCCTTTGCTGTCTCTGTGCTTGGCCTTATGATTATTGTCCCAGCACATTAATAACAAAAATTGGACTATTATTTTTGTTGTTCTAGAAATCAGCCTTTCCAGAACTTTATAGGCAGTGAAACAGTAAAATGAATGTGTTGCTCGAAGTCGATCATGTGTAGGAGTGGAGATGTGGATCGGTTGTCTGTGGACGCCGCTGCTTGAGATGGGAACTGTCAAACTTTGCCGTTGAATAAATCACAATAAATTCATCTTTCAGTTTCCAAAAAATACGTTCCCTTAAATGGTGTAAGGATCGGAAGAATGCTTTCTCTCTTCAAGATTCTCAGATGAGGGCAATATATGTAATCAGAAGTGCACGTATTCTTTGTGTCCTATGGAATAATAAGTGGCAGAATTAAGCGACATACTTCACAACAGCACAGTGAATTAATTCTACACGCCATAATGGACTTAGTAATATGTCCTTGAAATCAAAATGTGACAAGGAATTGAGGAAGTTTACGTTCTTTGAGACCTTGAAATAAAATAGTCATTAAGACGTATTAAAAAATAGGACAGTTTTTTTCATTAAATTAGTTTTCGTTTCTGTGTTCTAGTTTACGTTTCCTTTGGGTACCCTCGGCCACCGGCCTACTTTTTTATGCTGTAATGTTTTACGTTTGCTCCCTGTCGGTTTTCCGCAGCATCAGCATGTAACGCATTGCGTAATATGGCGGTACGTGGACACTTCCTTTTTTGATTGCTGCTTTGTTCTATAGGGCAATTTCTTCTTCTTCTTCTTCTTCTTCTTCTCCTTCTCCTTCCCCTTCCCCTTCTCCTTCTCCTTCTTCTTCGTCGTCGTCGTCTTCTTCTTCTTCTTCTTCTTCTTCTTCAGGCACTGAACTTCCTTTAGTGTTTGAAAGTTATGGCCTTCTCAACGACATCTTTCCATTTCCTCCGATCCTGGACGCAGGTTATCCAATTTTTAACTTTCATTTGGCAAATGTCCTGTTTGATGTTATCCTCCCATCGCTACTTGGCTCTTTCTTGTGATCTTTTGGTTAGAGGATTCCATTTAAATATCTTCTTGACTGTTCTGGTATCTGGCATTCTCTGTACGTGACCAAACCAGCTTAGTTTTTTAGCTTTAATATAATTGATTATATTTTTATGTTTTATCAGTTTATCTAATTCTTCGTTAGTTTTAATCCTCCATATTTGATTTTCTTTCTTAAGCCCAAATATTATTCTTAAAACTTTCCTCTCAAAGACCAGCAATTTCTGAATTGTAGTTTCTTTCAGCACCCATGTTTCTGAGGCATATATCACTATTGGTCTTATGACAGCTCTGTATAATTTTAATTTCGAACTCTTAGTGATTAATATACTTTTAAAGAACTTTGATTTGTGTAGTATGCCATTGTACCAAGAGCTATCCTGTCTTTGACCACCTCTTCGATTGCGTTACTATCATTTATAGTGGTCCCTAGATATTTATATTGTTGAACTTGTTCTATACATGAGTTTTTAATCTTTAAGTTCTCAGTCCTGATGTCTTTTTTGTGCATTCTAGATACTTAGTTTTCTTCTCGTTGATTGTTAATCTAACTTCCATTGAGTTACTGGGGCAAGTTAGTACTCCAGTTAATATGTGTGTGTATATGAATATGAGTGTGTTTATTCATACAGAGAAGTTGTAACTATTTATCATTTTTTCTACTTGTGTGATAATAAATTTGCTATTTGTTATCTTTTTATCTTCTGCACCGCATATAATGCTACATTTACGTAAACCCACCATACGTGCTTGTTATGTCCTAGTGTTTATATTTTGAGGTAATATACAGAGATATGAAGTGTGGGGGTTGCAAGACGAAAAGGCAAGCTGATAACATTGTATAATTGAGTGTTACTGGAGTGGTCTCAATGAATATAAATTTACCTTTGTAATTTCCAAGCAGTAAGTGTATTTCTCCTGTGACGTAGATGGAATTAACACGAGCGTGTTGTTAAGATATCGCTCATTTACGACAAGAGTGCCACGACTCAAACCTTGACACTTTTGAGTTATTGGTATAGAAAGAAACATTTGCAGATGCACTTTTAACAGGTATAGTGGCATAATGCAGTTTACAAAACTCGCCGCTGGAGAGCAGTTGTGTCGTCGGTGCACTCATAGGAAATTATAGCACTTCAAAACCTTTAAACGTTTCTCCTGAAAAATCATAAATTTTGAGTTGTGGCACTGTTGTCGTAAATGAGCGATATGACCTAAACTTTTTGAATGGTCAAATTGTACCTGGATCTTTCGGAAGCTTAAGTAAAAAGAGAAAGCGGATGTACATCACTAACCTGCACTTTGATTCTTCCAGTCTTAATACATAAGACCCCATACAACTTAGTACATAAGTTCTTCTCAGAACACCAGATTTTTAAGAAATATTGATGGAAGATTCTCCGAAATGCCCTTAAGCTAAAAAGCGCCACGTCTTAGGAGATTGGAATATATATGGAACTGTACATTAATTCTTTGTGTGCGACTATACGTTTCTTATTCCACATGATCTTTAAATCCATATTTTCAACGTTGTTATTTCAGTCGGTTTCATGCAATACGTTTGTGCCTTAACCAGATATTTATAGTTTTGAAGAATAAAAAACCAACTAGATGTCACTTGTTGTATTTACTTTACTTCTTAGATACTCAACATATTTCGGGCATTAGTATGTCCATCTTCAGGAGTGTGCGACTATGTTGTTGAACAACCACATTGGCTGTGTTTTTCTTGGATTGCTGTGTGTTGGAGTTAGGATGCCGGCTGAAGCACAACTGGTCTATAGACCAGTTGTGCTTCAGCCGGCAGCCCGGATACCACCCTAGCCGAATCGCACCCTAACTCCAACATACAGCAATCCAAGGACAATACAGCCAATGTGGTAATTCAACAACATAGTCGCAAACTCCTGAAGATGGGCATATTAATGCCAGAAACATGTTGAGTATCTAAGAAGTAAAGTAAATATAACAAGTGACATCTAGTTGGTTTTTTATTCTTCAACTATCACAATGATGCACGGTCCAATAAACATCAGATTTGTAGTTTTATTGGATTACTTCACCCAGAATTTGAAGAGCAATATAATTTTTGGAAACGCATGAGAATACTTACCCAAAGACGCAGAGTAACACTCCAAAAAGACTTCACTCTTCAAAACCATCACTGTGTGAGCCATAAGTCGCTCAGATTGATATAATTTTTTACCTAGGTTAGAACAGCGATAAACTTGTTTTTTCCATACTGCGACGCAGGAAAAAAAAATCAATCCCGCGGGAATATCTGTACACTGTAAACAACATTTTGTTTTATTGTTTTACGGAGCACAATATTTACGTCAGCAGTTACAATGCTAGGCAGACTCTGTAGAGGGTTTTTATAATCCTTTGACAGGTTTGGTATATTAAAAATTCAAATCGAATATCCTCGAATTCCGTAGTCAATTGTTATTTTACTTGAGAGGATCGAAAATGCTTAATTTAAGTCCTTCGAAAGAGTCTGATTTCAAAGATATGCCGGTCGGCCTATTATGATGTGTGGAATTAGTTTCGCTTTACTGATTTGTAACTGCAGACTTTACTGTTGTGAACAATTACTGTCAATAATTTTTTCATCAAATGTCCGCATTGGAAATATAGTTTGAACTGCTTCGATGAGTTTGCACATTCGGAGATTATTTTTAGTCCATTTTGATTCATCTACATCTCATTTCACCAATGCGTCTCTGTCTTTTAGGTTTCATGTAAATTACTTGTTGACACGTGGATACCACACCTTTCTACCATAATATAAACCACACTTTCGTCTTTGGCATAAGGTAGAACCTGCAATTTGTAAGCCAACCTATATATAATCTGTTTATATTTCTCTATTAATTCAGTTGTCATAAGTCCAAATATTCTTCCCACGTTTCAAATCAGAGAAGAAATAATAAATATATGCTTGTAGAACACAATTTCCGAAACTTCCATTACATTTAATCAAAAATGTTTTGAACATAAATGTTCAATATTTCATTAACTTTTAACATCGCTATATCGAAATATTTCGTTCATGGATAGAGGTGGCTGTGGCAGTGACGTAAAGCTGGGATATAAATAGAGAATATTGCCTCCAGTGACGAAACCCATACACGATAAGCAGCTCCGGAACTCAGTGACATTTAGTGGGATTCAGTATGAATGTGGGGAGTTTGTTTCAGTGAAGTCGGAAAATGATAATGGGATATGTGAGGACGTTACATCAAGAAAGCTAAACAAATTAGTGCTCAAATCTATTCTAGTGTTTTGTACGCTTGACGATATAGAACTATGGAGATAAAAAAGATTAGGTTTTGGCCATAACAGCTAATTTATGTACCAATCAATTGCTACCGCCAGATGTCAGTAAATGTTTAAGATAGAAAGACGGGTCTTGAAGTTATAGTTTTCAAATTCCTAGTGTATTGCATAATTGATTTTCAGAATATCCTAAATTTTCGCAGGTTCTAGGCAAGCAGCCTTTCCGTGCCTAAAATTTTTTAATCTTTAAGAGAGTACGGGGTTTTGTACAATGAATGTTACTTCCACAATTCTATAGTTCTACAGGAACTGGAGCTGAATAATAATGGGCACAAAATAACTCATTCTTTCGCCTTCAGCTGCTGCACCAAACTTTGGCACTTAAATCTACACAAACATGATAACTTAATGTTCGATGGGCGTGTTAAAGACATGTTAACACGTGTTAACAAACGTCTCAAGCGATGTATAACAACAAGTTGTCAGAATTCAAAGCAAGCAATACAAATGCTGTTATACATTTTCTTCTACGAATCAGTTCGCCTATCATCGAGTCTTGTTGAAGGACGTTTTCTGGCTTAAAATCTAAGATTTTTTTTCTGATAATAATAGAATGTCAGTACTTTCGAAGCCGACCCCGGTGGCTGTGCGGTCTAAAATGTAGGTCTGCGGTCGCTCGATTGTTTAATTTTCAGCATTTAGATTGCAGGGATCTAGAGTTCGAATCCCGTCCAGGGGATGGATATTCGTCCTTTGTGTTTGTTGTGTAGGTAGCGGCCTGTGAGACAAGCTTATTACTCATTCAAAGAAGTCCCACCGGTTTTATGTGTGTGTGTGTGTCTAATTTTATGTCATCTAGAAACCTCAACAATGAGGAGGGCTAAGGCAGATTTGGGCTGTTGGGGCACAGAAAAAAGTTGGGTACGAGCTAACCATTTCACTCGTTCGCCCATTTAATTACGGACACACATCGTAGGAAATTTTATTTTATAAGAAGTGAAATAATGTCCTCCTACAGCTGATGTTCCTTTATTCTTCTTCTTCTTCTTCCTCCTCCTCCTACTCCTCTTCCTCTTCCTCCTATTCCCTACCCCTGTCCCTTCTTCTTCTTCTTCCTCCTCCTCCTAATCCTCTTCCTCTTCCTCCCATTCCCTACCCCTGCCCCTTCCTTCTTCTTCTTCTTCTTCCTCCTCCTCCTCCTCCTCCTTTTCCTCTTCCTCCCATTCCCTACCTCTGTCCCTTCCTTCCTTCCTTCCTTCTTCTTCTTCTTCTTCTTCTTCATCCTACTCCTCTTCCTCTTCCTCTTCCTCTCATTCCCTACCCCTGTCCCTTCTTCTTCTTCCTCCTCCTCCTACTCCTCTTCCTGTTCCTCTAATTCCCTACCTCTGTCCCTTCCTTCTTCTTCTTCTAGCTTTGCCAACGGACTTGGAAGCGCGAATTTATTTATTGAAGAAAGTTACTAAATTATTATTAACAATTTGAACAATAAATTAATCTATATTATGTCCGAAGTTTAATTTTACACAAGCCAGAGTTTGAGGATGCTTTTAAATTCGCTTTCAATGAATATTTGTAGAGTGACTGATGCGGGACCAAGTTGCGGGTTGTTGCAGAAAAGGCATTAAAAATTTGGATTCTATAAATAGCGAATTATTTCTTGACATTTGGAAAAAAAAAGGAGGACTCTGTTCCATGGCGTAAGTTGTCAGGCGCAGGACGGATTATCTTTTAGATAGCACAAGAAATAATTTAGATAGCATAAGAAATAAATTGCTTTTTAATTAATGACTAAGGTGAGAAGAAGAAAGAGTATTGGGTTTAGCAGTTAATTCAGGACAATTATTATATTCTCAGAAACAAAGCTTCGTTTCTGCTCAAGAAACAGGAGTCCACCTGAACCTCCTGTGACAGTTCAGTTACTAAGGGATGCGACGATAGGAACGTACCCTAAATACCAACAGTTTCCTGACGACGAGGACAGAGATGGTCCTCGAAACGTCGGCTTACTCGCCATTCGACCAATTGAAGCGGCAGCCAGCCCGAGCATATTTCATCGAACGGTTATTAAGTATGTAAAATTTCGAAGAACGATGTCGAAATTCCTGCGTTTTAAACCTAGTAGCTCAGGTTTTACCCAGCAGCCCCCAGTCGGACAGGATCTCCTTATTCACGAGGTTTCTACATCACAAACAACTTTGCACTACAGTCGGTAGGACTCTTTTGGACTAGTGATCAGCTCGTCGCAGAGACCTCTACCTGACAACAAACACTCGCAAGAGAAAAAACATCCATTCCCCCGGTGGGATTTGAACCCACAATCTCAGCAGGCGAGCGGCCGCAGACCTACGCCTTAGACCGCGCGGCCACTGGGATTGTAGCTCATATTTTCGTCAATTAGAAACGGTCGTAACACCGAAACATTATACTTAGGAAGTAGTCTAAAAAAACCATGAAGTTTCGAGAAATAGATATTTTCCTATTCTCGGGCGAAAATTTGCTGATGTAGGTTCTCACTCACGTCCCATAGAAGTAACCATACCCCATTTCTGGACCCTGTCGAATCAACCGAGGAGGTACCTCCCCAAACATATTACCCCAAGATGGAAAAGGATCTTTTCAGAAAACATTTATTTCTTGCAGAACAGTAGACGGTGGGCAATTTCCACAGACCATCTAACACCAAGGGAATGAATATCGGTTTACAACATGTACTTTAAGGTAAATTGTAAATGTGGCTATCAAATGAAGATTGAATTCATCTGGGATGTTACTCCACATCGACTGGCAAATAGCGACGTTTTTAAAAATGGTAATGTATTATTCCAGTGGTAAGTAGTCCAAGAATACTAATACTAAACCGTGAAATAGAAGGAATTCCAGTCCTTAGAAGAGTTTTGTAACTAACAGTGGACACAGCATCATGTTCCAAAAGAACTGAATCTCGAACAACATCGCTGCGAGAAACTGAAAATGAATATCAAATGCGTAAGAAAGACCCTCGTAGGTTAATTGGTTACCTTTAGATTGGTTACAGCTTTATCCTCCGGTTCCTACACTCGTTTGTCTTCAGCATGTTGCAATGAGGAGCCTTCCGTGAGAACATGAATTCGTCGAATGTGTTTTAGAGTTACCGTACTCTAGACAAAACGCTCCCAGGGGCAACATTTGCAGGTGGGCGTTTCTTTTCTCAAATCTCTTCCTCTAAATTCATGGCTTTGTGGGTTGAGAGTGATCCGTTACACTGTAAAATATTAACCATTATCTTTCCGGAGTGTTTAATCACAGAATCCCATTACCATTACAGTTTAAGTAAAGGTAAAGTGCACCCTTGTAAGGCACTGAGGCTCTTTAGAGGCCTTACGGCCCATAGGGGGAGTAGAGGTATAGCTCTACTCTTTCTTGACCACGGCACTAGAAGGGGTGAGGGGTTCAGCGTCACGCCCCGGCCACTCTTTACCCCCGGGAAAGACCTGGAACCCATTTTACAGGAGGCTGGATAAACACCAGGGCCGGTCTGGACAGGTGCGGAAAATCTCGCTCCTATCGGGATTCGATCCCCGGACCGTCCAGCCCGTAGCCAGTCGGTATACAGGGTGAGCTACCCGGCCCACATTACAGTTTAAGTGTCAGGTCAAAATTCATTGACCGAGCCCGTTTGTCGGAATGTAAAAGATGATCACAGCCTGTGGAGACCGAAATATGAGATTAAGATTCTGAAATTTTTTGTAGCACTACTTTCCCGTTTGATGTTTTTTAAACCAGTGAGCCCATTATATCTAATCAATTAAGCCGGTGAAGTATATTCCTGTTTAATAAGCTGAAATTAACCAAATTTCAGAGAAATGCCTCGTATTGAATAGAGAAAGAAGTATCGTTACTTGATCACAAGAACTTGCGAATATTCTTATATTCTGAGCCAGCTGAATCTATTCCACATTTTTTATTTCTTTATATTTGTTATAAAATTACCCTATTACCGATGTCTCATTCTTCCAAGTGATTTTATTTCTTCTGTATTTATATATATATATATATTTAGTTTTTGATTACTGCGAGCCTTACCCAAATCATTTCCCTTGTTTTAATTACTTTCGTGAAGAGTAAGAATTCATAACCATTCCCTCGTTATGCAGTTTTCACTATCCGTTCATTTAGTTCTAATCTGTCCAGACAACCTCTCGGTGTTCACACTCACATGCTATATAGAAGTCTCATATGGATCAATTTTAAAGTACAATAAGAGAGGCATTTTTTGTATTTGTAGGGTGTTTGTGAAACCATTTAGGCAGCGGAAAAGCAATAAGGAAGCCTATTACATACTCCGAGTGTGTGTTTGTAGCCTTAGTTATCCAGCATGCAATGTGCATGCGCCATGACTTTATCTGTGGCCTGTTCGGCTCTACCATGTTTTCCCACATAATCTCATAAAAAACACTATTGCCGAAAAAAATTTTCTGAACATAATATGTAGGTTTTGAATATCTCTACAGCTTTTGCCCAAAAATTACTCTTTTTAAGAAGAAGTGAGCGAGATATGATCATACATGAATATTCATTTTTTGACGTTTTGTTGACCGTGCATCTCAGTATATTTATCTCAGCATTTAACCAACTTGATGCACAAAATTTGTTTCACAATAAGTTTTATTTCATGCCTCTACATGTTTCGAGCACATGTGCTCATCATCAGGAGG
>Ga0123354_10021249_pt1 | contig 10227 bp, 8 predicted proteins | sample TergutLab28metaG_2_FD_97872 | JGI IMG/M metagenome (GOLD analysis project Ga0123354, IMG submission 97872) | Labiotermes labralis P4 segment gut microbial communities from Petit-Saut dam, French Guiana - Lab288 P4 | ecosystem: Host-associated > Arthropoda: Insects > Digestive system > Gut ...
CAATAATTGTTATAAACAAGGCGATTATGAATGTGCAAGAGACAACTATAAACTTGTTCCAAATAACGAAACAGCCATGTTACTAAGAAGCAAAGCCGTTTTGTGCTTATCGTATCTCTCCGACGCCGAGGATTCCTTTCAAAAAGGTAATTATCAGAATGCTAAAGAAAATTATGAAGCCATATTAAAAATCAATCCCGACGATGCAAATGCAATCAGTCAAATAAATGCTTGCGATGAAAATATGAAACCGAAGGCGGCTGCAAATGATTCAAGTTATGCGGTTTCAACGCAAAGCGCCGTTCAGGAAGAAAATACTGCGCAGGATGTACCTGTTTCTGCATCAACTACTCAAGAGGTAATTCCAAGAGAAAAAATACAGGAAAATGAAGCAGACAGTTGCGTTAATGTTGAAGATTATGATAATGCCTTAAAAAAATATAAAGAATTGTTAGAAGTAACAACCGGAACTGATAATCAACGCATTCAATTAAATATATTCAAATTAGTCAATTCCTATAAACCTCTTTTAGATGATGCAAAAAAAGCGTTTGATGAGCGCAATTATGATGTTGCCTTAGCCAAATATCAAGAATTATACGCAATGAACCCTAACGATTCTATTGCGAAAAATCAAATAGAAAAATGTCAGGAACATATAAAACAGGAACAGGCGCAAAACGCTTCAAAACCAACACTGCGTAAAGCGACTACGGCTGAACTTACCGACATTTGGAATAATAAATACGGCGTTTTGCCTGCGCGTCGCCAAAATTTGATTAATGCCGGCATCGATCCTTATGATGCGCAATCTCGGATAAATAAGGGAGAAGGCAAACCGGCAACCATAACAAATCAAGAAACGAAACTATGGGTTTCGGATAACAATATTTATTTCCCTGCTTCAGGGGGAACACAAAATGTGACAGTTACAGCAAATACCGGCTCTTATAATGTTCGACTCTTGCCTTCGTGGTGTTCAGTAGTAAAGAATTATAACGGTTTTGTTATTACATGTACGACTAATCTGCAAAATTCCGCCAGAAATGATTGGTTTGAAGTTGACGCCGGTGATAAAGAAATAAGAATAAATATTTTTCAAAGCGCTAATTATTTGGCAACATCTCAGGATAACAACACAAATAATTATGCATCGCCTAATAGAAAATCAAATAAAACCAAATACAAATCGCAAACCTGCTTCAATTGTCCAACCGCCAAATATTCATGGGGCTTGACAATTGGTTATATTAGCAAGTTTATTGATTATGGCTTAGATAACAGCTCAATTGATTATTCCGGAATTGATAATAAAATGGATGGAATTACGGTAGGACTGCGTTTTGAACCATTATTCAAATATGGTTTTGGGCTGAATACGGGGTTTAATTATGAATACTATTCAAAATCATTTAATTACAATGAATATATTGCCGGTTATGATGATAATGTATCGTATAATTACCAAGAACACGCATTGAATATACCGTTGCATTTGGAATACAGGTTAAATTTCTCGAAATATTTCAATATTTTTGCTTATGGCGGTCTTGGATTGGATGTGGTTACAGATTCTTCATTCAGTAACTTCACAACAAATGCATTGTTTGAATATGGAGGAGGCTTGCGAATTGACCATGTTCAGTTCAATATTGGCAGGAGTAACTTAATAAAAAATCTTAGTGGATCGCAAAACGTTTACTATAATATGAATAATAAATACAAGGATTGGATTATTTCAATATCTTATATGTTTAAATGAAAAATAAAAAAATGAATAAATCAAGAATATCTCCAACGATTTTAATAACAATTATTTTACTTTTTTCTTGCTATCAAAGTTTTGGACAGAAAACGAATTATAAGGTAAAAATTATTAAAATCGTCGATGGAGATACCTTTCATGGGCTTACAAAAGACAAGGAAGATATAAGATTCCGAATTTACGGAATTGACGCTCCGGAAAAAAAGCAAGCTTATGGAAATAAATCAAAGCAATATCTTTCTAATTTAATTTTTGGCAAAACCGTTAAAATTAAAGTACAAACCCCAAGCGACAGATATGGACGTCCTGTTGTTTGGGTTTATACGCCCGGCGGTAAAGATGTTTCCGCCGAAATGCTAAAAGCCGGCATGGCTTGGCACTTCAAAAGGTACGATTCTACGCCGGAATATGCTCGATACGAAAAGCAGGCTCGAAAAGCCCGAATTGGATTGTGGGCAGATAATAATCCGGTGGCGCCTTGGGATTTTAGGAAAAGTAAGAAAAAACGGTAAATTTCACGCTTCTCGCATTTTGCGAACAAAAAAACGTAGTAAATATTCGCAAAAAAAACTTTTTATCCGTTTTTTTCAACGAATAGAAAAAGTTTCATTACTTTTGCCCTCAAAATACCATTTATTATGTTTATTAAATTAACTCATATTATTTATAATGAAAACACTTGAACAAATTCTTGCAAAGAAATTGCTTAAGATTAAAGCAGTTAAGCTGCAACCTGCAAATCCGTTTATATGGGCTTCGGGTTGGAAATCGCCAATTTATTGCGATAACAGGAAAACATTGTCATACCCTTCATTGCGTAATTTTATCAAATTGGAATTGGCTCGTACAATTATAGAAAATTTTGAAAACGTTACGACTATTGCCGGCGTGGCAACCGGCGCTATCGCTCAGGGCGCCATGGTGGCTGAAGAATTAAATCTGCCTTTTGTTTATATCCGTTCAACTCCCAAAGATCACGGTTTGGAGAATTTGATCGAAGGCGATTTAAAACCCGGCGCTAAAGTGGTGGTTATTGAAGATTTAATTTCTACGGGAGGAAGCAGTCTGAAAGCGGTCGAAGCCGTTCGCGATGCAGGTTGCGACGTGATTGGCATGGTTGCTATTTTTACTTATGGATTTTCCCTCTCTGAAGAACGGTTTAAGGACGCAAAGGTAAAATGGATTTCGCTCTGCAATTATGATGCGATTCTGGATGAAGCGCTAAGAACCGACTACATCGAAGAGTCGGAAATCAAAACGCTGCAGGAGTGGCGGAAAAATCCCGGACAATGGAATCCTAAATAATTGAATAACAAAGTATGACTGAATTTATTAGTGATATTAAAACAATCCCTTGCGAAGACGGGATTGTTTATGAAACGCTTTCCGATTTGAATAATCTCGAAAAAGTAAAAAACCGCTTCCCTTCTGATAAAATGGAAGACTTTACCTTTGACGGTAATTCTTGTTCTTTTGTAATTCAGCCGGTAGGCAAAATCCGCTTTTCTATTGTTGATCGCGAACCGCCGAAGACAATCAAATTCGCTGTCGATCAATCGCCGGTAGCCGCCACAATGTGGGTTCAACTTAAAAAAACCGGCGAACGGGAAACGAAAATGAAACTCACAATCAGAGCCGACTTGAATCCGTTTATCAAACCGATGGTATCCAAGCCGCTTCAGGATGGTATCAATCAAATTGCCGATATGTTGGCGAAAATACCCTATGAAACTTTGGCATAAAAATATTCAAATCGACAAGGAGGTCGAACGGTTTACGATCGGAAAAGACCGTGAAATGGATTTGTATCTGGCAAAAGCCGACGTGCTTGGTTCAATCGCACACAGCACGATGCTTGAAAGTATCGGCTTGCTGACTTCCGGCGAACTTCAGCAACTGCTTGCCGGACTCCGTGCCATCTATGCAAGCGTCGAGTCAGGACAATTCGTTATCGAAGAAGGAGTAGAAGACGTTCATTCCCAAGTAGAGCTTCTACTGACTCGGAAATTAGGCGATACAGGAAAAAAGATACACAGCGGACGCTCGCGCAACGATCAGGTTTTACTCGATTTGAAACTTTTCACGCGGGACGCCATTCAGCAATTAGTGAATGACGTCTCAAAGCTGATTGATATTCTTATCATTCAAAGCAATAAATACCAAGCGGTTCTGATGCCCGGCTATACTCATTTGCAAGTTGCGATGCCTTCTTCATTCGGACTTTGGTTTGGCGCTTACGCCGAGAGCCTGACCGATGATTTACAGCTATTGCTGGCGGCATATAAAATATGCAACCGCAACCCCTTAGGTTCTGCGGCAGGCTACGGCTCTTCTTTCCCTTTAAACCGGCAAATGACGACCGACTTGTTGGGATTTGATTCCATGAATTATAATGTGGTTTACGCTCAAATGGGGCGAGGAAAATTAGAGCGCACCGTCGGTTTTTCCTTGGCGGGAATCGCAGCTTCATTGTCTAAATTAGCATACGACGCCTGTTTGTTCAACAGCCAGAATTTCGGATTCATCCGGCTTCCCGATCAGTTCACCACCGGATCGAGCATTATGCCTCACAAAAAAAATCCCGACGTATTTGAATTGACGCGGGCTAAATGCAACCGCATTCAAAGTATTCCTCAACAAATCACTTTAATTGCCAATAATTTACCGTCGGGCTATTTCAGGGATTTACAAATCACAAAAGAAATATTTCTTCCTGCATTCGACGAATTATCCGATTGCATCCATCTGATTGCTTTGATGATGCAATCGCTGGAAGTCAACGAACATATTCTCGACGACGATAAGTATTCATTGCTTTTCAGCGTCGAAAAAGTGAACGAATTAGTCTTGCAAGGCGTTCCTTTCCGCGAAGCATACAAGCAAATTGGCTTGGAAATAGAAGCGGGAAATTTTGTTGCCGGTAAAAAGTTGAACCACACGCACGAAGGCAGTATCGGAAATCTTTGTAACGACAGGATTGAAAAACTTAAAAACGAAATCATAGCCGGATTTCGTTTTGAGAAAGTGAATCGAGCGGTAGAAAAATTATTGTAGAATTTGAAAAAGCATTTTATTTCTGACCATATATGCAAAAATGTCTAAAATCGAAATATCTAACATTAAAAAACCAAAATCGAAAAAAAACTTTATTTATACACAAAATCACTTCTATTTTAACATATTAAAAAGGAGTAATAAAAGCGAGGGTAACTTCTTGAGGAGCCATTGGCATTTTTTATTTCCACAAATTTTTTGTACTTTTGCACTATAATAAACCGCTCTTGTATGACAGGGATAATTAACGATAAAAATATAACCCGCCCCGAACATTCGATTCTGACAATTTACATAGGTTTGGAGCAATTCTCTTTTTCCATTTACGATCCGGATGAAGCGGGTTCCTATTTTTATGGAGAACTGACGGATGAAAATCAAACCGGCTCCTTTTCCGCTTTCAAAGAAGCTTTTTTCGAGCAAACTTTTTTTTCTTTGCCTTTCCGGAAAGTTTGGATAATGAATCGCACGCCGTCGTTCGCTTTCATTCCCAATTCAATATATAAAGACGACTGTCGCGACGATTTTATGAATTTTCTGCTCTCAGATAGACAGGGGACGCTCATGAGCAACATTGTTCCTTCCGGAGAACTGACAGTTTTATATCAATTGCCGGAAGCCGTTCATCGTTTTATGATCCGCTCGTTTGCCCAACCGGAATTTATTCACTATTCGGTCCCGTTGATTACTTATTTTTTAGAGGACAGTAAAAAATCCGACGTCCGGATGATGGTAGTAAATCTGCAAAAAGGCGGATTGGATATTTTCTGTTTTTCAAATGGCGTTCTTTTACTGGGAAATTATTTTCCATGTAAAGGCTTATCCGATGCGCTTTATTACATTCTGTTCACATGGAAACAGTTACAGTTGAATCAAATGGATGATTTCCTGTATGTTGCCGGAAATAACGCTTTCAAAGAGGAATTAATCGAAAAATTAGAACAATATATCCAGCAAATCTATTTTCCGGAAGCGCTTCCCGAAATTTATTTTGAAGGAGTCGATACCGATTGTATTCCTTTTGAATTAGTAGCGCTTTCCTCATGCGAATTATAAGCGGAAAATACAAAAGCCGTCGGTTCGACATTCCCAAAAATTTCAAATCCCGTCCCACGACCGACTTTGCCAAAGAGAATATTTTTAACGTCGTCGGAAACCTGATCGACTTGGACGACACGACCGCTTTGGATTTATTCGCCGGAACCGGAAGCATCAGCTTTGAACTGATTTCAAGAGGTTGCCGCGAAGTCGTTTGCGTTGAAAAAGACGCTGCGCATTATGCCTTTATCAAAAAAGTTAAAGACGAATTAAAAGCCGGTCAATTACTTGCCATTAAGGCAGATGCGATGAAATATATCGCTTCAGCCGGCCGGACGTTCGATTTTATATTTGCCGATCCTCCTTTTGCTTTTAAGGAATTACCTCTAATCCCTCAACAGATACTTTCTCAACAGATGCTGAATCCGGACGGAGTTTTTGTGATGGAGCATCCCAAAGAATATGATTTTTCACATTTGCCCGGCTTTTTGCAACGGCGGGTTTATGGTGCGGTTAATTTCAGCGTTTTCAGGTGAAAATCCAACTTTGCAAAGTTGGGGAAAAATCGACATCTTTAATGTCCTGTAAAAAATAAAATTGTAAAACCCGCCATGCCGGCATCGAGGCGGCGGCTTGGCGCAATGGCGGACTTACACTTGTCATTGCGCCAAACTGCTTGTAGCAATAAGATAAGCATCGAGTGTAACGGTATGTTCCGCATCAAGCGTAGCAATACGTTCCATATTAAGTATAGAGATAAACTCTTCAATATAGTTGAATGCTATATCGTTGTTAATAGATGGAAGTTGGATTTTTGCAGTTAAAAATGCATTATCAACGTCTCTGACAAGCCCTTGTAGCAAAATGCTTTTCTGTTTATTCAACAGTACTGTAAAATATTGTATTGTTGATTTTGACAACTTGATTTTAGGAATAATTTTTCTTACAAACTGTCCTGCGTACCACGGTTTTTGTCGATAGAAAAAATCCATTTGTAACAATCCCAAACTCCAAGCGCCTGCATCATTAATGTTTTCTTGATTAACAAACCCCGTCGTTTGTAAAATTCCTTGATTTTGTGAAGTTCTTGTTACATAATCGTATTCATCGCCAAATGTTAGTTTATCCTTATTGAAACTTAATGTGTTTTGTATATCAAACAATTTCCCTATTTCATATTCTCGCCAGTCAATGCTATGTTTTGTTTCCAGTTCTTGTAACTTTTCTTGCATCGACCGACGATTTACTTTCCCTGAATTCTCCTCCTTTTTTAAAAACTTGTCAACTTCCCACGTCAGGTAATCGGCTACTGTTTTTCTAAAGTCATCGAAAGTAGGGTTGGTATCTGTTTTTTTATGTTGCTCGAAATTCCAATCTAAACCGCTTGGCGTAATAAAATCCTCAATAAAGATTTCGTCCAAGTTCCACGCTGCTTCTATTTGTGCTTTTGTGCCTGCTTTATATATTTTCACAATATCGTTGTAACGCTTTTGGGGTTCGTCTATAAACTGCAAACTGCGACTTGTGCGTTTATAGCCATCGTTACGAAAGTCAATAAATTTCACGGTTGTGTCAAAATCGTGCGGTTTGTGCGCTTCAAATATATAAATACTTGTTTGCACGCCTGCCATCGGCTGAAACAAATCGACAGGCATTTTTATGGAGGCAATTAGGGTATGTTTTTTCAATATGCTTTGATTAGTTTTTACTGCCTTTCCACTTCCTGCACTGTCTTGTATAATGATTGCCCCTAATCCGCCTTTTTCCATTCTGTCAAGTCCAAACGCGATAAAAGGCATTCCGTTTTCTTCATAACTGAATGGTGGATTGAGCAGTATTTTATTTGCTCTGAATTCGGTATAAATTTCTTCAGGCGTAATAAAAGTATTTCCTTTTTGAATTTTCGCTGAACCATCTCCGCGCAAAATCATATTGGTAGTGGCGAGAGAGTACATTTCGGCATTGAGTTCTACTCCCAAAAGTTGTGTTTTTTTAATATGTTCAATTTTCTCCTTTGCTTTGGCTGTTCCTTTTCCATACGTATTTTCAGCATCGGCTTTCATCAACACCATTGCAGAAATAAGGAAGCCAGCCGAGCCGGTTGCTAAATCCATTACTTTGGAGTATTGGTCTATTTGCAAGAGTTTTGCCATCATTTCCGTTATATAAGGCGGCGTTAGTACAATCCCTATCTCTTTTCCATCGCCAAGAGCGTATTTGAGAAATTCGCTGTACATTTCGCCCATAATGTCTAAGTGTCCTGCCATTGCATCAATAGAAGAGTAGATATACTCGTAGATAAATGTAAAAATTTGCTTGTTGGCAGAGGCTTCGCCATTGATAAATTTGGCTACTTCCCTATCCAAAATCGTTTTCTCGTCTCGCTGCGCGTCTTTTGAAATTTCGCTGAAAGAGGAAAGTATCAACTTTTGTTTGCTATCTGGAATATCGCGTACCCGCACAAATTCCTCTATCTGATTGACTATTTTTTTACCATCTCGGCTACTTTCAGTTTGTATTCCCAGCAAATCATCAGGTCTTAATCCGTCCTGTAATTTGTTGTCATCTTTATCCACAATATTTTGCATTGAAAGCAACATTCCAGAAACATACAGCACTCGTTGCGCTGCCGTGATATTATGATTGTGCATCAGTTTATTCAGACGTTTGGAATAGGCGCTTAGTAATTCTTTTGAACTGATTAAGATTTTGTGTTTTTCATCCTCGGTAAGCACAGCATTTTTGTAAAACTCAGCAAAAGTTTTTTTGTTTTCGAGAAAATCAAGCGTAGTCACATTTTCCAAATACTTGTACGAGCGTTCGCCAGAACCATACACATAATATGCCTTGATTTGAATATTATCCGTGTTATCGCCCGAAATTCCAATAGCGATAACTTCGTGAAACTGTCCATTGTCAATCATACAATTTGCATAATTGATAGCTCCATTTACTGCAAAACTTTGGATTGATTTATAGTCAAGTTTAATGCCGTCTTTGGTTTCAACAATGAGTTTTTTTAGCCCTAATTTATTTTCGATTATAACTGCAATTTTTCCATCGTTGAATTTATCAAAAGAAAAATCGGGTTTGCCAAAATTGGCTTTGCTTTTGGTTTTTGCACCACCCTTCAACGCTTCTTTTAGAAAATTGGGCATTGCCGATTGCTCGTAAAAGTCTTTACCATTGACTAATCCCATTTGGATAAATTCCTCTTTTACCCAGTTGTCTACGTGAAATTTCATCTGTTTATATTTGATTTTGCGAGTAACGTTAAAACATCCTATTTTCTTGTTTTTGAATGTATTCTAATATTTTATTCTATAATAATTTTTAGATGTGCAAAGTTACAATAAAATTTAATATAACGCAATCTTCTCTTTTTATCTGCTTGCTCAACGCACTGTCCCCAAATGGCGTACAACCGGTAAATACTCGTATTCTCCATCGTAGCCATGCAACAACCATGTTCAACAAGCTTATCTCACAACTGTGTGAGACCGCTTGTAAGTGTTCCATAACGTTTTTCTAAAAATTTTTTACCTTGTGCATCCAAGATACAAGCAAATACGCTATCTTTGTGCACGTCAAGACCACAAAATCTGTCAATAAGCTTACATTTTAATTGTTTAACAATTTATTAATTAAGGCTACAAAGATAGCAGTGTACTTCAAGTACGGTAGTAAGCGTGACGGGGCTGGTCTTGATTTTTGTTTAACACGCATGGAAATAACTAAATTTTCATGTAATTTGATATACGGATTTATTAAAAATTTGAACTGCGCCTTACAGAGCAAATTTTTATTTTTTTTACGTGATTTTTTTAAAACTGTTCTGTAATTTAATTTTTTATACTACTTTTGCAAAATTTTTTAGACAAAAACGGTTAGAATATAATATAATCATTTAATTAAAGACGCAAGTAAATGAAAGGAACTAAACAAAATTGGAAAATGTATTTGCCTCTTACTATTATTGTAATTGGGATAATTGTTGGAGGAATCATCTGGTATATGAACTATTCAAGTTATTTGAGAACCGATGACGCGTATGTAACGTCAGACAATATTTCGGTGGGGGCTAAAATTTTAGGACGTATCACTAAACTGTATGTCGATGAAGGCGATTCCGTCAACGAAGGTCAATTAGTCGCCGAGTTGGACAGTATGGATTTGTTATCCCAGAAGCAACAAATTATAGCATCAAAATTGCAGACCGAAGCATCCAAATTACAGGCAGAGGCTAAATACGAATCGGATCAAAAAGGTATTAAAGTATTGGAAATCGCCAATCAAAAAGCAACGGAAGATTTTCAGCGGGCTAAAACGCAATACGCCGGCGGAGTGGCGACAAAAGAACAGTTTGAACA
>Ga0123354_10021250_pt1 | contig 10227 bp, 7 predicted proteins | sample TergutLab28metaG_2_FD_97872 | JGI IMG/M metagenome (GOLD analysis project Ga0123354, IMG submission 97872) | Labiotermes labralis P4 segment gut microbial communities from Petit-Saut dam, French Guiana - Lab288 P4 | ecosystem: Host-associated > Arthropoda: Insects > Digestive system > Gut ...
AATCAGGAGCATTAGATGTTGAGTTGCAGCGTATGGTTTTCTGCACCGAGTTTTTGGATGGGTGGTGGTCTTGAGAGCCGCTGTGTAGGTCGTGTGTACGGTGCGGATGGTGCCGTACGACTCGTCGCACGGCACCATCCGCACCGTACACACGACCTACACAGCGGCTCTCAAGACCACCACCCATCCAAAAACTCGGTGCAGAAAACCATCTAATGCTCCTGATGATGGGCGTATGTAACCGAAACATGTCGAGCTAAGAATATATTAATAAAATTACCTAGTTGCATCAAGCTGGCATTCCATATTATTTCATGAGGAAGATGCACGGTCAAACAACCCTCACATTTCTTGATATGTTGAATAATCAAAAAAATACAACGAAAAGAACAAAGCCCAAAGATTGCGGTATTCTGGTGTGTCGTGTCACAGGTACTTGCCACCGCTGTGAGCACATCAAACCTCACAACACACTCTTGCGGAGTGTATTAGGCTAGCTATGCTATACACGAACCTAAGGGAAAACGAGGCGTGGAAAACTGCCAAGACCCCCTTTCTGAAATGCGAATACTTAAATCTCCAACATATGATCAACCAAGTATGACAAAACCGGTAAGTCTGATTTGTGGTCCACGTGAACGTAACGCTACAGTTAGCTGTTAACTAAATCTGAATCAGATAACTCAAACTCCCACACTCACATCTTATTTCTTCAAGCTCTATTATATTATCAACATAATCAAACCTACGCCTAGGCCCCCAAATCGATCTACACCCCTTTAGTTTCTTTGATAAACCGTCCTGTGTGCGTGCTGTATGTCCTGCCATTTCATCGTTCTTCGTTTATCCGATCACCTCTCCAACGTTTCTCCGAAACATATCTCATCCTAACAAGAAATGAGCGAGATATCAAAAATGTATACTGGTCGTCATGTACAGTACCCGTTATTCTTGTCCGGCTGTAATGAAACTTGAATTTTCTCGCCAGATTTTCGAAAAATACTCAAATGCCAACTTTCATGGAAATCCGATAAGTGGGAGTCAAGCTGTCCCATGCGGACAGACGGAAGGGCATGACGAAGCTAATAGTCGCTTTTCGCAATTTTACGAAAAGCGCCTAAAAATGACGAACTGTAAACTCAGAAGTACTTTATAAGCTTAAAATTCGCCTTCTCGTACAGTCTGCCCTTAGTACACAAGGTAGCACAATCCATTCACCCGCACCACTGTTACATGTACCAGAATAATTGTATAGGCCCTGTGTGCGTTCTTTCTAGTTACATCACTCTGGTTGGCAGGCCATTTGGCAGACTGAAGCGCAGATGGGAAGATAACACCTAGAAGGTTCTTACAGAAACAGGATGCAAGGGTTCGGTCTGCATTCAGGTGGCGTAGGACACAATCCAGTGCTGACCACAGCACAGATCACAGTTGCACCTTCCGAGTTCCGTACAATAAGATGTTACAAACGGCGCAATAAGCATGCACTTTTCAACACATATACTACACTACGCAGTTAATTGTGCTTAAATGGTTCATCGCAATCACACTTCGTGAAAACTGCCAAGATGATTCACGAAAATACTGGAATATGAAATAAGTAAATCTGTCAGAGATATTGTTTGCACTATAAAAAAACACATGCACGCACGGATGCACACACACACACAGAGGTACAGTCTGAATTTAGGATTTATCCTATTAAACTGTGTTTAAACGAAAAGATAAAAGTAAATTTCATACCGAAACAGGTAAACATTCGACTGATTTATTTTCCACTGAGAATATGGTATGATATATATATATATATATATATATATATATATATATATTCGTTAACTGCAGTTGGGTTGACACCCGATGGCAGTAGTACAATACACACTTACACACAAACAATACACAGAACAACACAATAAAACACAATACCTAGGAGACAGAATGATATACGGGGAAGAGATTCACTGACTCTATTGCGGTTCGGCTCAACTTTAAAATTTGATGTTCGGAAGATTATCAGGTTCTGGTTTTAACTTATTTTCAGGACACGCAAACACCACAGACAGACAGACACACGGCAACTCTAAATTACGCCACTTCGAAGCTGTCGGACAAACCACAATATAAACATTAACAGCAGTCTTGTGAAAACGTGACGATGTTTAAATATATCTGAACGCTAAATCGCTCGCGCAGAAATTAAAGGCAAATTTCATCATGGAAACGCCTGCTTCAGTTCAGGATCGATCATTTCTCGGCTGCCTACCAAACACCTTAGAACAATACATCATACCTTCGGAGAAAGACCGACGAGCTAAGAACGGACACTTTCGGGGTCACCGGCCTTTTCTCACCTGAATTGTTTGTGCCTACGAAAGACACAGTTGCAAATTAAAAACCGTCGGTTTACAAATAATAATAATAATATTTATTTACTGCAATTGGGTTGTTACCCGGTGGCAGTGGGGATACATACAGAACTTCAGTCGGTATCACTCCGTATCCATTGTGAAACCAACAGGTTAATGTTGTGTTAGGACGTAACGTCCACTTATGCGAGAATCATATGTAACAAACACACACACACACACACACACACGTTCATTCATTCACTTAGTAGTCTGTCTTACGACAGGTCCAAAACCTCTTCCAAAGCGAGCTCTCCACATAGTGCGATCTAGAGCTTCCTCCTTCAAATCAGAGTATCCTCTCCTTTCCTGAAGGTCATCCAGTAGCTTCCTACGTCTTCTACCTCGTCTTCCTGTCACTTCTATCCCCCCTTTCATCTTTCCTTCAATAACCCGTTGTAGAAGGCAGTTTCTACACAAACTGTGACCAATCCAGTTAGCCTTCCGTTTACTTATTTCATGTAGGATATTCCTCTGCTCCTTGACTCTAAGTAATACTTCATTTCTCACACGATCGGTCCAACTGATTTTTCCATCCTTCTCCAGCACCACATTTCAAAACCTTCCAGGCACACACATACGTAGTGTGTAAAATTGCACAGTTTCTTAATGTTACGGCTGGTGGTACATATAGTTACTATTCGGCCTTAACACAGAACTATGACGTCCCTGTTGTGTCGTATTAATGACGTTTAAGGAGGGACTGGAGGCAATGTCATAATGAGGTGGTTCGTGGTTTGTACCGCCAAAAAATGCTTTTACGGTGATCAAATCAGGCAGAATGTGACAGGCGGTGTACACGGCACAATAGAGGACAAAAAGTTGCATAAAGAGTTTTCGTAGGAACACCTGGAGGAACGAGACAACTTTTAAGACCTCGATGTACTGGTGTGGATAACATTAATACGGTTCAAATATAATCGGAGGGCATGGACAGGACTGAATGGCTCTGGACAGAGACAAGTGGTGGGCTGTTATGAAAAGTGTATGAACCTACGGGTTACATAAAATACAGATAATTTGACTTTTTCTTTCTCATGGCTCTCGTGGGCAAGGCCTCTTCTCTGAGGGTCCTTCATCACACTCAGACATACCACATTTGGCAGAACTCCTCTAGAAGACTAATAGGCCCGTCGCAGAGATCTCTACCTGACCGCACACAACACTCACAATAGACATTCACGGTCCCGAAGGGATCCGAACCAGCAATTCCAGCAAGACAGCAGCAGAAGACCCACGCCTTAGACCGCGCGGCCAAATGGATCGCATCGCTGATTAAATATCAGCTGTTTCGAAAGGATTCTGGTAAACAGAGTTAGTTTGTTATTTGGTTAGTTATTCAGTCAGTCGCTTATATGGCGCGAAACTTGGGGAAAAGAGAACAGGGGACCTTGCAGTCTCTCTTGCGCTGGGACAACGGGCATAGTGGCTAGCAACACATGGAGTCATCTCGGGTATTAACTGGCTAGCGCGTTATCAGGAGCTGAGGAAAGCTGTAAAGGAGTAATTAAGAAATGCTCAGCCACAGCAAAGTTTCCCATTTTATACAATCGAACCGTTCTATAAGATGTCTGCTGCAGTTGTGCGTAACGTTCTGCCACGCAGCACTGGTTTACATGAGACAATAAAGCAGCAGTTATTTGAAATCCTGAACTGACGTCCATTGTATAAAGCAGCCACACAACCGGAAACAAGACAACGAGGTGAGAACTTAATGTGTATTGGACCGTGCATCATCTTGATAACTGAAGAATAAAATCCAAATAGATGCCACTCATTACTTTATTATGCTTATGTTAGGCTCAACATGTTTCGGGCACCATTATGCCCATCATCAGCAGCTCAGGACGATAGCGTAACACAGCCTTCGGTTCGGACACTCATCCATCCTGCCTGCACTTAAACTCCAACCAGCAGCAACTCGAGAACCAGACGGCCAATGTGGTAACCAAACGCTATCGTCGTGAGCTCCTGATGACGGGCATAATGGTGCCCGAAACATGTTGAGCCTAACATAAGCATAATAAAGTAATAAGTGGCATCTAGTTGGATTTTATTCTTCAGTTAACGAGGCGAGAGTTGGTACCGCTGTGCTCAGTTGCGCACTAACCACGCGTCCACCAAAATCCGTAATCGAATTCAAGTCACCGACTGGCTTCCTCCTTTCGCGGTTTTATGACGGCTTTCCACAGGCCAAAATAAAAGTTTCCAGTATACATGTCTTCTTGTGTCGTTCAAGCAGAGGAAAGTGTAATTCCCCTCTCCTTTCGTCACTTCTTCCTTAAATGGGTGATGGTCAACCCGGTATGGCACATCCTCAGGCTGCGGGCGGACGAGAAGACGCTCAGATATGGAGGACAGTTGCAAATATATTTAATAGGCAGTAACAGAGACAGCCAATAACGGGTGGTCTTCCAAATTGGAGGCTGTGTCAGGGGCTAACACCACGTCGCTTTCAAAACAAATCGTGTTGCCAACTGTTATACGAGTACATGGCTTCGAAAAGGGACAATTCTATTTCGCTTTGGCTTGGGACATGAGGCAGCATCTCCTTCGACCGTTCGATCCTTCAAGATAGGACCGAAACGTCGGTAACTAACTACCAACAGAAGCTGCGTGACATTACAGAAGAGAGTAGGCCTCAACCTTCAAGTTCTAGATAATGCGGAGAATTTCTCGTCTGTCTCAAGGAGGAATGCCTCACGGGAGTTAGCGGCAGCCGCCTTTGGCAGTTCCCTTCCTTGCAGGTAGTCTTCATTCGTCCTAGCCAGGAAGCTGGCTGACTGGCTGGTTGGTTGGCTGCACCACCTTACGAGTAATTAACAGTCCAGGTTTAAAAAAGACGTATCAAGACTCAAGCAGAAGTGAATATGAGAAAGGCAGCAAATACAACGATTACTGCGAAAATTACGTAATGAGTAAGTTCGTAATTAGTGCAGTAAACTTCACAAGAATTACAGGACGATCACAATTAGGTGGACGAGATGGGCGGCGTGATACACATGCACAAGGAAAATAAAAATTACAAGAAATATAAGCTGGAAAACCTCTACAGAACACACTACATTTCAGACCCATGGACAGATGAAGCAGGATGATATTAAAATTGAACCTGAAGAGGGTGTGACTAGTTGTGAAATATGGACATAAGCATTCGCGCTCACTAAATGGAGGGAGATTTCTCAATAAGGTGACTAACTATCAGCTTCTGAAAACGAGATTTTCTTCGTGGAGCTGATTAGCTGATTTGTACCGATTATGCTTAGTGCAATCTGCAGTCACTAGGTGGCAAAAAAAAAGAAAAAGACACGACTGGCCAAAGTAATGACCAACAGACCTAATTATGACACTTTTCTCCCCGCGTAACGTACATAAATAATTGCAGATCTTAATCTTGGAAGTGAATTACGGCTCCGATTATTAACACTGAAGTAGGATATATCGATTCCTCGAGGCGACAGCAAATGCGCCAAGGATATATATTTGTTTGTGCCAGCGCGTGAGAAATAAACTCAGCTTCAAAGGTGGCCTCACAAAACTGCAATAATCAAATGTGCTAGTAAAAAGATGGGTGGGTGGGAAAGGAAATTCGATTCTCACAAAGGCCAATTGTACCGTACTCGAGTGTCATATTCGAAAACAAAACCTCACATTTCTATAGAAAAACCAACAAGATGCACCAACATATCAAATTTATTTTATTTTGGAATGACACTCTGCATGATTCGGAGGTCTTTCCGTCCATCATCAGGAGTTCAAGACTGTACATACAGCAACCAAACAGATACTGCTACTGCTTGCTAGCAAGCAGTAGCAGTATCTGTTTGACAAATGCCTGTTGCTGTACATACATTCTTGAACTCCTGATGATGGACGGAAAGACCTCCGAATCATGCAGAGTGTCATTCCAAAATAAAATAAATTTGATATATTGGTGCATCTTGCCGGTTTTACTATAGAGATAATATTAGGTCGCACGGCTCCATGAACGTCAAAAACCTCACACTTTGGTTACACAGAGATGTAACGACAGTTCAGCAATATGCTAGTTTTATGGTGGATACGGTGTACTGTTAAACTTTACAACGGCCCATGCAAGTGTCTTTGAACTGTGTGCAAAATCTAGCATTAATTTAGTTGTCCGTAAAATAACCCTAATGAATAGTCAAGCCGAATTCCTCCCCAACACCAGCGCACCGTATATCGTAACGAGTGTTTTCAGATGGCAGATGAAAGAGCTTGGCCACACGCGTCGAACAGTTTCGCGTGACAGTATGGATCTTTATCTGTGCTAGGGAGATGCCAAATTTAGATCTCCTATGGATCTTTATCTGTGCTAGGGAGATGCCAAATTCAGATCTCCGTCAAGTTACACGCGAAGCCCCGACTGGCGTTTTCACAGCTTTCCTCGGTCCATCCATACACCCCAAGTCAATACCATGGAAGATGCAACACCGACTTTTTCTGAATCCTTCCCTAATCATCACCGGTAGTGTCTTTCCACCTCATCTGATACACGTGGAATGGGGTCGGTAAATAACCCAAGAATACATAATTTACTTTAATCACACAAAAGTGCGGACGCGCGAACATACAAGTACGCAATCCCTCGACCCGACACATAAATTAGGCTTTATAAATGCAGTACTGGTAAGATAAAGTTCACCCTACACAGGGCCTTGAAGGCCCAGAGAGGGAGTTGATGTATAACTACTCTTCCTTTAACCTCGGCGCAAAATGGGGGTGGGTGTTCAACGCCACGCCCCGGCCGCTTTACCCCTGGGAAAGACACCCACTATCCAATGTACAGGAGGCTGGGTGGACCCCAAGCCCGGTCTGGACGGGTTCGGAAAGATTTCGACTTCACTGGGATTCGATTCCCGCATCGTCCAGCCCAAAGCTAGTTGTTATACCCACTGAGCTATGAAGAACTCGTACAATGTCATAGTTTTTATAATTATTTAGAGAGTAATCAGAAACATCGCGACATGGCGACCGGCCATCTCGACACAGGTTTTTCTTGGTTTCCCTGTGTCTATAAGCAAATGTTGAGATGGTTCTCAAGATTCCAAGTTGCCATTACATGCTTCTCATGTAGCCCTCCCCACTTAAATCTAGTAGTAACCAATTTCATGTTTTGTTTACGTGTAAAATAATCACTGCCACCGGGTAACAACCCAATTGCAGTAAATACATTATTATTATCATATACTGTATCTAATCACACTACTCCCCTACGCACATAGGTCACCGGTCCACAACTATCCTTCTGATTTCACTAGCAGAACACGCTTGCTGCTGGAATTCAGGCTATGCTTACACAGCTGCTGCCGTCATTCAATCCTTCACATCTCACATTCAGTTTCACCAGTGCTGATTCTTGGGATGTCACGCATACGGTAATGGATCAGCTTAACATCGGTACGTGTTACACAAGATGGCCGCCACGAACGCGCATCATCAGTACTTTGACATCGCCTGATTTTCGAAATTCTAAGTTTCGCAAATTCAGACTTAGGCAATTCTAAAAAAAAAAAAAAATCTAAAGGAAATGAAGTAATATTTCTGAAATTCGGGATGGATTTTTCCTCATGTGAACGAAAGCGCCAAGAGATGAAGGCGGAAGAATACTGCTGGGCGATAACGCAGGCGGCGGAGCGGTCAAACTGTGGCCGATTATGACTCAGTGAGGTGGGGTTTGGAATTCAATTTGACTCCCTCGGACATACATATATATTTCACCATATGTATATAGTAAATTCCACCTTGCGCAAAATCCCATTTGCGTTGTTGGACCATTAGCCTGCAGAGACGTCACTGTTACAGACGTCCATGAGTGTATGTAATCCGATACTTCAGAAAACGTAATTTACAATGGCTCATTCACCCTGCCAGCAGTAGATATACACGCAATTACCACACGGCTTCTTATACATGTATGCGCCGCACAACGACGTTTCGGTTAACGACGGACCGCATACACGTCGTTGGTCCCCTAAGATTATAATATTATATTATAATACTTACCACTGTGTTACAATTGCCTACAGTATTCAGTACAGTAACATGCTGTACAGGTTTGTAGCCTAGGAGCAATAGGCTATACCATTTAGCCTAGGTGTGTAGTAGGCTATACTACGTAGGTTTGTGTAAGTACACTCTATGACGTTCGCACAACGACACATTTCTCAGAACGTATCCCCGTCGTTAAGCGACGCATATCTGTACCGCAAAACTGCTTCACGAACATAGTGGAATGAATGAATAATACTGATAATATAAGGGAAATGAATACGGTCAACATAAATTTTACTTTATACATTTTCAGCAAATTATATTAATGAAGCAACATGTTAAGACCGATCTTGGTCATCTTCAGGCCTTCCACCATCATCATCATCATCAAAAGTGTTGCAGTTACGAACGTATAACTGACCTACCGACCATTCTGTGTACCACGCGTCACCAGAATGGAAACACTTCCAGGAAAATACGACGAAACTTGAAATTTTACGGCTGACAAACATTTGAACCTCACAAACATTTCAGCCATCGTTCAAACGATAAGGCCTGAAGATGATAAAAAGATGGGTCGAAACATGTCGCCTGGCTAAATAATTTACTTTAAAAACACAAGATTTATGTTGAAGGTGTTAATTTCCTTTAAACGTTTGTCTATATAACAGACGGGATACTTAACATAAAAAAAATACCTATCATTTCTAGACAGCTAGTGTGTCCAGTGGTTAGCATATTAGTCACTATTTCAAATGTCATCACTAACCTGAATGAAATAAGCAGCATCTGTCGGCAGTCACCCAACAGCAAAGCCCCAACAACACTCCAAACATCACGCACCCCTACTGTAAAGGTAAACCGTCACTCGACCCCGGCAAAGTTCAACGCATGAAGGTAAAAGTAAAGGTAAAGTTCACCCTATAACAGGCCACGAAGTCCCAATGGGGGAGTAGAGATGTAGCTCTACTCTTTCTTTAGCCTCGGCTCTAGATGGGGTGGGTGGTCGTCACGCCCCGGTCGCTTTAGCTCCGGGGAAGACCCGGTACCCATTGTATAGGAGGCTGGGTGGGCCCCAGGGCCGGTCTGGATGGGTGCAGAAAATCTCGCCCCCACCTGGATTCGATCCCCGGACCGTCCAGCCCGTAGCCAGTCACTACACCAACTACGCTATCCCGGCCCAAGCAAGCCCCTAACTATCAGCACGAGTCGGTAGAGTAGTGAGTGTGCTACGGGCTGTAGGATTTCAGGTTCGCAACCCTGCAGGGGTAATAAACTTTTCTTCTCCAGAAGTCCAGACTGGAACTGGGACCCACCCAACATCCAGCTCAATGGGTACCGTGGATTCTTCCCTCGGGAGTAAAGCGACCAGGACGTGAAGCTGACAATACACCCCAACTACTGTCAACATTAAGAATGAGTGAAGCAGTACCTCCATTCCCCCCATATGCCTTCATGTCGTGTGTAGGGAAAGATTACCTTTATCCATAACTAGAAATCTGTCAGCCAGCACACGCTTCTCTTCTCTAGCCAATAAGGCTGTCGCCCACCGAATTATAGAGGTTCGTAAACCTGCAGTGTCGTACCGTCTGAGATGGAAGGTCTTCGCTGATGACTTCTAGCAATGTAACAGCCATGTTGAAATTGTGACAATATTAATGCTACACATAAACAAATGACACTGAAAACCAACCACAAACGAAATTCGGGGGGGGGGGGGGATATTTGTTCGGACCACCATATTTTTCAATAGCGCAAAAATAGTTGTAGTAGCAGAAGAGCTGCTTTTGTTTTTTGTAGTCGTTGC
>Ga0123354_10021251_pt1 | contig 10227 bp, 3 predicted proteins | sample TergutLab28metaG_2_FD_97872 | JGI IMG/M metagenome (GOLD analysis project Ga0123354, IMG submission 97872) | Labiotermes labralis P4 segment gut microbial communities from Petit-Saut dam, French Guiana - Lab288 P4 | ecosystem: Host-associated > Arthropoda: Insects > Digestive system > Gut ...
AGTGGACCCCGTTCCAGACCCACTACTACTCAGAAAATCTGGTAGCGCCGGGGATCGAACCCGGGACCTCTGTATCTGTAGCCAGAAACTCTGACCACTAGACCACAGAGGCGGTCATTATCCCCAAATAATAAACAAATTTTAGCATCCATTTACTGTGCTCTAAAGTAACTGAATATACAACCAATCAAGAAACGAATTTATCGAAGATGTCCGTTACGAGAGGTTAGTTATACAAAGACGTCGACAAACACTAAAACACCCCTCTTACTTCTTGTAACGAAGTGGGTAACCGCGTATGGTTCGATACTGTTGTAAATCAGCTAAGACAACTTATTACAAATGCAAAGTTGATTCACCATGTCAAACGCGGTGAATTATGTAAAAGTAAATAGAGGATCGGGTTGCATTGTCTATTTGTCTTGGTCCTTTGATACATGTATACATATTACGATATTCCGATAATAAATATTATTTTAACGTCATTAATATTTATGAAGAATCTCTATGGACGTTATACCTTTCGTAAGATCCCTCATCGGAAGATTACACAATGGATTAGTAAAGCTGCGTCTGCTTCTATGCGTCTCTTTGTGTTTAACCTTACACATATGTGTATTTTGTTTCCTGATTACCCGCGTATAGGCCGCATTATATTATAAATTATGTTATATTAATTATGGAATGCAGAAAGTTATTTTGCCTTTTAATAAATGGAAAGTTGCCATGAAATGTTCAATACACGTAGGTCTACTAGTGGAACGTGTTGCCTTAATTTAAGGGAAGAATGTGAATGACAACTTTATACACTCGTCCCTATTTTACGCGTCATTCCTTTAACGTCCCGTGCGAATTTATACCAATTCTTAATTTGCGCCCTCTCTCATTTCCGGATTTACGCCCCCTGGCTGGCTGCTGTCTATTAGATTAACTCCATCTTTTCTGATAGGAATATTATTTTTCATTTACGCCCACATAATCAGGAACACTACTAGGCCTAATAACAAGGCCTGGATAAATTTTGGTCTGGGTTATGACGCAGTATGTTCTAGTAAATGGGTGCCAACGTGCTCGAGCGACATAATATTTTCATATTCCACCTCCTATATTTACTTTCCTCCGAAACTTTGGCACCCACTTGCCAGAATGCACGGTGTTATAACCCCGAAAATTACCTCTTTAGAAATTTTAAATGTTATAAATTATTTTTGATTGAAAATGTATTTCGCATGAAAGTGGAACAAAGGAAACTTTCAGTTTAGAATATAATGGTAAAGTGTGAGTCTTTGGAACTGTTAATCCTTATCAACACTAACGTGAAAAATATCGAGCCTAAGCAAGAAACAATATTACTTTAAATATCTTATGCTGTTCTCTGTAATCCAGTTACATTTAGTAAATCTGAGAATTTGAAACTGTTCGAAAATTTAATTTGGTAACTAGTTCATTCATTGCAATGCTGTTCATTGGACAGAACGTATTATTTGCGTCAATGGACCTTTATCGTAGTATGCGAACTGTCAGTGTACACTGTAAGGCAGTGCCTGTTTTGTAACGTTATATGGATTAATAAGAGTTTAAACAGAAGCTACAAGTTTTGTGTGTGTGTGTGGAGCTACGGCACAACGCAGACCATGACCTCGTCACCCTCGAGGTTCTAGATCACACAAAACGACGCACTACAGTAGGTAGGACTCCTGTGGACGAGTGATCAACTCATTGCAGAGACCTCTACCTGACAACACACAACACTCACAACAGAAAAACATCCATAACCGCGGCGGGATTCGAACCCACAATCTCAGCAGGCGAGCTGCCGCGCGGTCACTGGGACAGACCATAAGAGAATAATACTGTAATAAACTATGAGCGCAAAATTGCTGTGTGCTGGCACATGTGACACAGAAGCACAAACATGTGCCACTGGCATCTAGATAAGAACTGTCTGTAGGGTACACTATTGGGTATAAGATATAGAGTTCATTTGGAGAATGAAAGTGTTTTAATACTGTGGCATTACTGTAACAATATAGGACAATTTATCTCAGTAATTAACCAACTTTATGCACAAAATTTTTGTTTTACAATAAATTTATTTCATGCCTCTACATGTTTCTAGCACCATGTGCTCATCATCAGGAGGTCAAAATTGCATTACACAGCCTCTATTATCATCACACCTACAGGTGGCCGTCTCGTGCACGAGACGGCCACCTCCTAATGATGAGCATATGGTGCTCGAAACATGTAGAGACATGAAATAAACGTATTGTAAAACAACAATTTTGTGCATCAAGTTGGTTAATTACTGAGATAAACATACTGAGATGCAAGGTCAGCAAAACGTCAAAAAATATAGGACAAGTTTTACGTGACAAATTTTTGAATTGCGAGGACCTAAGTAACCAAGAAGTTCGGTAAACAGCACACATTAATTGCAAAACTTAGTTCTGGAATGAAGACAGTAGAAAGATATATCACACGAGAGACATAATTTCAGTTGCAGCTGAAGAAAGTCTACATTTTTGCCCTGTACCTTAATGGCGCGATATTGGTGGATCCATTTCGTGTTACACATTCCATCGGATATTGCTCCCTGTGCCGCCTTCGCATGCTTCATAGAATCGCGATTTCTTCGGAATATTACGTAGACGTCGTTTTTTTTTGCCATGCTTCAATCTGAAATTTGCATAAACACTTTGCGAATCTCGTTTTGTCCTAGACGCTTCAATTCCAGGTTTTTAAGGGTAGGATGTAACTTCGGTTGCCTTTTGAAACACTTTGGTCTCACATTTTTCATAGTACTGAAAATAACACTTGCTTTTGGAAGGGGCTATATATTTTGCGCGGAAACTATCCGCGATATATACCTATATCTCGTTGTTTATGTGAAGAGGCTTTACTTATTCTCGCTTCGTCTTGTAGCTCAGACAAAACTGATTATATAAAGTAGCTTGAGAGTATTCACAATCGAAGAAGACGGTCTTGAAACACATATCTGTTTACCGATCATGTCCCTGTAGACCGAATGCCACAGATTACTGTTGTTACAGAGTCCTTTCTCGTATGCCTAACCTGAAAGCCTTACAACTTCTCCTGGCTGAGGCAAGATTAGCTTGTAACGACTTCTTAGTTTCGTCTGTGTAGTAGGAGCTCAATTGTTTATCCCTTTAAACGCCAAGTTGAATCCCATCTGCCGTTTGATGGCATTATTAGGAGCTCACCATAATCTCCACGTTAGCAGGATAAGGTTTAAGGAGATTCATATCCAGTTATCCGAAGCCGAAATTTTGTGTTAACGGCCTGCAGTTGGTTTGTGACCCAACTGTCCTGTTCTCACGGCAGAAACTAGATTTTTATTTATGTGCGTGGAATAATCATCCAAAACGGGAAGAGTTTTTCAACACTCGTATTTTATATAGTGCCAAGAAGATACATGAGCCATTTTAAGAACATGGCCCTGATGATAAAATTGCTCTCTGAGACGAAAACAAAAACAGTGCTGTACAGTTAACCCACTTTTGGAATTTCCATGTGTTGTTGCCCTTTTGAATATCAACAGAGATAATACATATATAGAATCCAGCAGCGCTTACACGACAGACAGCAATTCATACAGGTTTCTTTCTCCCCACTTGAAATTTAACAAAACAGCCACTTTACTTTTCCCTACACATCCTTCTATAGGTTTCCTTTAAAATACTCTTAAGACAGCCTCTTCAAAGTTATAGGATCTTGTAACACCAAGTTTGTTATTGCACATATTCTCTTCAAGCCTTTCGTAGAGTTGCTTAATTCTTCCTTATTGAATCATTATTCCTTTAAAGTTTTTGCCTCTCGCGTAATTGTAGGTGTTGTCTCATGAACCCATAGAACCATTTATTTAGTAATTTCTTTGTACTTATTGAAAATGTGAAGAACACGGTGTAATTAAGCAAATTTAAATGTCACTTGTAGTAAATCAGAACAGTTCTACGTACAGATATATACGGGTATATGTTGCTGTAGTTTAAAATAAGATCAGGTGCTTTCTCATCGACATTTACAGAAATATCTCCCACGCTATCAGTTACTTGAGTGTGTCTCTCACTGCAAAATTTTCCTTCCTGTCTAAGCCTTTATTTTTTAAGAGAGCGTACGGAAGACTAAACGAAGAGCTAAATGATCTGTACTCCTCACCCAATATTGTGCGGTGATAAAATCTAGAAGAATGAGATGGGCTGGGCATGTGGCGCGTATGGGCGAGGAGAGGGGGATGTTTAGGATCTTGGTGGGGAAACCGGAGGGAAAGATATCACTGCGGAGACCTAGGTGTAGAAGGGTGGATGATATTAGGATGGATCTCCAGGAGGTGGGATGTGGGTATATGGATTGGATTGGGCTGGTTCAGGATAGTGACGGTTGGCGGAGGCTTGTGAGTGCGGTAATGAACTTTCGGGTTCCATAAAATGCGGGGAATTTCTTGATTAGCTGCAAACCAGTTAGCTTGTCAAGAAGGACTCTGCACCATGGAGTAAGTAAGTAAGTACGGAAGACTATTCACGATACGCTGCATTTAAAAAAGTGTACTAATTTCTAATATATAAAGTGAGGTAAATTCAGTCAAAAACGCAACTTCATAGTTGTGTTTTGACTGAATTTACCTCACGTTGTAGTTTAAACACACAACGGGGATGGCAAATCTCAAAATTAATTTCTAAGTGTTTTATCAGTCTTCTGTAGATCTTGCAGGTTTTTATGTATCGTGCTTCACATCGCTATCCTCTTGCAAAGCAAGATGAAACTTGATTCCTAAATAATTCTAGAGGATTTTAAGTATTTTATTTGATAACTCTTACCTTCTGCACATAGCTATAAAAGCAAGCGTAAGCACTGTTGTAGACTCAGTAACATTTCCGTAACAACCAGACAAACTGTTCTGTACTACCTCTCAGTAACAGAACGTTACGGATCCATTAATGGACCACTGGTCCATTCACAGAAAAAGCAGATGGTACGCGGGTGGCATCTCTTCCGTCTGTTTTGTCGAATATGTGAAGCTCCATGTAAGCTAACAAGGACGAAAACCACTACAGTAAATTATACAACAGCGACCACACTTTCAAGTAATAGAGGTAAAAGCCGGTTGCTTATTTTTTAAGACGATAAATAAACTTAGAGGAATAAGCCAAAAATAAGAAAAGTCGTAAACTTATGTAGCTATCTTTCTAAGTTCCCTCGTCACGCTTCACAGTCAAACAACCTATTTAGATAGCACGTCACCCGCCGCACTTTCCAATACCTTGAACGTGCGTGCCATATCCACATCGTTTTAACATCATGGTAGTCCATCTTTTGCACCCGTTCAGCGAATTCGGACATACAGTAATGCGAATTTTCGTGATTTTACTCGTATATGTATGTTGTTTCTTGTTCTTGCGGTACAAAATAATCCTAGGGTTATATTATAGGCTAATTTTTATCTAGGCGGAATGAAAGGAAGGCAGTATACCAGCAGCCATCGCGCTCTTTTTATAGAAATATTCGAGGTAACTGGCGAAAACCACGGATAATACATGCTGAATAGCTAATCATGGACAGGAGTCAAACACATTTGCGGGTATGCACAAATTTCCCCAATAAATATAGAAGCCACTTTGAAATTCTAGTTGTCAGCAATGCAATATGAAGTAAATGCATATACCGAGGACCCACAAGTAAAATATTTTAAGAACCCTAGGAAATTTAATCTCACGGGCGACCAGGCGCCCGGGATTTATGCACATATTTCCATATGTTCATGTTGATAAATGTGCAAATGATTGTTAACAGACTCGTTTTACACAAGACCAATTCTCTGTGATGTTTTTCAACAACGACACTGAAGTTAATGACAGAAGTGCGGTTTTAATTTTGTCGCTTCAAGTCCTGCAAAATCCTGTCCTGTTACAGTAACCGACCCGCTATGGTCGGGTTTCACTCACAACAGGGGAATACCCGCACAGGAGTTAACTGGATCGGGGAGTTTGGGACTAGGTATGGGTCAGGGACCTGCTTCGTAAGGGGAAATCGCACCCATGAGACCAGGAGATCCTGTGGAGTTGGCAGATTGGACACTGAACGTAAAGAATATACAGTGACTACAGCTAGAATATACTATGCAAACTGTGTGACTTAGTGGAGCTGAGTCTTTCTTGAGAAGCTGATAGTAGCTCAGCTTTTAAATCAGTTTTTCTGCATTCGTTGACAGTGAGTATGAAAAGTGGGGAAGGAGGAATTTTATCGACTCACCCGTTAACCATTGAAGTCAATAGGTAGCTGTACGTAACACTTCTTTCAACTCCAAGAAACTTTATTTTTCTCACAGAGTATATTTATATATTTCACATGGTTCGCAGATTTAACATCGATTATTTGTCTCAAGAGAATTAATCGCTTAATTTTCAAGACGGAGACTGTGTTCTCTGTGAGATAGGAACTGAATTTTATATACAGTTGATATAAACTCCAATCTTCAATGTGCGAATTGTAATGATTATTTTGAGTACAGGTAAGTTTCATTAGTATAAACGCGATGAGCTGGAACCGCTAATGCCAAATACTTTGATAGCCTGTAGGAACTAATGAGTCCATACTTTCTTTCAACATATAATGCGGCGCATTTCCTCAAACTTAAAACCGAGAATAACTTTCAAGTACAGCAAACGCGAGATTTCATTAAGAAGGCTGATATTTGAAAATTGTCTGCTCTGGTAACATAGGCACACTTCCCTTAGATGGATATATGGAGTGTCCTAACAATCAGTTACCTGTTTGTTAAAATAAAATATAAATCTCTTTATTACCTACTGAATTGACATAAGCTGCTGGAAGTGAGGATGTACATATGCAGCGCTGTTACACCGGTTTGCAAGTCGACTGTCACCAGTAAGATTTCATAAACTACACAGCATATAACTTAATTTCGATTAACCCACTTTTGGGTCAACCTGTAGAATTTAAAAGCCTACGCGATAAAGCATGAAATGATATCTGTTGTAATTAAAATTAGTACTTTGAGAACATTCGAAAAGTTACGATCAAATCTACCAAATTAACTGTTGTTTGTATGTCGGAAAAATTCAGTTGTCAGTCGGCTGATTAAGAGATCCGAGTACAGGAAATATAATCCTGTGTGGCTACATTGCAGTCATATCACGCATTGAAGAAAGGAGGTCATTCATTAATATCTAAACAGAGATTACACTTGAACCTCTTCCGGTTCTAAAGGCCTTTAAGTTATGGAGTGTCACCTGGCTACATTCTTCTTTTTATGCTTCACCCTACTTAATTGGTTTGTTCTCTATACAAATATTTCCATCATTCTTCACCTAGAACATATATTTAACGTTACTTTACGTTTGCTAACTTCCACAGTTTCATACCATTTAGTAACAAACTAATGAACTCTAAAATCACACTCCAGTGAATTCAAACTTTCCTAGTCTGTGTTAAAAGTCGTGGATGCAGGATACCGTGAGTTATTTTTTTGTGCGTTACCTTTCTTCAGTCTCTAAAATTATGATCGGACGACGTCTTAAAATGTGCGATTGCCACTTGCATCTCTTCCGTAAATTCTTCTACGAACGTAATACAATTCGACGCCATTTACTTTGTATAACTGAATAAGCGTCGTTGAAGAAACCGGGAAACAAATACAATCTGTCAGCGAACGTGTCACACAGATCTGTTCAGGTGCGTCTCTAAATTTCACTGCCACGTCTTCACTCGCCAACGGAATGCATTTGAGAAGAGATTGGAAAAAATTACATTTATTAACGAAGTTTCAAACCGTTTTGTGCACAATGCTGAGATTATCGCGCTGTAGATGCTGTATTAGCCATGACAACGCACTGTATTGCACCATGGTAATTATATTATTAACAACAATAAATATTGATTTCTGTTTACTGTAAATGCGGCGTATGAATTATCAGCTTGTGCGAGTTTATGGAGCATTTGTTATGCAGTTAACTCCACGGCACGGTTTCTTCAGCAGTTTAACGCGGAATTATTTGCTTTCCTGTAATGCTACAGCTCATCTATGTGCTGAATTTGGACATATCCTGACGCAGTTCACTTCTCTTCTGTTTCTAATTATCTCTAATATTAAGACTAATTCGAATGTGACTATTAGCTTCTCAAGAAGAATTCTGTTCCAGGTAGATGACCAATTAGTTGGTTACAGTTAAACACTACTTTTCCAAACCGACGTAAGGATTCGAATTGAAATTAGCTCTTCAATGTAATGTCATATTTAATTTACTCCAAACTTGAGCGTTGTCTTGGAAAGGTCAGTGTATTGTGCTTAAAGTACTGTATTAAATACGTTTAGGATGATGGGGTAATGCAGGCAAAACTCCATGCCTTCTACACCTGTACGATTATGGAAGTGATCAAAGTTTCGCTACAGTAAGAGCTGCTGGCAACCAGTTATTAGAGAGCGAGGTGGGTTGTAGGGATATGGTGGCGGAGAAGATTTCCCTGTACTTGTCGGATATAAAATACCAATCATTTATGCCAGGGTTGGTTCTTCACTCTTGTTCATGTAGGCCATAAATACTTTTAAATTTCACAAAATTTAATTATATTTCGAGTTTTGTATTTAAGCTTATTTTTCTGAATCCATCGAACGATTCTTTCTTGACGAACCAAGCATTAAGGAGTTGGTTTCACGTTTTGAGCAACAAGACACCGTGATGATTTCTTTCTTGGTTGTCACCGGATCAGTAAGTGTGCTTTTCGCGTTGTGGTATTAACTGGTAATTCATCACAGTTAGAGGCCTGATTGCTTCCGTTTGCCCCCACTATATATTTATATATAAATGTAATCTACGTCACATGCTTCTGTGATGAATACATCGTCACTATAAATAAAATGAACTTTGAACTTTTTGTAATTCATGTTTAACTTCGCGTCAGCTACTACCTGTGGGGCTACTCAGACTGAATTTACAAATAGGCCTATTACAATACTGAAATGATATAAGAATAAAATTATGTAGGTTGAATATAGGCCTGTAATACATTTGTAAGTAGCTCATGGCAATTGCTGCCCAGTTTTATGGAAGAGAAACTTGTGGATTGACAGAGACAAAACTGCGGAAATAAAGAGTTTCTGTTGGTGATCTTATGGGCTGGGCATGTGGCGCGTATGGGGGAGGAGAGGGGGGTGTGTAGGGTCTTGCTGGGGAAATCGGAGGGAAAGAGACCACTGGGGAGACCTAGGCGTAGATGGGTCGATAATATTAGGATGGATCTCCAGGAGGTGGGATGTGGGTATATGGACTGCATTGGGCTGACCCAGGATAGAGACAGGTGGCGGACGCTTGTGAGTGCGGTAATGAACGTTCGGGTTCCGTGAAATGCGGGGAATTACTTGACTAGCTGCAAACCAGTTAGCTTCTCAAGAAGGACTCTGCACCATGGAGCAAGCAAGTAAGTTGGTGATCTTAAACCGTTGATCCCGCATTGCTGAGATGGCTTTTAATGTAGATATAAAATTTGTACCAGCTTGAAGGTTAAAACCAGAATATTAAACTTTGGGGCCCAGTTTATGTCCTACATAAACCAACATTCTTTATTTTATAAAAATTTTTCCGAACTGCAGAAAGCGTTTTCTGTGCTTGCTTCCCACGAAATAGAATCCATTATGAAAACGCAAAGACATATTTGGCGAAATCCCGTAAGTTTCCCACCACGTAAACCACTGATTTTTGACTGGTACAAGCCCTTTAAACGATAAATATGTCTGCTGGGGGAAAAAGGTGGCTGATCTGTGAAAAATGTTCTTAAACATTAGAATTTTCGCACAGTCCCCTGAAGTCCATTAGTAGGCAAATTATAAAAAATAATCCATGACAAGTCTTAACAGATTGAATTCATGTTCGTGCATGTCGTTTACATATCGAGCACTTGCTGAAACCCATACAGAATAAAACTCAGGGAGTTTGTTCAGGGTTCTTCGTAAAATGGGATAAATCGGCCTTCCGCGGTGAGGCCATGAACTTTGACCAGACGAACGATTTGGTACAATTCTCTTATCTGTTGCAGTGAAAATCCCACAATTCCTATGCAACATGATAGCAATCTTTAGGTTTCTGTGACCGTGCATCGTGAGCAAATTGTGAAATGAGAGAGAAAACCAACAAGATGCAACAGATGTTTATTTTTAACAATATCTCAACATGTTTCGGGCATCATTATGCC
>Ga0123354_10021252_pt1 | contig 10227 bp, 9 predicted proteins | sample TergutLab28metaG_2_FD_97872 | JGI IMG/M metagenome (GOLD analysis project Ga0123354, IMG submission 97872) | Labiotermes labralis P4 segment gut microbial communities from Petit-Saut dam, French Guiana - Lab288 P4 | ecosystem: Host-associated > Arthropoda: Insects > Digestive system > Gut ...
AATGAAGATGGGTAAGTTGTTTATAACATCCAAACCCCCCCCCCTTTTTTGTTTTTTTTTTTATGTACCTGTCCCCACGGTGGCTAATATTTGGGGGGGGGGAGGGTGGAAATTTAGGAGAGACACAGCGAACTCATGTTTACAAAACCACGGTCCCATAAACGGGTGTAGAGTTGTTAGCAGAACAAACTAATCAACGTTTTCTAAATGCAGGAACGGAAAATGTTTCAACGAAGGAAATGTTTGTGAATAAAATCGAACTTTGGGATGTTTCAACACGAGAGAAGAGCCAAATTCTACGGCGAACATACGTTCGTTAATGCATTATTTGTTTGCATATAACATGCCACCTACAGATTCCCAAGCACATTGTGCTGCTGCAAAACTATCAAGACACAGACAAAATATTGGAAATAACATTTACACGTAAAATGCACTGTTGCAAACCTGTAAGAACTGTAAACACCACACTGGAGGTAACATCACAGGTACAGCGTAGTAGTGCTCTAATCGATCAGCATTAGATACTAAGCTAAAGTTAATACTAATACAGAGATGCAATGTAGTTATGCGACCCTATAAGCATTACAGGTATCACACTTCATATTAGGAAACTGTTCTTCTGTATCAAGGATGAGTGACATAAAGGTACAGATTTCAATGAGATCTGTAAAAGTGAAGCTATCCCTATACACGTCCATCATGACGGCACATTCGTGGAACGCATGTATAACTCCACTCGTTCTTAACCTCGGTACTATATGTAGGCAAGAGGTCAGCCTCAAGCACCGGGGAATGTACCCACGGCTCGCGAGGCTGGGTGGGGCCCACACCCGGTATGAACGCTCTGGATTAAGAAATATTGTGCCCCCGACAGAATTCGAAACACAGATGGTCCAGCCCGTAGCTGACACCCTAAACTCACCACACAACTCCAGTCTCCATTACAGGTACAGTACCAATTTTAACCATAATCTAACTCTGTCCTAATCAATAAGTTATGATATTATAACTGCCTGTGACAATCCACAACCGGATTCCACGCAACCATTCACGAAACTAAATTCCAAGAAATTCAGTTCTGTTGTTTCAGAAATGAAACATACAAACAGATGAAGACACACAACCGCCAATATCGCTGTCAGTTCACACAAATATTAATTTCGAACGCCGGGCTTTCTGGACTTCTTGCGTCATCCACGCCGAAACTGGTTCTGCCTCTGTACACAGATGAATAGGCAGGCAGGCAAAAGGTCTAAACTACATCAGTGGACAGTTCATTAACAAGCTGAGAAATAAGAAATACTGAAGCAGTGCAATGAAATTTGGAGTGACATGTATTAACCAAAAGATTTCAATCAAACAAAATGTCTACCTCATAAACATGTGACAAATGCAGCAAACAGAGTTTCTATATTGATATACTTCCCATACTCTGCCACATGATGCTTTAAAATTGAGTTGCGGAACATATCAGGCTGGTACAACACTGTACCAAGACAGCAAGCTCAGTTGGAATACATTTCCCATTCTCAACATAACTGATAGCTCAGTGCTTCTCACAGAAAGCCAAAGCATCGTTTTTTTAAGTTTTCTGTTTAACAAATCTGGCACGAATATTCAGTCTGATGATTTGGTACCAAAATCATGAACAGCACAGCATTCATTTGGAATTATTTCCACCAACTACATCTTGACACACAAAGTGATGAAATAAAGGACTCAACATTTATACATACACAGTGCGATCCACAAGTATTAGGACTGTTATTTTTTTTAATAACAGTACTAGAGCTACCTATCAGCCAACCCACTAAGTTCTATCAACCAACATCCGTTCACACACCGAGATTTGTTTATCTTCGACAGAGTACGAGGTATAACTGGTCTTGTGGAGTCAGTTTTTTTAATACGTCATGGATGGCGGAAATGAACAGAGAATTGCCATTAAATTTTGTTTGAAAGACAGTCTATCTGTGGCAGAAACACTGGTATTGGTGCAAAAGGCCTGTGGGATTGAGGCTCTGAACCGATCAAACGTTTTTTTGTTGGTATTCTCGATTTTGAGACAGAAGGGAGCTGGTAGAAGGCGATGAAAGAGGTGGCCGGCCAAAATCGACTCGAACTTGGTAAACATTGCTGCTGTTGCTGATCTGGTCAAAAAAGACGGTCGAATCACATCAAGAATGATAACACGATCTTTGAACATCCCCAAGACCATAGTTCTTCGGATTCTGAAAGCGGATTTGGGAAAGATAAGTTGTGTGCAGTTTTGTTCCACAGTCCTGGACACGTGAGCAAAGGGAAGATCGAGACAGACTTGCCAAGACAGTACCGTGGTGGCCTATGCAGACATTTTTTTTACAAAATTATTAAGGGAGATGAGACCTGGTGTTTTGCCTATGAATCCGAAACAAAGTGAGAAAGTTCTGAATAGGTTGGTGAGACATCCCTTCGGCCGAAGAAACGGAAATTCCAAAGGTCCCGCATGAAGAAAATGTCGATAATTTTTTTTTGATTCTCAAGGGGTAGTGCACAAAGAATTCATACCATAGGGAATAGCAATAAAACCAGAATTTTATACAGGACTAATGGATCACCTCCTGAAGCGCATTCAAAAGGTTCATCCAGCTGCATTCTGCTCACAAGATTTTTTTTTGTTGAACGATAATATGCCCGCCCATAAAACTGAAAAGCGTTTGGCAATTTTTGACCCCCAAAAAATGTCACAACCCTTTATCATTCCCCATACTCTCCAGATTTATCTCCACCAGACTATTTTCTATTCCTGAAGATGAAAATTAAGTTAAAAGGACTCCACTTTGTGGATGTTGATGAGATACATGAAGCCTAAAGTGTTTAATTAAAGAAGGTCCAAAATATACCAGGCATTTCTACACAACAGCATTCCTGAGACAATAATTCAAATTTAAGTTCTATGCAAAAAAAACCTTTCCCAGTATGAATGCAAAAGAAACTACAATTCACACATCTCATAGCGCAGACCCCAAAATTGAAATCACATGAAAATCTTTCAACAGGTTCTGAGATAAAACATGCACATACAGGAAATAAATGACGTAAGTCTGTCGACCTTACTCAAAGGATCCCATTTTACTCTTAACATCTGTAGAGTGGCAGAAATGCAACATGAGTACTTCCAGAAATTATTTCCAGCATTACTTCCAAGCACAGGGGGTGGAATGAAAGCAGGATTATGAGTACATTAACCTAGATCATTAAAGTATACCCCCCAGTCATCCTCAAATCAGACAACACATAACTGACTCGGGGCTGATAGAACCAAAAATTCATAGAAAATTATTTTGAATCACAAGACTGGAACTCATTAGGTTTACCTGTCTCACAGTTTGTTCCCCAAATGCTAAGTTATAACAGCTCCTGACAAACAACACTGAAAAAAAAATTTATATGGTGAAAGTGGAGAGTATATACCTCTAAAAAAAAAAAGGCATCACAAACCACAACACTTAAGCAACATGAATCATTGGAATCAAGTGTCACAGATCAGTTACCATGATATACATGTGTGAGCTTCAATGAATGATAAACCAGTACAGATACAAAGAGGGTGGGGGATGAGCTGATCTGATAACACCAGTTCAGGTTCGCAGTAAATCAACCAATTTTGTATACATGTTCAGTCTCTAGACCAACACAGTTGAGATCTCTGTTCTTCCGAGATGTGGCACCACATCACTTTGGTGAATGGTGCCTGAAATTTTCAGAAAGTATAGAAGTCTAATCTTCAGGGGTCAAAATGTAAGGACATGTATGTTTCTACCACAGAAGACGACACCATTACATTGTCTTGAAACATGGGGCAGCTAACAACCAGAGTTCCAACACCACACACCAGAAGAAAATAGACCTCAAGTTAAATCTGTATTGAAAACAAAGCGTTCCAAGTCTCAGTGATACTAACAAGCTGAAGGTACTCACCAAAACATCATAACAGATTTCTCTCAATTCTTTCTCAACCTTTTCTCTGTATTCTTTGGCCATTTGCTGTTTTCGCTCTGAGCCTTCTGTCTTTTGCTCAATTGATGAGATAACCCTCCACGAGGAACGTCGGGCACCAACAACATTTTTATATGCCACGGACAAAAGATTTCTCTCCTCATTGGAAAGTTCCACTCCTGTTTCCGTGACAGCCTTCATTGCTGCAGCCATGTCATCGTAACGTTCTGCCTGTTCGGCAAGCTTCGCCCTCTGAACCAATTCTTCCTTGTCCACAGACATTTGTGAGAGGTGGGTTTTGTGCTTTGTTTACTGGTAACAAACAGAAAACAAGGCAATTAATTACTGGATTCACATTTTCAACACGCAGTAAACCTCATGATCCACAAGTACAGAACACTCAAATATAAAATTTCATTACTGAAAAACATGCCACAATACAAAATACATCTAACTCCATAAGCCTGTCCTTCTCAAGACGCTAAATGGTTCACTGGCCAAACAAAAAAGTCTCCCCCCCCCCCCGGCACCATCCATGGCACCCGCAAGTTAATTACCGTGTTCACAAGAGAGCCATTTGTACCTATCCACAGGCAAATGAATCCAATCGGGCCATCCCACCCCTTTCTAAACCCATTTCAATGTTATCCTGCCAACCAAAATATATACACAGAAAAAAGACTCAAATTTAATTTCTATTTGTGGATTAATGATCCACAGCAGGTGCTCCGTGTTCCAATTCATTTTATCCTGTGTTAAAATGCCAACAATGAAAGAACACAAAAAAAACTGTTGTAAGAACTCCTATTAAACATCACACCTAGTCTGGGTGGGGTTTCGTGGTTAAGTAAACCATGGTCAATAGTGGTATGAGTTGTTCCTTTAACACACGATAAGGCGTAGAATATGACGCACAAAAATATCGAGACCTCTGAACCGTTCACACCGTATAATGGCAGCAATATTCCAGTTACATTCACTTACAAGAACTAACAAACGAGGTTGTCGTTCTTCTGTGCTATACAGTGCACAAGTCTCCCCCACGGTTTTATCACGCACACAAAGTAGCAGTTTCTTGATACCACAGATTACACTAGCACACTACAGGTCACTGAAAACGCGTATAAAACTAATGGGCGTTTGGCGCTTTAAAACACACTGCATTAAAACGGAATACACCTGTTCCTCAATTAAGGTAAAGTGACAAAAGTTAGTGGGATACGGTCAGGCGCGGACAGGACAGGACACTCCCGGGGAACGAAAGTGAGAACCGACCGAGCCTGCACGGATCGATCGCCAACTAAACGCACGGCGTATCCTCCCAATCGCAGCCAACATATGTGCAACAAAAACCTTACTACCAACCACGCAACTAGCACTTCGAACATCCCGAAATTCAACCGGATGATAAATAACCCAGATCAAACATGGTAATATTCTCATGCACCCGTTCCGCTGCAATAACCAAGAACTCTGGGATGTTACGACCTGGTAGTCACAGACGCTTCGGAAGGGCGACGTACCTCCTGAATCAGTTCCTTGGACGCTGCCAACTATTTACCACACTACAAGCCATAACATCCCAGAAGACTTAAAATCGTCATCACTGCCGTGTGAACCTCAGGTCTCGAAGGATAAATGTAACAAACACATCTACAAAAGTCGCTCCGAACGTCAGAGGCGGATGTTGGTGATATGGCAGTAGAGATTGAACCTTCCCGCCATATTCAGTTATATTTGGCTGCCATGCGACAGATGACAGCAGAGGGGCAGTGTGACAAAATGGCGTCTGACATGGAAGTGCGTATGAAGCGAAGGTGTGTAACTGAATTCCTCCACGCGGAAAAAATTGCACCCAATGACATTCACCGACGCTTGCGGAGACCAAACAGTAGATGTTAGCACAGTGAGGCGGCGGGTGGCGCGTTTCAGCAGCGGCGACAGCGACGTGCAAAACACGCCACGTTCCGGATGGCCATGCACAGCTGTCGCACCACGAAATGAAAAGCGTCTCGATCGGCTCATCCGCGCGAATCGGCGGATTACGACTGTATACGGAGCTGAATATCGGCTTCAAAGCGCTGGAAACGATGGTGGTAACGCTGGAATATCGCAAAGTTTGCGCCAGGTGGGCCCCACGAATGCTCAGACAGGAATATAAAAAACACCGTATGCAAGTTTGTCGGGACCTATTGACCAATACGAGGCTGAAGGTGACAGTTTCCTGGATCGCATCACCACCGGTGACGAGACGTGATGTCACCACTACGTGCCGGAGTCAAAACGGCAGTCCATGGAGTGGCGACATGTGAATTCTCCATCGAAGAAAAAGTTCAAGACGCTGCCCTCAGCGGGTAAAGTGATGTGCATTATCTTTTGGGACAGGAAAGAGGTGATCCTTCTGGATTTCCTTGAACCCGGCCAAACCATCAACTCTGACCGCAACATCGCGACGCTAAGCTGAAGGCTCGAATTTCCAGAGTCAGGCCAGAGAAGAAGATAACCTTTCTCTTCCAACACGATAACGCCAGAACCCACACCAGTTTGAAGACCGCGGAGCATATTGTCAATCTTGGCTGGACTGTCGTACCACACCCACCGTACAGTCCGGATTTGGCGCTTTCTGACTTCCATCTGTTCAGGCCGATGAAAGATGGACTGCGTGGGCAATATTTTTCCAGCTACGACGCCGTCGTACGAGCTGTGAAACAGTGGGCCACCTCCGATGGTGCAGATTTTTACAAGCGCGGCATGCAGGCTCTTGTTCGTCGCTGGCGGAAGTGCATAGCCAATTAGGTGACTATGTCGAAAAATGTTTTGTAGCTAAGAATTTGCTCTACCAAACAGTGTTATTGTGCTCTTTGTATCTATTGTCATTTCCATGGAACTAAAAATGAGGCATTACTTTCGGAGCGGCCTACGTATATTATACACGTAACAAAACGATGTTCAATGATGGCAATTTTTTACATCTTTCCTCTTCAGTTCCTCATTCAAAAATTAATCCAAGACATACATACAGAACTATATTAGGTAACGATGTCCCTGGCGCACGCAATTGAGGCATACGAGGGAGTGGAGGTAGAACTTAACGCATCCTCAGCACTAGACGGGAGTGGTGAGCTTCACGCCCCGGACGCTTTATCGCCCAGGTAAGGGCCCTTGGTACCCACCGAAGAGGTTTATCGGCCCCCAGAGCCTGTCTGGAAGCTCTGAACAGAGAAATCGTACCCTGACGGAAATCGAACCATAATACTTCCAACCCGTGACCTAGTCAATACACCGGCTACGCTCCCCCTTCTGCACAAGAAATTAATGAGATGGGTAGAAGCATAAACATACGAAATCCACCATGGATGCAAACTCCCCGAGTTGTATACACCTCCTGTTTCTAATCTCACGTATCCGTATTGGGAAAACCACAGTGCTTAAGGGCTGCTGTAAGAGAGGCATGTTCCAGCATTCTGCAATGATAACTGAATGATATCAAGTAATGCATGGAGACATAGGCTTTGGAACACTTTCTCCACTAGACATGTTCCCCCATCAGTTCGTCACAAGATATTTTAGGCCGAAGAGATACGAAGCAACAGGGGCCTGGAGAAAACTGCATACTTAGGAGCTTCATGATTTGTACTCATCGCCAGTTATCTGCGTCAACAACGCAGAAGCCTAATTCGGACAATGCATATGGTGCATATGGACTTGGGTGAGGGAAACCTAAATAACTACTTGGACGACCTCGGTGCATAAGGGATGATATTATAAGGGTTCGAAGACAGATGTCATCAAAGAGGACACGGAGTGAATTCTTCAAGTTCAGAATAAGGCAAGTTGCCAGGTCTTTTGAACACGGCAATAAACCTCCGGGTTCCATAAAGTGACAGAGGAACGATCAGCTTATCAAGCATTCCTCTCCATTAAGTTAATCGGCCAGGTGAAGTCTAAGTGATGAAAAGGTACGGGTTGTGCCAGAACATTCTGCGCCACCAACACGTACCGACCCCTTTTATCCTCCCCCCCCCCCTTCCACGTACTCAACACATTCACGTTTTCGCACGATTAATACTTCCAGCTTCAGTTTACGCAATTATGGTATACAGGTACAGCAAAGCTGTCTCTGTCCACACCAACGCCATGTAGGCATATATGGGGAAAAGAGATGTAGCTTCACTCAATCTAAACCTCGTTACAGGATGGAAGCGAGTCGTGGCTGCAGCATGGCACGTTAAATTATTCAAAACCCTGTATAAATATACAATGTGCATAATATAATCGGAAAATGCGTGTTTAGGCGCATTCGAAAAGCGACTATTAGTTTCGGTATATCTGTTTTTCCGTCCGCCCGCCCGCCTGCCAGCATGCAGCAACTCGGCTCCCAAGGGCCTTATTTTTTCACGAAATTTGATATTTGAGTGTTTTTAGACAATATGTCGAGAATATTTAACGTTCATTAAAGTCTGAAAAGATTAACGGGTAATTTATATGAAGACCTATGTGCATTTATATTTCGCTGTCTCAATTCTTCTTGGAATAAGGAACGTCTTAGACAAAAGTTGTAGAGAAAATCAAAACATCCGGAGTAACAGCTTGTAAGACAATTTTCAACACCATATGAGGACCTCAAATCTCGCACATAATACGGAGTGTCAGAAAAAGAACAGTCGGGTTTGGGGAGGCACTCTCCGACTACACAAGAACCAACGTTTTGCACCTAACATCTACAAGGGCATCCAACAGATCCCACACTTCTGAGCCAAGTTTCGTAAGATCGTTCAATCCAGCATTTCGCGGACAACTGACTAGCAGGGAAGGTTCAATTCCATGGCCAACTAGCAGAAACTATGACCCATCCTGAGTTAATTCGGGCTTTTTAAGTATTATGTCTACGAGGTAAAAATTAGACATCTGGCCCATTTAAAAAAAAATCCAGGGAGCCGGTGAGCAAATATTAACAGATATCGGGGCAGAGCTACAAACGGGGCACGCGGGGATATTTAACAAAGATATGTTAGAAAACCACCTTTCACGTAAATTTCGTGATTACAATTTCCTGAAGGTCTTTATAATTTTCCAAGTATCTGGTATCAAAATCCCCCTCCCCAAGACAAAGTTTCACCCGTAAACATTCCCAAGTACGTGGTACCGGGCATCCTTAACACAAGAAAGTACAAAGGAACCACTTCTCCAGGGGGTAGGGGGGGGAGAGGGGTTTAAATTGATACTTCACGACGCCCTCACTGAGACGTCAGGCTGCGAACACATGCGCCAAGAATGTCGGAAGTTTTAGAGAATATTAACAAGGAACCTTTCTCGTAAACGTCAACACAATGTACCTGAAAGTTACCAGATACTTCAAAGTTTCGTACTAACAAAATTGTATAATGTTAACAAGTGAATGTTTCATCCGGAGTTTATGGCTATGCTGGGTCGCGGCTTACAACTTAAAACGTTAAATGTTAGTTACGTGCAGCATCCCTGTTCTCTAATCAATGGCAAAAAAAAATGCCAAATACAAACATTTAGGGTTCTAGTAAGCACACTCAGGGAAGTTGCTAGCTTAAAAAGGCGCCCAATGTGCAACACTCGAAGCCGGAGGAAGGGGAATTCCTCAAACTTTCTCGGCGGCGTAACAGTAAATGAAAAATAACAATATCAATGTAGCAATGTTTTACATTTAAATAAAAATGCTCGACTCTGAAAGACTGGCTGACAGCACGGTTGAGTTAAACACTGTTTCCAGCAATCCTCATGCTTTATGTATTTCTTAAAACTGTTATCCTTTTTTATATATCACGCTCTAATTAGTAAACAATGGTTGGCGTAACAGTAGTGGTACGCGTACCATAGTTTGAGAAACCATGCTCTCAGACATTCCTTCATGCAGGACCCACGCAGACTCTGGACTCGACCAAAACAAAATTTATTGACGTCATAAAGCACGACTTTCCTACAATGGAGCACATATTATTCACTGGATGTGCATTTGTCATCTGATAACTCTGCTATGCCGCTCAAAGGCGTAGCACTGCACTAGGTTAACATCACAATCAACTTGTCAGATTTAGACGTAACAATAGGCCATTACTTTTCAACGACGTATCAACGCTACCTTACTTACTCCACGGTGCAGAGTCCTTCTTGAGAAGCTAACTGGTTTGCAGCTAGTCAAGAAATTCCCCGCATTTCACGGAACCCGAAGGTTCATTACCGCACGCACAAGCGTCCGCCACCTGTCTCTATCCT
>Ga0123354_10021256_pt1 | contig 10226 bp, 3 predicted proteins | sample TergutLab28metaG_2_FD_97872 | JGI IMG/M metagenome (GOLD analysis project Ga0123354, IMG submission 97872) | Labiotermes labralis P4 segment gut microbial communities from Petit-Saut dam, French Guiana - Lab288 P4 | ecosystem: Host-associated > Arthropoda: Insects > Digestive system > Gut ...
AATGGAACGCGGCTGCCTGGGAACCGGCAGTGTATCCGAACGCGGGCTACACGCATATCGGCTGGGAAGATGAAGACGGCAACCGCTACCCCATCAGCGGAGGCTTCCCGGAAGTGGTGAACTTCAATTATCTCTTCACGGCTATCTACTCCGATATGCCCGTCGTCACGATAATCGCCGGGAGCGCGGAAAAAATAGATGACGGCAATCCGCTCACTCAAGAGTCTTACAGAGTGGTGGGCCTGCCTGTCGGGTATTCCCTCACCGCAAAGACCGCCGGTTCGCAGGTGGGCGTAGGCTCCTCGCCGAACGCGATAGTGACAGAGGGCGAATTCAAATACGTCATCCGCGACAAGAGCGGCAAAGACGTAACAGATAAGTTCGTAGTCAAGACAGAGGACGGGACCCTTACACTGCTCCCGGTGCCCGCCATCAACGACGCAGTTATTTTCACAGCCGCGGGAGCCGAGAAGAAATACGACGGCACTGAGCTTGTGAAGCACGAGTTCGAGTCGGTGACGGGGCTGCCTAACGGCTACACCGCAGACGCGGCAGACGCGGCGTTCAGCGGTTCGCAGACCAACGTCGGGTCCTCCTCAAACGAGATCACCTCGTACATCATCCGCGACGCGAAGGGCAAAGATGTGACAGAGCTGTTTACAAACGTAACGCTGGTAGACGGCACGTTGAGAGTGACGCCGTATACGGGAGTCATCTGGATCATCGCCGCGAGCGACGCCAAACAGTACGACGGACTCGAACTGACGAATCCCAACTACGAATACAGAGGGCTTCCCGAGGGCTTCGAACTCACCGCAGTTGTGAGCGGCTGGAGGTTAAACCCCGGAATCGCCGCGAATAATGTGGCAAGCTATTCGATAACCAAGGACGGCGCCGATGTCTCGGACAACTTCCAATACATAGTGCGTATCCCCGGCATCCTGTTGGTGACACTCAATGGAGGCGGTATAGTCATAACAGCCGCCAGCGCTGAGAAGACGTATGACGGAGAACCGCTCACCGACGATGGATTTACGCACACACAAGCCTTGCCGGCGGGCGTGGACCGCGTAGAGGCGGTGGTCGAAGGGACGCAGACAGAGGTCGGCTCCTCCCCCAACAAGGTAATTTCGCACAAACTGTATAACAGCAATGGGCAAGACGTCACGCGCTTTTACAAAAACGTAGCTTACGCGGATGGAGCGCTTATAGTCACCGCCAACGGGAACGACGTCATAGAAATAATCGCCGACAGCAGCATCAGGCAGTATAACGGCGAACCCCTGACAAACGACGGCTTCACATACACGATGCCGCTGCCCGCGGGAGTGACCCGCATTGAAGCGACGGTTGAAGGGACGATAACGAATGTCGGCACCGTCGAAAACCTGATAACAGCCTATACGCTTTGGAACGGCGACGGAGAAGACGCCGTGAACGTGACGAGGGCATTCACGAATGTGACAGTAAAGAACGGCGAGCTTGAAGTGACCGCTAAGCCCGCCACCGTGAGAGCGGATTTCGCCTCTAAGTCAGTAGCCGAAGCAGATCCGGAATTCACAGCCACCTCGGAAGGCTTCCTCGACGGCGACGCTCCCGAAGTGAACCAGTACACCGTGAGCCGTCCGGGCGCCGGAACCGATGAGGACGAGGGATACTACGCAAACGCACTGATAACGGTGAACAGCGGATACAGCAACGACAACTATGACGTGAGCTGGCTGCCGGGAGACTTCGAGATAACGGAAAACGGCAGATTCGCGAACATCGAAAAGATTGTGGTAAGCGGCGCAAGCTACGCTTCCGTATACGACGGAACTCTCAAGACAGCCGCGGGCTACGAAGTGATGAATCCTTCCAAAGAAGAACTTGAAAACGCCGGACTCATCGTCACCGCCGATACCACCGACCCGACGTCGACAGACGTCACCGAGACCCCTCTTGCGAACGGTGTGAGCAACGTCAAGGTATTCTATAACGGTAACGACGTCACACGCTTATTCGAAATAGAGACCTCTGACGGCGAACTGGTGATCACGGCGAGGCCGCTGACCATCAGAGCGAACAGCGCGACTAAGGTTTATGACGGAAAGGCTTTGACAAACAGCAGCTACAGCATAAGCGCCGGTTCATTGGCGGAGGAACAGAGTCTGAGTGTCTCCGTAAACGGTTCGAGGACTCAAGTGGGCAGAAGCGATAATGTTCCGAGCAACGCGGTAGTCATGAGCGAAAACGAAGACGTCACAAGCAACTACGCGATAGATTATCAGAACGGCAGGCTCACCGTGACAGCCGCCGCCGGAAGGCCCGGTGTAGCGCAGACCGGCGGGACTGACCCCGATGACAATCCCGCTCCCATCATCCCCGGCGGCGAAACGACAGACCCCGAGCCGGGAACCCCCGTAGTGAACCTACCCGCAGGGGAGACTCCGCAGATCACGATGCCGATAGGCGAGCCCGTAGTGATCCCGGAACCGATAACGCCGCAGGCCCAATTGCCCGTGTGGGCGCTGGTAAACCTCCTTCTCGCGGTGCTCACCGCATTCGTCATGGCTTCGATGCTCATCACCTTCATCGGCAAAAAGAAAGACGGCGAGAAGGGCGACGACTATAAGCAGGATTCCGAGAACGTCAAACGCAGAGGCCTGCTCCGCCTGGCGAGCATAATCCCGACGCTGGCAGCTGTCATACTCTTCATACTGACCGAAGACATGAGAAGGATCATGGTCCTGACAGACAGATGGACTATCTGGATGGCGATAATAGCGATAGTGCAGATAATCCTGGCGGTCCTCTCGATAAAGAAGCGCGAAGACAACGAGGCGGGCGAAGCTCAAGAAGTCAACGCTTAAGCGTATGATCAATTGAATACAACACCCCATCAGCAAATGGAAGACTGCCTTTAAACGGGCAGTCTTTCATTTTTCTTAACAATACTGTAATGACGGCTTTATTTTCAGCCGATATAATTGTATACGGCGCTTATTATTTCACGCGCCAAGGAAGCCGCACGCCGGCGTAAAACTTGTCCGCAGCGCCCTTTTATGCTAAGATGTACGCAGCTTGAAGAGCGTTTACCAAGGGCTGATATCCGGTAGAAGCCGGCGCCGGACAAGGGGCGCCGTGAAAGTAAACGGGTGAAGAAATGAAGATTATGGGAATAAACGCGATAAAACTAAAGCGAGCGGCCGGCCTTTTTATGGCTCTGGTGCTCTTATTTATGTCGGCTCTTCCGCCGGCGTTTGCCGCGGCTATTGAAGCCGGGACGCCCGGAAACGACTCTCTTCGAGGCGTGATATACGATTTCGCGGACGATGAGGACGGCACAGGCAGCTATACCGATCCCGGAGGAAACGACCGGCTGACAAACGCCACTATCAAAAACAGCGGCTCCGGAATGGCTGTATATATCAAAGACAGCGGAAGCTACACCATAAACGGGACGCTTACGCTTTCAAACGTCGCGTTTATATGCTCCGATCTGCGGCTTACCGCGAGGGCGGCGTTGAATATAGAAGATATGCTCGAAGGCAGCAGAATAACGCTGACGTCCGTAGCCGGCAGGCTGCCGAGGATAATAGCCGTCGGGGCAGGGCAAGCGGACCTCGCTTGCTTCAGCGCGCCGGACGGCGTTCTCTTGACACTGATAGACGGCAATATCATAGCGTCCTTCGCGCCGATAGTGATCTTCGACGGCAACGGGGCTACGAGGGCGCCTGCGCCTTCATACATGTCCGCTTCACGCAGCGGCGTTGTCGCAAGGCTTCCGCGAGCTCCGCAAAGGTCGGGATACAATTTCCTCGGCTGGAACACCGAGAAAGACGGCGGCGGCGAGCCTTTTACCAATAAGACGCCGGTCGGCGGCACCGGTCTTGTCGTATATGCTCAATGGGCGGACAAGAACAGACCGGCTGAGCCTGCGCCCGCGCCGATCCCCGAGAAGAGAACTCCGGCCCAAGAACCCGCGGCTGAAGAATCGGGCGGCAGCTTCTCCGACATCGTCGCAATGGAGGACGACATACTTGCTGCGATCCGCGTGACGGAGGACTCTTTTGATGAGCCGCCGTTGGTTTCACCTATTAATTTCGGCAGCGTTTTGCTTGGATCAACCGCAAAATTGGAGTATAGGATAAGGGTGTTCGGCGAATACCTGGACGGGGAAATCGTCTGGGATGAGATTACCGGAACCGGATTTTCCGTCGCTATAGATACTTCCGTCCAGTGGAACAATAAAACCGGCGGCAAGCTTGTTATTTCCTTTGATCCGACCGGGCTCGGGGAATACAATTACACCGGGTCTTTAACTCTAAGTTCATCCTCGGTTGAAGACGGCGGTGTGAGTATTAGGATAGATTTGAGGGCGTCGGTCCGCGGGGCGTTTATCAACACAACCCCTTCGACGCTGCTGGACTTCGGCGAAGTCGAGATAGGCACAACAAAGACATTGCCTGTCGTGGTCGACGCGTTGCTGGCAGGGAACATGACGTATGAATTTATGGGCCCGGACAGCTCTCTGTTCCGAATAGCGGCGGGGTCCGATTGGAACAGCAGGACAGGCGGCACGTTGAATGTCACTTTTTATGAGTTGCCGAACCCCGAGCGGCCTATTGCCGCAGGGACGTATTTGAGATTATACAGCCCGAGCGACCCCGGAGTTGAAGAAATAAGGATAGACATAGTGGGAAGAAGCGTTTTCCGTCCTTATCTCAATATCGCGGACCCGACGAGTTTAAAACTGGAGTTTTCCGCATCTGTCGGAGGCGGCTCTCAAACCAGGATGATCACCGTGCTGAGCGGAAGGCTGAGCAATCCTATTCAAGTTCAACTGATGAGCGGCGCTGTGGAAGATTACGAGTTTATCAGGAACGCTTTGGATGATTATGATAACCCCTCGCCCGGATACAGCGGCATAATCAGCGTCATTTTCCGCCCCGGAGCGGAGGGGGCGAGAAATGCTATCTTGAGGATATCCTCAGCGGGTATCGCAAGCTACGATATAGAGCTCATCGGGTACGGGCAGACAGAGTTTGAGAACCCGGAGATCATCACGAGCGTGCCTTCGGTGACTTTCGGAACCGCATATATCGGCTTGACCGTATCTCCTATTTCGGTCACTGTAGAGGGCCGGTTTCTCACACAGGATATCCAAATCCAAATAGTCGGCGACCTTGAAGGAAACTTCAGATACAGGACACAATTAAACTGGGAGCCTCAGAAGGGCGGAGTGGTCGAGATATTTTTCGAACCGAAGTCCATAGGCCCGAAGAACTCCATTCTGAGGTTTTACACCGGCATGTCCGGGCAGGTAGCAGACATTGTCCTGGGCGGCACGGGCGCAGCCGGGTCCGCCCCTACCATTATAAGTGAATACTATCGTCCCGAGGTGTTCGCGGGCGAGACGGCTACCTTTACTTTAAGCGCCGCGGGCAACCCTCCGCCGACCTTTCAATGGTCCCAGGCAGGCAGCGCCGATGGCAGCTGGGTCGCCATAGCGGGCGCCACGTCAAGCACCTATTCGATAAATCCGGCCACGGCGACGCACAACAATATGTTTTACAAATGTGAGGCTTCCAACGGTTTCGGTATGGTCTCTTCTTCGGTGATGGGCCTTACCGTGCTCTTTCCCTCCCTTATCGTCGCAGACAGCGAAAGCGGGCTGCCGGTGAGAAGATTGGATTTCGGACAGGTCGACCCTGGGGAGATAGAGACAAAGCTGTTGACGGTTACCGCGACGAATCTGATGGTCGGCAGAAACGTGACCCACACGATAAGCGGGCCGGACGCCTCCGCATTCAGCTGCGTGAGAATTACGACGCCGCCGTGGAATAATACCGGGGGCGGTTTGACCGTTGAATTCAAGCCAAGCGTCGCGGGGAAAAATTACGAGGCCGTGCTGACTGTCAGTACGGAATACGCGGAAAGCGTCAGAATTGACCTGATAGGCAGCTCTTTCCCGCCGCCGCCGCCGAGGTTTATTCAAAATCCTGTAAGCCAACTGAAGATCTCAGGCGAGACCGCCGAGTTTGTGGTGGCTTTGGCGAGTGATACGGCGAAGTACACGCTCGCCTGGCAGAAGAAGGGCGTCCGCTCCGGCGATGACTGGATGGACATACAGGGCGCCACCGGCACGCTGTACAGGTTTACCGCCATAATCTCCGAGAGCGGGACGCAATACCGCTGCGTAGCGCGTTATACGGAAGGCGCCCAGAACCTGTCCGTCACATCGTCCGTGGCGACGCTCACCGTTGTGTCTCCGGTCATCACCTCCTCGGACCGCTCGCTGGGTTTCGGCAGGGTGATTTCGGGCGAACGCGTCTCTTTGAACCTGAAGGTGTCGGGAACCTATCTGACGAGGGATATCGACATAAAATTAGCGGGCGCGGACTCCTCGGCCTTTGCCGTCACCAAGGGGACGGACTGGCACGGGGTCAGGGGCGGCACGCTCATAGTCGACTTCAAACCGTCCGCAGTGGGAAAGAATTACGCGGCTATTGTGACCCTTTCTTCATCGGGCGCCGACAGCGTCATAGTCGACTTGTACGGGACAGGCTCGCAGCTTCCCCCGCCTGACTTTATGACAGATCCGGACGATGTTATTTGCGATGACGGCGACGACGTGACCTTCAGCGTGACGCTGAAAAGCGGCACCCTCGATTATAAACTCAGATGGCAGAAATTATCCGCCGGCGCGGAGGAGTGGACGGACATATCCGGCTCCAACAGAACCACCCTGAGCCTTCGAAACGTCCCGAGAGCCGATAACGGCGCGCAGTACCGCTGTATTGCGGAGTATAATGACGAGACTGCGCAGACGCAGAACACAGGGGCAAAAAAGAATACTTCCTCTTCGGGCACAATCATCGAATCGAGCGCCGCTACGCTCACCGTATTCTACCGGGCTGTTGAAAATCCCGGCGTGATAAGGGCCCTGGGCCTTTCGGCGACGTTCAGGTTCGACGGGGAGCTTGCCAAGGTCAAATCCGTCAGGTTCAACGGGGAGTATCTGGGGCTTGACGGCAGCAAGGCGGATGTTGTCGGATTGAGGAAAGATGGAAAAGAAATCGGTCAGATGAGCTCGGGGAGCGTCGTCGTTCACTTTTATGAGGAGTTCGTAGATACGTTGGCGGACGGAACCTATCCGGTACTTGTGACCTTTGAAGACGGTTCGGTCCACAGGGGATTCCTGCGGGTGGCGAGGGCCAACGGGGGAGACCCCTATACCGGCGACGACAATGATCCGCTTTTGTGGTATGCACTGATGGCTACATCCGTTTCCGGCATGGGAGTGACGCAGGTCATCAAGAAGAAGGCGAAAAACGGCAAAAAGAAATAAGTTTACCGACATACCTTGTAAAGCCCGGGTTTCATCCCCGGCTTTGCAAGGTAGTTTACTGCCAACAGAAAGGGCCGACGCCCGGTTGAATAAGCGGGGACTTTTAGGCGGCGTGCGGCAGCTATGCTCCGGAGCTGTCGCCTTACGGCTATGGCGAAAGCTGTAGCTTTCAGTATTTATTTCACTTGTTATATCGCTCGCGGAGGGCATGCCTTGGATTATTTTGGGAAAGTAATAGACGCTCACGGGCATATTTACCCGGAGAAGATAGCTCAAAAAGCGACTGAAGCCATAGGGGAATTCTATTCCATCCCCATGGCCGCTATCGGTTCCGCAGCCGAAATCACCCTCTCGGCCGAGCGCGCCGGCGTCAGAAGGCAGTTGGTGTGTTCTACGGCGACGGCGCCCCACCAGGTGGAGCCCATCAATGATTTCATAGCCTCAGCCTGCGCCGAGAATCCCATGTTTATCGGCTTCGGCGCCATGCACCCTCAGTATACGCAGTTTGAGAAAGAACTGGAAAGGATGAAGGCAATAGGGCTAAGGGGCGTAAAACTCCACACCGATTTCCAGAGATTTCGCATCGATGACGCGGCTGCCGACGAAATGTACCGCTGCGTCGCGGAGGCGTCTCTGCCTGTACTCTTTCACGTGGGCGATGACAAACGCCCGTATTCCGAGCCCGAGCAGTTGTGCCGGGTGATGGAGCGGATTCCAAAACTCGTCGCCATAGCCGCCCATTTCGGCGGGTACCGGTGCTGGGACAGGGCGGTGAGGTGTTACAGCGGTGTGGAAAACCTCTATTTCGACACCTCGAGCTCCCTGTATTTTATCAACCCTGAAACCGCCGCGGAGCTGATTGAAGGACTCGGAGAGGACCGGATGTTCTATGGGACCGACTTTCCCATGTGGGATCACAAAGAGGAACTGGAACGGTTTATGAGCATACCGCTCTGCGAAACGGCGAGAAAAAAGATTCTGTGGGAAAACTTTGAGCGCGTCTTTGCGCTATAATCAAGCGAAGTGAGGTTCGCGGCTGAGAAGGCTCGGACATGAGCGAACGAGCGAAGAATTCAAAATGTTTAGACTGCGCGGCTTTTGCCGTGCAGTACGCGTAAAATGCGGGGCTCTCTGCCCTGGGGGAAAACCTTTTATAATTCTACTTCTGCGACATAGACGCCGCCGTTGGCGGCTGAAATAACGTCCGAAGGCGCGTCGCTCGCGGTGGTGATATAGAGCTCGCCCTTCGGCCCGAAGCAGCATGACGTGACGTGGACCTCGGGCAGCTCCACTTTGGAAATCAGCCTTCCGTCGGCGGGGTCATAGCGCCCTATCATCGAGCCCCCCCAATGAGCTACCCAGAGCATGCCCGTCTTATCAATACACATGCCGTCCGGGTTGCCGCGCTTCTCGTCCACTTCAAAGGCTATACGGCGATTGGACACCGAACCGGAGGCCATATCGTAGTCGAAGGCGAAAACATTGTGCGTCGGCGTGTCGATGTAATACATGGTTTTGCCGTCGGCCGTCCAGTCGAGCCCGTTGGAGATTTGAACCGAGTCGAACAACTCTCTCGCGTCGCCGTTCTGCTCGATGCTGTACAGGCTGCCGATGGCGCCGGGCTTGGATAAGGGCATGGTCCCGACGACAAACCGGCCGGCGGGGTCGAGTTTTCCGTCGTTGAAGCGTTCGAGGTAGCTCATGCCGTCAGGACGGCAGAGGAAGCTTTCTATGAAAGGGTCGTCCGGGTCGCTTTCGTTGAGAAGGTAGATCCCTGACGTCAGAGCCACCGCGGTTTTACCGTTGTCGAAGGGGACCGCGGCGCCCACCAGCTGCCCGAGAATGACGGAGCGGTGCGCGCCCGATTCCGGATACCAGCGGTGCAGCGCGCAGGCTGAAATGTCTACGTAGATGAGAGAACCGGTGCTTTTGTCGAAACAGGGGCCCTCCCCGAGTTTGAGGGCGGGCACGGGAAGCCGCCGCGCTTGAAAGCTTTTCATCAGTACCTCCATAAAAGTTAAAATAATTGAAGAAAAGTTGATATTTATATGTTATTAATTATATAATAGCACCATTGAAAGCCCCCTTCAAGGAAGGCGACGGAGAATCAAGGTGCTTTCTATGGTATTTTTGTGCAATCCCATTAACACGCATAGCGGCTATCAGCAGAGCCTATGGAGGCAACATGAAAGAGTTTAAAATTTACGCCGATTCAACCGCCGATTTACCCAACGCTATTGTCGAAGAGTTGGGGATCACGGTGATTCCGACCGAGGTCATTATCAAGGGGCAGGGTTATCTGGACTATCCCGACGAGCGGGAAATGGATAAAAGGGATTTCTATAAGCAAATGCGAGTAGGAGAAATGCCCACGACGGCGGTAATACCCCCGAGCCGCTTTTACGACTACTTCAAGGAGGAGCTCGACAAAGGGAATGACGTCTTATATGTTGCCTTGTCTTCGGGACTCACTTCCACATTTCAAAACGCGAATATAGCCGTTGCCGAACTCGAAGAGGAGTATCCCGACGGCAGGATAGTGGTGGTGGATTCCCTCTCCGTCTCCTTGGGGGAGGGGCTGATGGTATATTACGCGTCGCAGATGAAGCGTGAAGGGAAGTCCATCGACGAGATAAGGGAATGGATAGAAGCGAATCGTTTGAAATTCTGCCATTGGCTTACCGTCGACGACCTTCAGCATTTGAGGCGCGGGGGGCGCATCACAGCCGCGTCCGCCGCCGTGGGCGGTGTGCTCAATATAAAACCCATAATCAACGTCAGCGCAGAGGGCAAGCTGGAACCTGTCGAGAAGGTGCGCGGGCGCAGAGGCGCGCTCGAAACCCTTGTCGGCAAGGTGAAGGCGGACGCTGTGAACCCCTCCGGACAGACGTTG
>Ga0123354_10021257_pt1 | contig 10226 bp, 8 predicted proteins | sample TergutLab28metaG_2_FD_97872 | JGI IMG/M metagenome (GOLD analysis project Ga0123354, IMG submission 97872) | Labiotermes labralis P4 segment gut microbial communities from Petit-Saut dam, French Guiana - Lab288 P4 | ecosystem: Host-associated > Arthropoda: Insects > Digestive system > Gut ...
CGGGCGCACGCGGTCAGCCCGGGCATAATCACCCTGGTGGGCGGGGTGCACGCGGAGGTGAACCCTGACGATTTTGACGATCCGCGCATTGACCTGGTCATGCACGCCAACGCCATGACCAGCCTGGAGCCCCTTCTGGCATTGCTGGAAAAGGCTGATCTTTCCGATTCCAAGGAACGCGCCGGAACGCTTGATTCCTTGCGTTCGGCCATTCCCGGAGTATGGCGACGGGGCAAGGCGCGCCCGCCTTTTGAGACCAATTTTCCATTTCCGTTCCCTGATCGCGGCAAAACAGACAAGTATCGCAAAAAATACAGCTACACCTACCTGAGCCGCTGCGCGAGTATTAAGACATCTTTCGGCTGCCCGTACAATTGCAATTTTTGTTTTTGCACCTGCATCACGCAAAAAAACTATTTTGAACGGGATCTGCACAACGTCATTGAAGAAATAGGAACGATCAAGGAACGGAATTTGTATGTGGTGGACGACAACTTCCTGCTGCGCCGGGAGCGGATGTTGGAATTTTGCCGCCTGATGGAGGAGGAAGGCATCAAGAAGACCTTCGTGGTATTCGGGCGCGCCGACTTTGTGGTGAAAAATCCGGACGTGATGGAACGGCTGCGCGATGTGGGTCTGCATGCGGTCTTTATGGGCATAGATTCGTTCAGCGAAAACGATCTGGCCAGTCTTGGCAAAAGCAGCGCGGTGGCCATGAACGTCAAGGCCATTGAGATCATCGAGGGCCTTGGCATGCATTGCTGCTGCGGCCTGATTGCCATGCCGGACTGGGATCGCGGCGACTTTGACAATGTCATCACTTTCTTGAACCGTTTCAAAAAGCTCGACTTCACCATGATGCCCCTGACGCCGCTACCGGGCACGGACTGTTACGAGCAATACAAAGAGCGGCTTATCATCCCCAGAGAACGCCACGAACTTTGGGATTTGGCCCATCTGACGATCAAGCCGCAAAAGATGGCGCCCGTTGACTTCTACAGGAATTGCCTGCGCGTGTACGCCAAAGCGTCTTCCCGGCTGGCCATGCACTGGTACATTCTGCGCAAATACGGCGTTGGAGCGTATTTGCGCACCCTGCGCGGGGCGAACGCCATAACCCGGCAGTTCTTCAAGGTAATCCGCGAAGCGCAAGCCGCTTCCGCAGGCCAGGAAGGAGGCGCATCATGAATATTCTGCTCGTGCGGCCCAAGCCCCACAAGGAGAGCATCAACCTGCACAGCATGATGATCTGCGAACCCCTGGAATTGGAATATCTTGCGGCCAGGGTCGAGCAGTTGGGGCATCATGCGGATATCGTGGATCTCATTTTGGAAAAAAGGGAGCTGGAATATTTTTTGGCGCAAAAAAAATACCATATTGCGGGCTTTACGTCCTATCTGACGCATGTGGACATCGTCAAAGATCTGTCCGGCCGGGCGCATGCCTTTGATCCTGGCATGATCACCCTGGCGGGCGGGGTGCACGCGGAGGTGAATCCCGAAGATTTTGACGATCCGCGCATTGACCTGGTCGTGCGCGCAAACGCCATGACCAGCCTGGAGCCCCTCCTGGCGTTGCTGGAAAAGACGGACCTCTCCGATCCCGAGAGGCGCTCCGGGACGCTTGACGCCATCCGTTCGGCCATTCCCGGAGTATGGCAACGGGGCAAGGCGCGCCCGCCCTTTGAGACGCAATTTCCCTTCTCGTTTCCTGATCGCGGCAAGACCCGGAAATATCGAAAAAAGTATAGCTACAGCTACCTGAGCCGCTGCGCGAGCATCAAGACGTCTTTCGGCTGCCCGTACAATTGCAATTTCTGTTTTTGCACCTGCATCACACAAAAAAACTACTTTGAGCGGGATCTGCGCGACGTCATTGAAGAGATTAAAACGATTGAGGAGCCCAATGTGTATGTGGTGGACGACAACTTCCTCTTGCGCCGGGAGCGGGTGCTGGAATTTTGTCGTCTGATTGAAGAAGAGAGCATCACAAAAACTTTCATCATTTTTGGACGCGCCGACTTTGTGGCGAAAAATCCGGACGTGATGAAGCGGCTGCGCGATGTGGGATTACATGCGATCTTTGTGGGCATAGAGTCATTTCGCGAGAATGATCTGGCGAGCATCGGCAAGCAGAGTTCGGTGGCTGTGAATGTAAAGGCCATTGAGACCATCGAGAGCCTGGGCATGAGCTGCTATTTCGGTCTGATCGCCATGCCGGATTGGGAACGCGGCGATTTTGACGGCGCTGTCAATTTTTTGAAGCGTTTCAAAAGGCCCATCATCAACCTGCAGCCGCTGACGCCCTTGCCCGGCACGGACTGTTACGAGCGGTACAAAGACCGGCTTGTCATCCCCAGGGAACGTCATGAGGTCTGGGATCTGGCGCATCTGGCGATCAAGCCGCTCAAAATGGCCCCTGTCGATTTCTACAGGAACATCCTGCGCGTGTATTATAAAACGTCGGCCGGGCTTGGCATGCATCTGTATATTCTGCGCAAATACGGCCTGGAAGCGTATTTTCGCATCCTGCGCGGACTCGTCACCATAACCGGCCAATATTTCAAAATGATCCGAGACTCCAAGACATGAAAAAGAAAGTGCTGTTCATCCAGCCCACCATCTACGATGACGCGGGCAAGCTCATCAAAAAACGCAGGCTCTACTTTGTGGGGCTCGCGTATCCATTGCTCGCGGCGCTCACCCCGCCGGACTGGGAATGCGAAATCTGCCTGGAAACCATCGAAGACATTCCGTTTGACACCGACGCCGCCTTGATCGCCTGCGGCGGCATGGGGCACGCGGCCAATCGAGGCAGAGAGATCGCCGCGCGGTTCAAGAGCTTGGGAAAGACCGTCATCGCGGGCGGCCCCATGTTCAGTCTGGTCCCGGAAATCGCCCACTCGTTTTTTGACAGTGTGGTCATCGGGGACGCCGAGGAGGTCTGGGCCGAGCTTCTCCGCGATTTTGAACACAACGCCCTGAAACGCTCTTACCAGAAAAAGCTGACCAGCCTGTCCACTCCGCTGCCGCGCTATGACCTGATCCTGCACAAGCGCATCGGGGACTTTCTGCCGGTACAGGCCGGACGCGGCTGCCCGCATCGCTGCACATTCTGCTCAATTTATTGCATGTATCGAGGCGTTTACTTGAAGCGCGATATTGCTGGGGTCATGCGGGATATCCGCCACGTCAAGAGCTTGGGCTTCAAGCGGTTTTTATTGTTGGATGACAATATCGCGGCCGATCCCGGCTACCTGGAAGCATTGTGCGGCGAGATTGCGGACCTTGGCATGGAGTGGATGTCGCAATGCGCCTTGACTGTCGCGGCCAAGCCGGAATTGCTGCGGCTCATGGCGCGAAGCGGCTGCAGCACCTTGAGCTTCGGGCTGGAAAGCGTGGACCGGGCCAACCTGGAACAGGCCGGCAAGGATTGGTGCCATCCTTCGGAGTATCCGGAGCTGCTGGCCAGGGTCAGGGAGGCGGGCATCGAGATCGCCAGCGAGATGATGGTGGGCATGGATAATGATACGCCGCAGACGCTTGATGACACGGTGGAATTTATTGAGCACTCCGGGATCATTATGCCCAAGTTCTACATAATGACGCCTATACCGGGCACGGACTTTTACAACGAGATGCGCGATGCAGGGCGACTCACCGAGGAAGACGTGTGCACGTACACACCCACCAGGGCGGTGATACGCCATCCGGTCATGTCAACGGAAGAAATCACCGGCAGATTCTGGGACATGTATAATCAGGTCTATTCATTGAGGCGCATATTCCGTCGCTGCATCCTGCACGGGCGTTTCTGGCGCAGCCCTGCCAAGTATTTGTTTTATATGATGATAAATCTGTATTACCGCTACCAGATCAAACGCAAAATCGGCCCCATCATCATGTAAACACCTGGCGCCCCGCAGGCGCTCTGGGTGTCCGGCTCTAGAATCCGCCGAAGAAACGCCCGGTTTTACGACAATACTCTATGTATTCCTCGCCATAACGCCGGAGCAAAAATTGTTCCTCCCTGAATATTTGCCGAAGGATCAGAAACACCGAAAGGCCCAGATTGGCGGCCATGGCCACATTGGCGAAGACCAGCAAGAGCCCCAGATAGATGGTGAGCAGGGACAGATAGAGCGGGTTGCGGCTGTACCTAAAGATGCCGCCGGTGATCAGTCCGCCCGGCGTGTTTTCGTCGATGCCGACGCGAAACGAATCCTTGAACGAAACGACGCACAGGCCGTATCCTATCACGCCCGCAAAACACAGCAGGGTCCCGGCTAAGGATAGGGCAGGGTTTAACCAGAGCGGACGCCCCAGAGTGGCGGGGAAAGGCCAGGAAAAAGAGCAGGCCAGAACCGCATAGGTAAACACGAGATAGTAAATGGCAAACGCGGTGTACTCCGGCCCGCGCACAAAAGTGTTGATGCCCCGGCAGCGCAGCATGAGCGCCCGGGCAAAAATGAGCAACAGAAGGGCCAGCAGCAGCCCGGATGCTACAGCGCGAGGGTTGAAAATGGCTTTTTAACTCCTGTTTGCCTGTTTCGGAATCCGTGTTTTTACAAACCGTTTCCGTAACCGTTTCCCAATGAGAAAAGGGTCACACCTCTCGATGTAACCCTTTGAAATCATCTGGCGTCCCCAAGGGGATTTGAACCCCTGTTATCGCCGTGAAAGAAGGAAATTGCCCAGGTCTGGCACCGTATCCCACCGAAATAACTGGGGCCAAGCTGGATAAAACTGGATAAACCGTTTCTGAAACCGTTTCTGGATTTGCTGCCGGATCGCGGATCAGAGCTAGGGGCCACTACCATCCCCGCATCTTGAAGATTCGGCCGCGCTCATCCTCGTCGTGCAAGGTCACGACAATTTCATCGGCCGTAAAAACAGGATCATCTTTTTCTGCTCGCACGGGCAAGTCTGAGTCAATCAGCGTAATAATCGGCTGCAATCCCAAATCGGCATACCGCCGTACAACCGCCAGCAGATTTTCTTTTTTACGGTCATCAAGAGATTCCAGTACCCCATCATGATATACGAAGCGTGGGAACTTATCGTCCAAGTGCGCACGTAGCACTGCCATGTCAAAAGCGATACACAACAGCTTGCGATAGGTGTGGCCCAGGCCGGCGCTAGTGGCATTGCCCGATTCATCGAGGATATCCGCCTTAAACTCCAAATGCCCAGCTTGATTAGGTGTCACGCTCAACAGCGCCTTGCGGTCGATGACTTCCTCTACGATTTCACTGAAGAAAATCCGGATTGTGGAGAACAAACTTTCCTGATCTGAATCCTGTTTCTCCACATTAGCCTCGATCTGTTCCTGCAAATATCTGCATCCTTCCGTTAGAGCGCGAATCTCGGTGCGCAGCTCCTGTAAGCGTTGCAGATGGCCTCGCTGGTTTTCCAGTGATGTAATCTCAGCGCGTAACGTCACCATCTCATTTGAGAGTTGTTTGTACTTGTTAAAAGTGTCTGTTCCACTCAGGAAGGAGAGCATTTCCGAACGCTTCCTTCCCAATGTATTTAGTTCTGCATTCACCCGCTTTAGCTCACTCTCGATCTCTGTGAATTCCTCTTGGAGATAGCCACGGCGTTCCTCAGTGATTGCCCGATTGAAGGCAATCAACTGCTCAAAATCCTTCTTGATCTGCCCTTGAAACAACACATCTGCTTCGCCAAATAACCGTCGCGCCTCATCAGGGCTGAACAGTATCTGGTCCTCCTGCAACGATGCCTGAACTTTCTTCTTATTCTGACTCAAAGAATAGCGTTCGGCGTTGAGCGTGGCAATGCGCGTATCGACTTCATCAACCACTTTCTTGGTACGATCCTTGTCCTGCGCCCGGAAGTCGAAAGCGTCCAACAGCGCCTGTTTCTTCTCCGCATCCGTCTGCTTGAGCAGCAGAAGGCCTCCGATTTTGCTGATGTCCTCAACCGAACCGCCCAATTCCCTTTTGATAGTTTGCGCGATTTCCTGCTTCTCGGACAGCTCTTGTTCCTGTTTATAGTACTCAGCAATGAGCTTGGCATCAAAGCCCAGCATGTGAGCAAGGAACGGTTTCCAATCAGCGTGCTTGGAGGCGAATTTTTGCAGTTGAAATACCTGGAGAAAATCATCCTGCGACCGCAGCAGATAGCCAAGCGCTTGGCGGTATGACCATGGTTTGAGCGCGCGCCAGTCGAGCAAGCCGTCAAGCAACTCGCGCGCACGGTCGAAAGAGACATCCTTGTGATCCCATTCTGTGAGCGACAACGTCGACAAGTCCTGATGGCCTGCCTCGTGTCGCTTGAAGGAAATCTTCGTGGCTTCCTGTACGCTGCGCCGAATCGTGATGAAAGAGGCATCCCCCAGTTCAATTTCGAGGAAGAAGACGAACTCCTCGAACAAGTCAAAATGCTTGAAAAGGAAGAATTTGGGGTCTTTTCTCGACAAAAAACCAAAATCGAGCAAGCGTCCCAATGTGGTCTTGCCAAGATTGTGGGTGTCCTTCTTTCGATTTTCTGGAAGACGGATTTCAGCCATGACAACATTCAGCCCAGGAACAAAGTTCACGGGATCGAAGGTGTCCGGTTTATTGGAATAGAGTCTAGACAGTTTCATTTGGTCCCACGTATTCCACTGCGTCCGTCTTGGGGCGATATTCAATAAGGCCCATCAGATAGAGGAAATTGAGCGCAGGCAGGAAAAGCACGTCGCCACCAACGACATTCTTCTTCGCAATCTTTCGCAGCATATCGTACTCAGCGACACGGCGATCCTTCAGCCGTGACAAGAGCAGCAACGATACATTGATGACGGTACGGTCAGGATGTGAGTGCTTGGTCGGCCGCAGCATCTCCCACCTCCCCAATGTCACAGTTCCAATACATATAGAAAAGGATGGCTCGCGTCAGCCGTTTGTGGGCACGCTGCCGAAGAACTGGATCGCGGTTGAACAGCAAATTCACCAAATACTCCATGACCTGGTCGAAAGATTGGTAATCCTTGCGCTTGGCAATGATCTTGAGCTGAAACTCATCAACCACGGATTCGTATAGGCGCAGCAGTTCGATATTTTCCGGTGCTGCCAGAAAAGTACGAATTTGTGCGGTTTCCTTCAGATACTTGCGCCGTAGCGCCTTCGCGTACTCTGCGGTCATGTTGTTAAGGGAATTCTTCTGCTCGTAGGTCACGCGCGTGGTTGGCGGGGCGTCGAGCAATGCCGCTAGATCATCCTTTTGGCGCGCAAGTGCCTGGACAACCTCGGCAAGATCATCTGGACTGACGGTCAGCGGAGAATCCACCGCATCTAGCTCCGCTACTTGGGCCACCTCCGGGAACTGTTTCAACCACAGTTCTAATTGCTCTAAGCCGCAGAGATAGATCGACACGGCAGGAATGCCGCATTTGGTCGCTATATGGTCACGGATTTCCGTTTCGGCACTGCCCGTGAGTCGGCGATTTGCAAACAGCATGTAGTGATCAAGCTGCTTGGCTTCACGCAACTTCTTGATACGCGGAACCTCTTTCCCGACCACCGTGTTATTACTGGACGTGCTATAGAAGTCCGACTCTGAAAAACTGCGGTTATACCCATTAGTATGCTTGGCTTGGATGATGGTTGTTCCGCTCCAGGGAACAGCTTTGCTGGGGTGCAATTCCGCGACGCCTACGAATTTCGCATCACGCCCGCCATCTGGTCCTTTCGCGAATCCTTGAACGGCCATGCCGAGCAAACGCTGACACAAGAGCACGACCAGCACCTCGAACTGGTCGTCTCCCAAATCCTCATAGGCAAACTTCATTCCCCCATCCCCTGCTAATCATTTTCAAGCAAGGAACAACTCCGCCCAGTCCAGTAAGCGGCCAGCGTGACAAAGCAAAAGGCCCGTGCGGCAGACGAGCAAGTACGTCCTTCTTTGCTGCTTCCACACGCCGCTAGGCCTTGCCTTTTGCACTTGGCTCCTAGCGGCCGTCGAAACGACGGCCGCTAGGCATCATACAGCGGCGCTCGTGCCAAGTCAATCTCCAGGCGTGTTTCATGCGACAGTGGCATACCAATACCCTGGCGGAGTCGCGCCTGTTTAAAAAGCCCGCCCAGCAGTAGGACGGACTTTTATTAAACTTTTGTAACGATAGAGTGAGGATGAGGGGGAAAAAATATCATTGCCGGTTTTTGCTTGACTTTCATTTTTTCGGCAAAAATTACCGGAAAAACCTGAACTCGCTGATCTCAAAAATACATTGCCGGTTTTGTCAAGAATATCGCAAGGATGCTGGTCATAACGTTGATCATGTGGTAGCGCTCTGAGTGCCCGGCAAAGCACCACAAGGAGCATCACATGCGAGACGGCAGCGGCAATGTTCAATTTCCACTTCTATCCAGCTTCCCCGATGAGGCGATCATCGGATTGCCCCATGTTCTTCTTCTATTGTGGAAGCTGCCGAGGGTCGGCGTCAAAGAGGGGCGCTTCCCTCAGCCCATTAGGCTGATCCCACGCACCACAGCGGGGCGTGCGAGACGTTCGGGACACATTAAATAAATTCGGAGGAGAATAAGCCATGTCCGAAAAGAGCGCGAAGAAAAAGCGCAAGCAGCAAAAGCATCAAATGGACGCCCGTCTAAGGGCCGTCCTCGACTCCAAGGTCATCGATCAGGGCGAGAAGCAGGCCGTGGCGCAGTTGCTGCTCATGGATTCGGAGCAAAAGCCTTGGAACGGCCAACGATATACGCCGCCTGGGTCCATCGTGGAGAAGATCGTGGACCGGTTCGCCCGGTACACGGAGGCCCCGCTTGAATTGGCCTTCGCCATGTGTCTCCAGTTCCTGGCCGCAATTCTAATCGGCAAGGGGGTCACGGTTACCATCCAGGGGAACGTAGTCGAGCTCACGATATGGCTGGTCGTCCTGGCCGAGTCCGGGGCGGGCAAGACGCTGCTCGAGGACAACATCAGGAAATCCCTCCAACGCGCACTCGCAGGCCTGGACGAGAAGATCAAACCGGCGGAACTGCTTTGGGATTTAGCGGCGAAGTCTACATCACAATGGATGTTTGAGTGGGCCGGTGGAGAAATCAAGGACGCCAAGGGCGAGGTCGTCGGGGTTGAGCCATCGCGGAACCGGTCGACGATCATCGTGGATGAGGCCTCCGACTTTTTCAAGAACTTGAAGAACCCCAGGGGGCACCTCTACGATATGTATAAGAACCTCCTGGATGCCTATTCGCATCGACGGATCGGCCATAACACCAGAGGCGGCGGGAAACTCGAAGTCGAACGCCCTGTCGTAGGATTCTTAGGCATGGCCACGCCAGGGCGATTCTGCGAGCAGATAACAGAGGCGGACATTGAAGGCGGTTTCTTTTGGCGGTTCGCGCTGCTGCTCGCGGGCGAGCGGAGATCGATGATCGGGAAGGCCATCTTTCCTGGCGATATGCTGGACGGGATCGAACAGTCCTGGGCGGACCTGCTTAAAAGTATCGTGCACCAGACGTATGTGGCGAGCCCCAAGTCGCTGGAAAAATTTCGCAACACGTTCGATGCGCTCGCAGTCCAATCGGAGCGCGACGGTTCATTCCCCGCCGCCTACGTCCGACGAATCTCATGGATCGTCCACCGGCTGGCCCTTTTATACCATCTGCTTCTTGGGAAGGGCAGCGTGCAAGAGATCGACACGGAGGACTACGAGTGGGCCGAACGGCTCCTGGCGGAATTCAACAGGTCGACCTCATGGGTTCTGAAGCAGGTCTTCGACTCGGAATCCGTGAAGATGCTCCAACGGACCGAGCGTTTGATCGCGACCCGGCGGGCGAAGGGGCTGGCGACCAACGAGCGTGACGTGATCAATAACGTCCGGGGCCTCTCCACCCGCGACGCGCGCGATTACCTCAGGTTGGCGAACATGAAAAGCGGCGACGCCGACGTGTAGGGGTTTGTGTTGCGAGTTTTTGCGAGAAAAACGAACTGCACCGCTAATTATGGCGCATTTCCGGATCATGTGTAGCATTTCCTGTCGTGTTTATCCCCGACGGCATGGGATGAACAAAACAATGGATTAACCCCGCCGGGGGATTCCCGCCGCACAGCGGAGCGCGGCGGCCCCAGGCAGGCTAAGGAGATTGAGCATTATGAATAAGATGAACAGGATACGGCACGACCAGATCACGCGGCTATTCCGTGCACTTCAATACCCGCTGGTGCGGGTGACCGTGGCATACCCCCATGAGGTGCCCGGCGTGC
>Ga0123354_10021258_pt1 | contig 10226 bp, 6 predicted proteins | sample TergutLab28metaG_2_FD_97872 | JGI IMG/M metagenome (GOLD analysis project Ga0123354, IMG submission 97872) | Labiotermes labralis P4 segment gut microbial communities from Petit-Saut dam, French Guiana - Lab288 P4 | ecosystem: Host-associated > Arthropoda: Insects > Digestive system > Gut ...
GACAGCCATCTTTAGTAATATTTGATAGGACCACGGCACTGGTGTTGGGGTGGGGGGTTGGGGGGGGGGGGGGGGGGGGGGGGAGTTTGAGGAAAATTTTAATAGCATCCAGTGTGTTCCTAATGTGCATCTTCTCTCTGATTGAGAGCAGCATATATTTTATGTCGGTTCTTTTATATAGGTGCATTGTTGCTTTGCTTGTTCAGTAATTAATGGCTGTACATGACAAAGACTGTACACACGATAATTTTGTATGTCTGCATCAAACAAGTCAGTGTCCTTGTTAAGAAACTGCACATGAATGGATAAAATTAGTGTGACTTACACAGTTTGTGCCAGTACCTGCAAAACAAATTTGCCTATACTGAAATGCGGAGTTGAGAATTCAGGGCTCAAATGGATATGGTTCTCATTGTGAGTGCCTATGAACCTACCTGATCCTGACAGTGGAACTGTACTGCTAATGTGGTTCTTTATTTGAACAGAAAAGAAGACTGGAAGGCTGTGGGAATTTATTAGAGATTTGCTCCTGAATCGAGAATACTGTCCGAGCCTGATCTGTTGGGAAAACCATGATGAGGGGATGTTTAGATTTGTGCGCAGTGAAAAAGTTGCAAAATTGTGGGGATCTCTGAAGGATAACCCAAAAATGACATACGAGAAGCTCAGTCGTGCCATGAGGTAAGACATATTGTTTTTTTCATTGCCACATTCTGTCTTGATTGATAATGGTGATTGATGTTTGCATTATTTGGCCTAAAAGAATTGTGGTTTTATTGAGTGTTGGTCCACTTCTTCCTTTTGAGGATTTTACGAGTATCTTGGTGTCCCCTGGATAGGTTACTGGCCCGTTGCAGGGTGAGTCTAGTGGTGGGGCTGCCACCTTGATGCCTCTAGACCTGCATGCTTTTCTGTAGTGGTGTGCTCCCTTAGCTGACTGGGCCCAGTTTTAAGGCGCTGGACTTTCGCCTGCACCCTCTCCTGTCTGCTGCAGTTTTAGCTGCATTGCCCAGGGGTCACACGGCCAAAGCCTTCGTGGACGTGGGAGTAGGATTTGCCGACAGAGCCGCTCTTGTTGTTGTTGTTGCGGTTGCTTTTCTCCGGATTTATGGTTTCTACATATCAGCATCTGTATAACCCCTGAGACTATGTTGGCCTTCGACCCCCGTAATGAAAACATAAAGTTGTTAATGTGTAAACGTTTTTTATCATTCTTAATACAGCTTTCACAGCTACACGTTGTAATTGTCTCCAAGTGTTTTTATTATTGATACCTGATGATGGCCGCAAGTGGCCAAAAACATGCATTTTTGAAAAAGTATTAAAAAAAAAAAGAGTTACAAAGGAGTGTTTTGATGGTGTCTGTCTGCCTCTTCTCTTCTCTTCTCTTCTCTTCCCTTCCCTTCCCTTCCCTTCCCTTCTCCCCCTCCCCCCTTCCCACAGTGCATGTGTTTTTTTAAAATTTGTTGTTGTTTTTTAATTAATTTGAAGACTTGGCGTGAATGTAGTCTGGAAGTTGTAGAGTTTTAGCTGAATTTTGAACTACATGTTAAACACTTATCTTCGTGGACGTTAGTGATCACGAGAGTCCGTGCATACCGAAGTCAGAGAAGCACACCTGTAATTTTCATGAAAACACAGCCAGAGTGAAGTCTCAAATAGAGAAGGCTGGTGGTAATTCAGTTTGCTCCACTCCAACAAATCTGAAGTAATTGAAAGACAATAATAAAATTATTAGTTTCAGTCAAACACAACAATATTGTCTCTGTCTTTCAGTTCTATAAAACAACAGGATGTCCTCTTTTTTGGGGGGACAGGGAGGGGGAGGAGGAGGAATAACTGAACATGGCTCAATCATTTTTCATTTCAGCCTGATTTAAGCTGTGTTACATGTTCACAACAATTAACATGCATTGCAAATTATTGTTTGCAGATACTACTACAAGAGCCAGGTGTTGCAGCCGGTTGTGGGCCGGAGACTGGTGTATAAATTTGGACCATCTGCAAAAGGGTGGCAAACACCAAACCCAAACTTCAGGGTTTAAATCACTGACATAGATGTAGTTCTGTGCTCATTTCATCATGGGCAGCACTGAAAAATAATCTGTGATTTGAACTTGACTTAAAAACGAGGTTTATTTGGGCAGGAGGGTTGGGGAATGTATCAAAATTTTGTGGGCCAAGCAAGTGTTGATACAAGAATTTAATTGCTGCAAGTCACCGAGAGACACTTAGTTGTAGCAAATATTGGCTGAATGAAACCTATTCTGGCATAAGTGGAACAACAAGCTGTCTCATGTTGTGAAGTTGAGAGGTTTGAAGTAGTGGTGGAACTGTAGTGTAGTGGAGCAGCATTCTCACTGCATTGTGCTGCAGGCACACTTCACATTACCAGATGAAGTTTGTGAAATAGTCTCAGGTTTTTATTGATGATAATTGCCAGTACTCAGACACATTAGTCACAAGCAACATGAGACATGAGTGGGTATTGATGAGACATAAATGTAGAAATGGCTATGAAATGTGTTATGCCAGGAAACTGTCAGTTACAACTTTGTATGGGCAGTTGAAAGTCTCAACTGCAAGGAAACGTTCCATTTGCAACAGATAGTGGATTCATGTTCGAGGAAGGATGAAAAGTGTTGCAACCATATCTCCCATTGCCAGCATAAAGAACATCATTTAATCAAAAAAACATTCTATGTCACAATTATACTTACAGATTCCTTTCATAGTAATATGCTGTTATTCATTGTCCTTACAAAACCAATCTGTCCATATGAAAAGCATGGCAAGAATAGCTATTGTCTTCATGCAGAGTTGTCAGTGCATCAGTGTGCAATACCATGTGCGATAGAGCAGTGTTTTCCAACCTTTCTTTCATGGAGGGACCCCTACCTGTGTAAATGGTTTACATACTGGGGAGAAAAAAAATAATGTAGCGCATTGACTGTACTCCATTAATACCAATTTCTGGGCAAATATCCTGTGGCAATTGAAAGGGGACACATGGAATTTTGATGTGGTATTTTAAAATTTTTGTATGTGTATGCATGCCACGATTTCTTGCGAAACTCCTTTGATGTTTTGCAGAACGCTGGTTGGGAAACACTGCAGTAGATGGTGCTTTATGTGTATTGTTACCATTAATACATGATGCAGGTAACAGTATTGAATGTAAGGTTAACGTTATGATGTGTGTGTAGTATCTGTTCTACACATACAGACATGTTAACACAAAAGTATACTTTTGTCAAGTATGTGCAGTATGATAATGTTTTTTAAATGTAGTTTTAAAGAATTTTATGTTATAAACTTGAGACAATTTTATTTTATAAATATATCCGAGAAATATTTGTTTTATATTTTGAAGTTGATTTCCTTACCTCATGTTTCAGTATTTCAAATAAGTGTAGTATGATGACAGGTACTCATACTAGTGTATTACCAAATTAATTTGTGTGTGCATATGTGCACCTTTGGGTGCCCTGATTGTAAGAATTGGTGGTGCACACCAAGTTTTGGACTGAAGTGCTGTTTTGCAAAGTGATGGCAAAGCCTGTATGCTGTTTGTTTGAGAAATATAAACAGAGTGATTAATATTTGGTAGTATAACTTTCCTATTATATTTGTTCCTTCAGTGTTTGCTTACCATTAACATTTTGTACTAATTGTACAAGAAGATGTAAATATATATAGATGAAGAAATGATATGTTTCAATAGTGTGCTTCTCTCACACTGCAGTTTCAGCTTCTATAATTCATTGCAGTTTTTAAAGTTGCATGTAGTCTGCTGTGAACCTGACTGTTATAAGTAGATGGGTAGAAGTTTGATGATGGATGGAGCAGGTTTCTATGAATTGTGCATAGTGGAATGCATGCTAGATTAGTGAACATCACATCCAAGAAGAATGAGGTTACCACCATAACCCCATGTCTCACTTGACAGTTTCAGTTAAACTTCTGGCTGACTTCTTATAGGTTGTTTTGTGATGAGGGTATTGGGTTTGAGATTGTGTGATGTGATGCGATTGTGAATTTTCCCCAGTTGCCAGCATCTCAAAAACTGCTTCATAAGTGGTAAATTCTGCATCTGTACATGCTTGTTCACAATCTGACTACAATCCTATACTTGGAAGAACATCAACAGCAGGATGGAAAGGCGAGCTGAATATGGACTGCGTGTGAGTACAGGTCATGTAATTGTGCTGTCATTTTAATTCTGGGGGATGTCTTGTTTCCTGTTATGGCATGTGTGACATGTAATTGACTGTACACTTGCAGAATAATGCCCACATATGTATACCTGTGAAAGTTGTCGTAGTTGATGAGGTGGGATGGTAGGTTACAGGTCCAATGTATAGTGTTTGGAAATATACATGATGTGCAGGATAATGGGGCCTTACCTAACCACCAGTTTGGTTTCTGCAATGGACCTAATGGGAGGCACTAGTACATAGGTAGTATACTCACATTCTTGCCATTATGTAAAGTATTGGGGGTGAAGGTGATGAAGGTGCAGAGCTTTTTTATGTGATTAAAATCAGCATGTCCAATTTTTAAGTTGTGTCAGTATAAATGTTTTGTATGAGTTATGCGTAAAATTTATCCTTCCATGCTTAATGCTGTGTAAATTCCTATTCAGAAATAATTTAATGGCATGAGTATTTGTGCGCGTGCGTGCGAGGGGTTGGGAGTATGGGTCAATAAGACTGAAGCATGCAAATTTCTAGAATAAGATTTTAATAGGGAAATAGTTTTTAGTAGCCCAGCAAGTGACTGAAGGTGAAGAGAGGCCCTTGTATACAGTTGAAAAGAAGAATGTTCAGCCACTTGAGAAAGGTTATGGTTATTTCACTTTAGAAAAGCATATTTCATGTAACATTCTTCGAAATGATTTGATATTGTAATGTTTGATAGGAAATAAAATGTAAATTCCCTACAACTGTTGGCATTGTAATCTGAAATGTTGAGTTTCGAAAGAAACCGCTGTGATGGACCGGAAATGTATCAGGGACTTGTCAACAACAGTAGAAGTACGTACAAAATATTGGAGAAGGTAGCCATAAGTGGCCTTTAGGGGACGCGGTAACTGTTCCTTCGCCCGCCGTCCAACCTACCAACCGCAACGAATATTCTGGACGTGTGCCTGACAACTTGCTCTGGCTGTGGAGTTAACAGATGGGAAAGAGGATTCAACAGCTCAGCAGAGGGGTTTTTTTTTTTTAATCTTGTGTTCATTTGTATCGGGTTGGCGTGATATACCGGTTTGTAGAGGTTAAGCTGCTAGCTTGTTGCTGTCTCTGGTCTGAATTGCCTATGGTTTCGCATGTGAATAGAACCCACTGAATAAGTTTGTCTCGATAACTAAAGTGGGATATCTAGACAGGTTATTCGGTCGTTCTTGTTCGGTTTAATCACCAGTTAGAATTTCGATTGTGGGCAACTTGAACGTGAAAGAATTGTGGTGCTTGTATTCACGTATTACTTTTGTTGGTTCACAGAAATTTGGGTTTTGCACATGTATTTAACGTCTTGGTTTGATCTAGTTTACCATTCCCACATTTTTTTGTACTAATTAGAATTTGACGAACCTGGAATATGGTTATAATCGTTGTGGTAAAAAAAAAAGTAATGAGACAAACAGGCAACAGAATGTCAGGAGACGAATCCAAATGTAGGATCGACGTAAATTAGATTACGTTATGTTTGGTTGAAGTAGTGTAGGGTAGGAGGCAGGATGTCGTAGGGTTTAGTATGGGATTTTATTCCCTGGTAGTGTTCTAGTTGTTTGTGACGATTTCTCTGAACTTGCGGGATGGGTCATTATTTCAAATTGATATCTCCAAACTGTGTACAAAAATGTCTTGGCATCTTTAATGTGATATCTTCCCATATGCTTGCGCCTGTTGTGTACATGACATTTCATTGATGTGGGCAGAGTGGCAGCATTTTGCTCATCTGCTACTTCAGTGCCTGTCATAAAGGCATGAGCTTTGGGGTTATGTTAGTATTGTCATATGTCATTTATATTACGTACTGTATTGTGTACAATTCTTGGAGCCATGTATGAAACTGCCCTTTTCTACAGAACATTTTGCTTTGAGGGGAACCAAACTGGTATCATAATCCCATTTAGTTGTATTTGTTACTGAATTGAATCATTGTTATGTTATTTGTATTGCATCTCTTCTTCTGACCATGAACTTAAGTGTATTGTTTCAAGGGTGAGATTATTTTATGTCTGGTCTTAGGGTGTTGTTGGTGCCCCCTTGCATCAGAGGATGTAATGTGGTTCACTGGAGGTAATGACTGAGCTCCCCCTTATATTACGGTTGCACTCGTATGGTGCAATAAAAGTGACTGCTGCATGCAGCCATTCTGGTGCTAATAAGGTAGATATTTTGCAGTTTTGAATTCATTAGACCAAGTTGGTTTGACTATTGCAGGAGAATATAGCTGTACTCAGTAAACAAGTAGATTTAGAACATTCATGCCACATTTTGTGAAAATCTGTTAACTGGTTAAGGAAAGCACTATGTGAGTGTCATCTGATTAAATATTGTTTTCTTGTCATTTGTCTTTAACATTCATTACATGAGTGTCATTTATTTCAGCATCACAAGTAAACATTTACCATTCATAACAGAATGGAAACTAAATATGCTTATCATAAGGCTATACCTTGGTGCTGCATTGGATAGAGGTCTGGTTCAGACAGCAGTCATGGCAGTAGGTGCTTGTGACAGGACATAGCTTGTGGTTCACTGAATTGGACTGGAGTAACACACACACAAGATTACTTAGTAGTGGTTTTAAGTTTGAACCTTTGAATTCTGTTCCTACAGTCATGAGTTTCACTGTGATTGCCTTATGCTATGAAGTCTAGTGTAATGTGTAACAAGACTGTTTATCTCACATCATCCACCTCATACAGAATATGGGAACTTCATTTGTGGCTGGAAACATTTCTTGATCACTTGTGCTCACAAAATCTACATGTAATTAAAAAAAAGTATGGAGTAATACAGTAAGGACAACTTGAGTTTCTGATGCCAAAGTCATTTTGTGACTGTTATCTCCTGAGTCATATCAGACAGCTAATTGATCATTACCTGTGAGATTACAGTCTGCTGCAGTGTAAATGGTGCCTCTGCTGTTGTGGGATGTTACATGGTATAAGTTGGTAGTTGGTCAACTCGGGTGTGGGACTGATGGGTTGTCCTGAAATGTCTGTAACCAGCTACCAACTTACACTGCATGACACCCCAGAAGGGAAAGGCTTTGACTATGCCTTCTCATTAACAGAGCACAATCTTTTGCCTGTTAGGAACCCAACACAAACACTGCCCATCTGTCACACAATTGGCTGGAGACCAGCTACTTCATTTCTGTTGTTATTCAGATACATTGACGGTTTGCAGTTTTTTTTGTGTCTATCTTTGCGTTCGAATCCATTTGACACATTTAATACAAAAACAGTACAGTAAAAAACAGCCTCCCCCTCAAAACTGGTTTTCAGGACTAACATTGTTATTCACACTGAGCTCCAACTGAGGAGGAAGATTTCCATGAAGATGTAACTTGAAACACATTACTCAGTATATCACCATACCCTTCGGAGATGAATGTGATAGCTCTGAACTGATGTGGATGGCAAAAAGGATGATGACCGTGCTGATCCATTTGCTGTTACATTAATATGAGCACCACTGTGTGTTTTTTAGCATCAATTATTATCACAGCTATGAGAACATGAATATGGTAACACTATGTTTATATCAGATTTGACTATGCACTGCCATCAAATACAACTAGGTTTTATTAGTTTTGTCTTTATATGCTACGTCTCTGTCATGTTGACCATCTTCAGGCATTTAAATACACAACTTTAAAACCCAAAATAAAATGTGTGCATGTGTGTGTGTGTGTATATATATATATCATTCATTTAGTAGTCTCTCTTATGACAGGTCCAAAGCGAGCTCTCCACATAGTGCCATCTAGAGCTTCCTCCTTCAAATGAGAGTATCCTCTCCTTTCCCTGAGGTCATCCAGTAGCTTCCTACGTCTTCTTCCTCGTCTTCCTGTCACTTCTATCTCCCCCTTTTATCCTTCCTTCAATAACCTGTTGTAGAAGGCAGTTTCTATGCAAAATGTGACCAATCCAGTAGTTAGTCTTCCGTTACTTATTTCATGTAGCATATTCCTCTTCTCTTTGACTCTGAGTAATACTTCTTCATTTCTCACATGATCGGTCCAACTGATCTTTTCCATCCTTCTCCAGCACCACATTTCAAAACTTCCCAACTGTTTCTGATCTACTGCCCAAAGCATCCAAGTTTCAGCACCATATAAAGCCATGCTCCAAATGTAGCACTTCACTAGCTTCTTCGTCAATTCCAAGTCCAGTGTACTAGGAATAAGAGTCCTCTTCTTGTTGAATGCAGTTTTAGCCACAGCAATCCTACATTTAATTTCACAAATACATCTTCCATCATTTGTTAAAATGCTACCCAAATATTTAAAAGATTCCACATTCTCTAGTGGTTTTTGGTCCATCATAATTTTTACTGGGAATTGTTGTCTTGAAATTCTCATTACTTTTGTTTTTTACACATTCGTTTCCATTCCATAGCATCCTCCAATTTCAATTAGTTTATCAATCATGTCCTGTAGCACCTTTTCTTCCTTAGACAGTAATACAAGGTCATCTGCATATTTCACAGTGTGAATGATTTGCCCTCCTATTTTGAAGTCTCCAAACCCTTCCAGAGCTTCCTTGGTAAGGCACTTGCTGTACAAGTTGAACAGAATTGGTGACAAACAGCATCCTTGTCTAACTCCTCTTCCAATCTTCATACTTCTTGTCTCTGGTTGGTTCAGTTGTACTTTAACACTCTGAGCCATGTACAAGTTGCTATTCAATCTTCTGTCATGCCGGTCTGTACCAGTTCCCTTTAGGATTGGCATTAACACATTGCCGTCGGCTCACGCAGAAATGCGCGATTGCTCACCCATGCGTTGTTGACAGGCCCTGCATTTCTGTGTTTTCTTACACAACGTCCAACATGCGCGTTTTCGAGCTGGTCTGACACACTGATCACTTCAAGGTTATCGTCAGCTACATGCAGGATGTTTGGATCTCAAGTTACAAGCAGACAGACCACTCTTGAACCATATTTTAGAACAATAAGCCTGCAAAATATTATGGGAATGAACACTAAAAGCATTTAAAATGTCCAGTCACCAGGGGGTATTTAATTAAAAGACCATCCCAACGGCAATGTGTTAATTTTGTCCAGTTGACTTGGTCATATGCCTTCTGCCAGTCTATGAAGCAAACACTTAGTTTCTCATCTATCTCCATGGCTCGTTCTGAAATTATTCTCAGCATCCCAACTGCATCCGTAGTTCCTTTTCCTCTTCTAAATCTAAACTGATCTTCTCTGAGTACATCCTCAATTTTCTTTTCAATCCTTCTTCTTAGTATATTTGCTGTATGTATGTGTGTGTGTATATATATATATATATAAATTACTGTATACCTTTGAAAAATCTTTCTGTTTGTCCTGTATACTTCTTATTACACTCTGGGCACTTAGCTGATAAATTCCACTGTTTAAATATTTATCTTTGTTGGTTTTTGTTTTAGTAATTTTTTGATAGTGTTATTAGTTCTATAAACTACCTCCCCCCCCCCCCCCAATACTTTAATAATATGGCTTTTTTACCAGTTTATTTGCAAACTGTCCATTTTTGGGGGGGGGAATCTATCCCCCCCCCCCTTCTTGCTTTCTTCATCTAATGATTTTGTGCTAAACTGGTTACTTACCAAATATCTTCTATTATTGCTTTTCCCTTTTCAAAACTGCTTACAGGGTGTATTTTTAATGTTATCAGATATCTTAATGCTGCAGTTTTTCTGTTCATAGGGCTGACCTATATCATTAGGGATTATGCATTTTGTTACTGTATGTTTAAATTAAACTGCCTGGTTAATATTACACATTCTCAACATCACTATTTCATTCACCTTCATTTCACCAACACATGCACTTGTGAGTCACACAATATCAGTGTTAATGCAGTAATGTTAAAAATAAACCACTAAAATTATTGAAACTCCAGCATGTTTCGGTTTTTCATAAAACCATCCTCAGGGAGCCATTCGTGCCTGTTAAAGTTACTTATTGTCCATTATTATTGTTCAAAGTATGCTGGCA
>Ga0123354_10021259_pt1 | contig 10225 bp, 3 predicted proteins | sample TergutLab28metaG_2_FD_97872 | JGI IMG/M metagenome (GOLD analysis project Ga0123354, IMG submission 97872) | Labiotermes labralis P4 segment gut microbial communities from Petit-Saut dam, French Guiana - Lab288 P4 | ecosystem: Host-associated > Arthropoda: Insects > Digestive system > Gut ...
CCCCCTGGACCAGGTCCCGATGAACATGCATATTGAGAAGAGCCTCTGCCACGACGCTCCGTTCTATGTTCTTGGCCCCCTTGTGACCGATATCGCCCCCGGATACGACCATATCGTCGGGGCGATCGGCGGCGCTGTGGCGGCCCAGCACGGTGCGGACTTCCTTTGTTACCTCACTCCTGCGGAACATCTGTCCCTTCCCAATGAAGACGATGTGAGAGAAGGACTCATCGCGTCGAAGATCGCGGCGCACGTGGGGGACCTTTGCAGAGGCAGGGGCAGGGAGATGGACACCAAGATGGCAAAGGCCAGGAAGGCCCTTGATTGGAACACCATGTTCGAAGTATGCATCGACCCCGAGAAAGCAAGAAGGTACAGGTCAAGAGGATGTACAAAGGAAGAGGACGGCTGCTCCATGTGCGGCGACGTCTGCGCGGTGAAGATCGTCAACAAATATCTGGTCAAGAACGGCCCGAACGAGGACTGCTGAGGCAGGAAAGGAGCCACTGGAGGGGATCGAACCCCCGGCCTACAGTTTACGAAACTGCCGCTCTACCGCTGAGCCACAGTGGCATTGGAACCGCTGATTGAACCGTAAGATAAAAAGTTTTACTATGCTTGTGGTTCCGCCGAAGTTATGTCTTCCTGTACTTTGGGAACATGTCTCTGAACACGACCGCGTCATCCGCTATCAGCGGGGACTCGCAAATGAACGTACATTCCTGTTCCGAATCTTCGAGCACGTTAGCCAATAATTGCATGTCTGGGTCTTTTGAACTCAGAGGGAGATGCGATATCTCTCCCCTCTCGCCGTACTTGATGCAGCTTATGTGCAGATGCGCTATTTCCCCGCACAGAGGAAAGAACTCGTCGATCAGTTTCTTCATGTCCTCTTCCGTCTTGAGGCAGCCGACGCCGCGGGCGTGGACGTGCGCTACGTCCAGCACCGGCCTTACGCCGTCGACGTTCTCCATTATTTCCGAGATCTCTTTCAGCGTGCCGAACTGTCCTTTTTTGCCCATGGTCTCCACGCCCAGGATCACATCCTTGATCCCTTCGTCGTCCATTTTCTCTCTGCACAGCGACAACCCGTTGATGACCGATCCCATCGCCGTATCCGGAGACTTCCCGTATGATGCAGCGTGGATCACTATGATGTAGGCTCCGAGAGCGTGCGCAGCACGCACAGTGTCCATGACCCAGCCGATGCTTTTCTCCCTTGTCTCGGGATCGTCGGAATTGAAACTTATGAAATAAGGCGCGTGGCAGCTGAGCCTTATGTCGAGACCTTTCGCAACCTCTCCTACCGCCTTCGCTCTCTCCGGGCTTATCCTTGCACCCCTTACGAACTCGACCTCGAGAGCATTCAGCCCCAGGTCTTTTGTGTACCTCAGCGAGCCTTCAGGGGTCTTTCCCTCGCTCGGATATCCTGCCGGACCAAAACGCATGTTCCCTGAACATCTTACGGATATTTCAAGGGTTCTTGGCCATTTTCCTTTATCGCACAGGCCACCGGACGGCAAATCCTATAGCCTGCCTGAGCATAGTCATGTACGTGCGGATAGAACTCGAGGTCTCGCTCGACCCTACCTTGGGATGCGGGCAGGCCCATAGATGGAGAAAGACAGGTAATGTTTGGAACGGTGTGATCGGAGACCAAGTTATCAGCCTTACCGAGAACCCCGGCGGCTTCGAGGCGGAAGGATGTTCCGACAAAGACATACTGCTCGGCTACTTCAGAGGCAAGGACGATCTTCCCAGCATTATCCGGGAGATATCCGATGCGGACACGTACGTTGCTTCTCTTTCCTCTTCATGCCCCGGAATGAGGATACTGAAACAGGAACCGTGGGAATGCCTTGCCACCTACGTCCTTGCAACCAACGCGAACGTGAAAAGGATCGCAAAGATGGTCGAATCCGTCTGCGACTCTTTCGGCAAAGACCTCGGAGAAAGGAGGGCGTTCCCGACGCCTGGGCAGATACTCGATAAACAGGAGGACATACCGGCATGCAGGCTCGGTTACCGCGAGGAAAGGTTCATCAGGCTCGCGGAGAACGCTGAGAAGGGGGCCATCGACCTGGAAGCGATCGGAGAGATGGACTATGAGGGCTGCATCAATTCTCTGATCGAGATCAACGGCGTCGGGCCGAAAGTGGCCGACTGCGTGGCGCTTTTCGGGTTCGGGCACCTTGAGGCCTTCCCCGTGGATGCCAGGATCTCAAAATGCCTCGGCGGGATGTACGGTGTGACGGGAAGCTACAAAACAATGGCGGATTTCGGAAGGAAAAAGTTCGGAAGATACGCGGGATATGCGCAGGAGTTCCTTTACCACAGCCCGTACATCGAGCACTGAGGTTCAGACCGCTCCGGGGTTTGTCTTCAGATAGAACTCCGATATGTCCCAGTCTTCCTCTTCCTGGGGCTTCTTCTCCTCTATCTTCACGCCGAGGGACTTGGCGACCTCTTTCATATGCCTGTACGCCTTGTCGCTTCCTTTGAAGTTCTCCACCTTGGCCCCGGACGATGATATCTTCCCTTCAAAACAGCCGATTATCTTCGTCCCGTCAAAGACCACGCACTCCGTCGCGCCGCATTCTCTTTTGATCATGTTCCGAAGGTACGAATGCAGGTTGTCCTGAGTGTTCAGCAGAAGCATCTCTTTGAACGCTTCCGGGTTTATTTCCATGTCCTCTTTGAGCATCCACCTCAGCGTGGGGTCGTCCTTTACAAGGAACCCTTTGACAAGATGCCCTTCCTTCTCAAGCTCCGACAGCGTCTTCCTTACCGTTGCCATCCTGACTCCGAGGAACTGTGCCAGCTCCTCTGCGGAGAATGTTCCGAAGTCCTTGAAATGTCTCTTTATTATCGCTTTTATGGCTTTTTCTTTGCCCATGCGGCTCGGCGGCACCAAGTAATAGAACGAATCCTGGTCCTGACAGATGGCGGATGCTTTGGAAAGCTCGGAGACCAGTTCCAATGTGCGGTCCTCTGAGAACGGAGAGCTTAGGATTATCTCTTTTCTCGATATCGGCTGCCTGTCGCGGATCATCTCCATCACCGCCCTGGCATCCTTCTCGATCTCTCCTGTCTTGGCCGCGCTGTATACGGGGGCGAATTCCGCTGTTGTATATCCTACGTAGCCGGGCAGGAGGGACATCCGCAGAAGCGTCCCTCCGGCCAGGATTTTCTTGAAAGGCACTTTCTGGGATACTCTGGCCACCATCTCCTGGTCGTTCCTTATGTATCCCCTTGCCTTCACGGCCTCGGCAACGGTAGGGAACCTGCTGGGGCCGGATACCCTCTGTTTTTGGAATATGTAGCACAGATGTTCGTCGTCCGACATCGTTCTGTCTATGAATTCGCCCTTCGCATAGAACCCATTGATGAACCTGTATCCGTTCTCTTTGAGGCACTTTTCCGTGGGTTCGTCCAGCTCGGACGCGTCCTTTCCCAGTATCTCCCTGATCCTTACGATGTCCACCCTTTTCATTTTGAAGAACCCCATAAGGTGGTCCAGGGCCGTGAGGACCTCCTGTAAAAGGTCCGGCGAGTCCATGTCCATGCTCCTTACCTCGATGCAGCCGGACATCTCCCATATCTCCAGCGCCCCTACGACCTTGTTCCCCTTTGTGGTCGGGTATATCCATCTGTCCCCGTATCTCGCCGACAGCTCCGCCCATTTCGAACCGAGGTCCGGGTCGAACAGGGACCTTATGGTCACCTTCTCTTCTCTGTTCCTTACTCTGGTTATCAGAGGGACCTCTGCCGGCATAACGAACATCTGGCTCTGTCCGTTGCCGACATATATCGTCACCGCGCCGGCGGATGCCGCGTATGCCTCGGCCTCTTCGATCGTCACCCCTATCAGGAACTTCAGGGCCTGCGCCGGTATCGGGCCGTACGAGATTATGCACTCGCGTACGAGCTCTTCCCTGGGATCCTTTTCCGGCCTCTTCGGATAGTACGGTTTGTATGTGTTCTCGGTCCCCCAGTCCTCTCTGTCGTTGAACGCGCGGATTATCTTGAGCGAACGGTCGAGCCTTTGCACCGACTCTTTGATCTCCGTTTTGTCTCTCCCCGTCACCGAGATCAGCTGCCTCAGGGTCGCGTGGCCCATCCCCTCGATGATGGAGAACAGCTCGGCATCGGACTCGATGGTCTCGGAATGCCTGAGCATCGCAAGCCTGCCTCCGTCCTCCGAAAGCACGTATCTTACCCTTCCCCTCACGAACCTCCCCAGCAGCAGCCTCTCGGATTCCCTCAGCTTGTACCATTCTTCAAGGCTGAAGCCCTTGACCCTGTTGTAGACGTCTATCTCGCTTCCCGCCGACCCGTAGAATTTGAAATAATCCTCGATGCGGCCGAATTGCTCTCCCTTTGTCCTTCTGTACTCTTCGACGGTGTCGAAATCAAAAATATTCTCCTTGCCCGCCCTCAGCCTCATGCGGTCGATCGTCTTCATGTACTGCGGGCTCTGCGATACCAGGAACTGCCCTTTGACGGCCTCTTCGCTGTTCACCAGTGAGTCGAGCGCTGCCTGGGCCTCTTTGTCTGTGATGGAAAGGGCGAATGCTACTTCCGGTACGGTCGACGGGGCAAAACAGTCGAGATATCTGAAAACGATCTCGTCCAGGCATTTGTTCTTGTCTGTTCTTTGGTAATCTGTCCTGGAGAAGTACCATTTGTTGTTAGCTGTAATGTCGGTCCTTGTCACAAGGTACATCGACTCCAGTTTCCTCATGGACCTGAAGGTCACATCCTCGCTTATCTCCAGGGCCGCCGTGATATCGCTGAGCGCCGTCCTTTCCCCGACCTGCTCAAGCACTTTCAGGTCTGTTTCGTTCAGTTCGCGTTCTTTCGCGGTGGCCACTGCGTAGGTCGGGACCTCTCTCTTCGCCATGATGTGCGGCTCGTCCATGAACACCGTCCCGATCGCTTCCTCTTTGAGCAGCTCCCTTATCCATTCGTCCACCACTTTTTTGTCCTCGTCGCAGTACGAATAGACGTTGCGCCCCCTCTCCCTTATAGCCTGAAGGGGGCCGGTCCTCATCAGCAGCGGTACGATGTCTCCCTTCGACGATACACGCCCGATCTTCTGTCTGAAGTATGGGATGACATGGTCCTCGTCGAACTCGAACTCTTTGACGGAGTCGCCGAGCGCTCTGTGAAGGACCTTGCGGTGCAGTTCTTTGAGCAACTCCGACCGGTCCTCCATAAGGACGATGTCGGAGAATCCTGACAGAATGATCGAATGGGCGAAGGGGGAGGGGGTTCCGCTGAAACGGAAAACATCAACTCCCATCTTCCCGTTCTCTATCATTTCCAGGACCTCTGCGGCGTTCTTTATATCCATGTCGTCCTCCAGCACCTCGCGGTAGGTCTCTTCTATCACGGGGGCGTTCTCCATGTTGCCCAGCATATCCAGGAGATAGGAGGACCTTACCTGCTGCCTGTTCACCGAGATCGGGCGACCCAGATAGTTCCTGAGTATCATGAAGCTGCGTGCGGCCGTATGCCTGAACCTGAGTTTGAATATCTCGGAGTCCTTGATCGCTTTTCTCAGTATAGGGTCCAGTTCCCTTGACAAAAGAAGTCCGGGTATCTGTTCTATTTCTACTTTCCTCGGGGTCCCTATCATGAAGTTGTCATCGGACACCGTGACGGAGACGTTCGAACCTATCATGTTCGACAATCTGTACGCATACCCTCTTGACAGCGCGTCGTTGACCCTTCTTCCGAACGGGAAATGGAATATTATCCTCTGGTTCCCGGACGGGTCGATGTACTCTTCGATCGCAAGCCTGTCGACATCCGGGATGCTGCCGGTGACCGCTTTCTGTTCTTTGAAATATGAGATCAGGCTCCTTGCCGAGCCTTCGTCGATGTCCAGCTCATAGCTGAGCTTCTCTATGAGGCCGGCCGGCTCGTCCTGGATCAGCTGCGACATCTCTTTTCTGAAAACGGCGATGTCCATCGAGAGGTCGAAACTCCTCGGCAGCATTTCTCCGGCCCACGACGGCACGGTGGGCTTCCTTCCCGTCGCTTCCTTGACGTGCGCGACCATTCCCTTGGACCTCACGAATTCGAGCGACCTTCCGCCGAGGACGAACACATCCCTCGCCGCAAGCCTTTCCACGAACTTCTCTGACAGTTCCCCGGCGGTGGTGCCGTGGTTAGTCACCACTCTGTAGTTCGCTTCCTCCGGTATGGTGCCGAGATTCATCAAAAATATCATTCTGGCACCTTTCTTTTTGCCGAAGTGGTTATCGTCCTCGTCGTACCATATCTTGGAGTAGACGCCTTCGTGCTCGTCCTTACTTCCGAGATATCTCAGGACATCAATGAAACTGCTCCTGCTGAGGCTCCTGTAGCAATATGAGCCCTTTATGAGGGCGTATGCGGCATCCGCGTCCCATCTCTGGTCCAGGCTCATCCCTACGACCGTTTGGGAAAGGACGTCGAGGCAATTCTCGGGGATCCCTACTCTGTCGATGTCCCCTCTGTGCGCCGCGCGGCACATGACCGCGCATTCCACCAGATCGTCGGGGTCGAACACTATCAGTCTTCCTTTTGCGACCCTGCCGTAGCTGTGTCCGCTCCTGCCTATCCTCTGCAATCCCTTTGCAACAGATTTCGGCGATCCGATCTGACAAACAAGGTCGATCGACCCTATGTCGATCCCCAGCTCGAGGGACGTCGACGATACGACGCACCTGATCTCACCCCTTTTGAGCCGTTCCTCCACGTCCAGCCTGGTCTCCCTGCCGAGGGAGCTGTGGTGTACCTCAACGCTCTCCAGCCCCCTTTCCTTCAGTTTGTACACTACGCTCTCGGCTCCGGACCTTGTGTTCGTGAAGATGAGCGTGGTCTCGTGCTGGTCGACCATCTCTTTCACTTTGTCGTACATCATCGAATTCACGATATCGGATGACAGTGCGGTCATGTCGTCCGTCGGGCAAATGACCTCCAGGTCAAGCTCTTTCTTAGAATCGGCCTCCACGAGCGTGACGTCCCTCTGCCTGCCGTCCGGATCGCATCCCACTAAGAATCCAGCTATCGCCTCGATCGGCGCCAGGGTCGCAGATAATCCTATCCTGGAAAAATCCGTCTCGCAGTATTCTTTGAGGCGTTCAAGCGTCAAAGAGAGGAATACGCCTCTCTTCGAATCGCAGATGTCGTGTATCTCGTCGAGGATCACCCACTCCACTTTCTTCAGGTTCTCTTTGAACTTCGGGGCCGCCAGAATAAGGGCGAGGGATTCGGGCGTCGTGATCAGGATGTGCGGCGGGTGCCTCGACATCTTCTGCCTTTCGTTCTGAGGAGTATCCCCGGACCTTACGGCCACCCGTATATCGGGAACGTTCATGCCGTGCGCGGCGGCGACCTCCCTCATCTCTGCAAGCGGAGTGTTAAGATTCCGGTTCACGTCATTCGCGAGAGCTTTGAGGGGGGAGATGTAGATGCAGTAGATCCTTTCCTCGAGCTTTCCTTCCGCTGCGTACTTGGTCAGCTCGTTGATGATGCTTGTGAAAGCGGTGAGGGTCTTGCCTGAACCGGTGGGCGACGACACAAGCACGTTCTTCCTCTGGTGTATCGCTGGGATCGCTTTTGCCTGCGGTTCCGTAAGCATATCGAATCTTCCATTGAACCACGTCGCGATAAGTGGCTCCATGAGATCCATTACCTCTTCCATAGAGTGTGTTCTACTTACTCTCTCCAACAATCTCACCGTAAATTTCTTACCATTAGAATTAGGAGATATTTAGAGTATTTGTACAACAATTGTCGGTCGTGGGGAACGATTGCAGCGTTCAGTATATAAAGAAAATATGACGGGGCCGGTCGGCCCCTTGGTTTTGGGTAAGAAGTTTGGGAGGAAATAATATTACTTTTTCCTGCTGTCCTTGGTCCCGTACGTCTTGTGGTAAAGGTCGAACCAGACCACGGCGCCGGCAAGGGCCAGAAGCAGCAGTATCAAGAGGGACAACCACATCAGCAGTTCATCGTAGTCGCTCCACGCGCTCTTGCTCGTGAAGTGTAGCTCTAGGCTGATGGACTCCCTTACATTGTATATCGTATAGTCAACAACCCTGTGCATATCGCCTGCGTCGCCCCATCCGCTGAATTCATATCCTTCGTCGGCAACTGCCCTGACCGTGATGTCGGCATTCGCCGGGACGTACACAGGCTCTGTGTATATCTGGAAATCGCCTCCGTTAATACTGTATATCGCATGGCCCTTTCCTTCCACCACATCGATTATCAGAATCCTGTAGGCTCCTGCGCCTCCGTTGCTGGACACCAATATGGTATGGCCCGCTTTCACATTGGCGAAGGTATAGTATCCTAGGGCGATCTCTTCCTGTGTCAAGTACATTCCGTCGACGGTCACAGCGACAATATAGTATCCTTCGCTGGCAGAGAAGAAGAATGTTATGCTTCCTCCTTCCTGGACCAAAATGGCCCCTCTCGGGGAGATAGTTGACCACGCGTCAGAGGATGCGGTGATGTAGTAGTTCCTTGACTTTGCCCCCTCCAATACGTCAGGTATGCCGTTGCCGTTCCTGTCGCTTGCCCATACGGCGTACAGGGTCACATTCGAACCTGTGACAGCGACACCTGTCACAAGCGGCGGGACCGCGTCGCCGTTCTCGAGGACATCTACCTGTGTCGGGCTCCATCCGAGGAACATTATGTCGAAATCGCCCTCGTGGAAGTGCGTCGGCGCGACAAGACTCACGGTGTATTCGCCATCGAACACCGTATATATGCCGGGGCCTCCGTATCCATTGTTGGTGTCATAGGTTATTGTGTGCTTGCCTTCTACGATATCAGGGGTTCCGTTCGCGTTGACATCATACCCCCATACTGCGTAGAGTATCACATTCGCGCCGTCGACGACGACGCTTGTCGCATATGCTGGAACCTCTCCGCCAGAATCAAATTCATATAAGCCTCCGCGCGTAACTCTGAAATCTGCACTTTCGAGTATCAATCCTGCGATGCCGCTGTCAAGTGTCCATCCCATGAAGATCACGTCGTAACCTCTGTCCGGGAAGTGCGTAGGCGCGGACGGGCTCACCAGGTAGCCGCCGTCAGTCACGGTCAGAACGCCGGGGCCTCCGTATCCGTTGTTGCTGTCATATGTTATGGTACGTTTGCCTTCGAGGACGTCCGCTATGCCGTTGCCAGTGGTGTCATATCCCCATACGGCATACAAGGTCACACTCTCGCCGTCCACGACGAAACTGGTCGCCAGCGCGGGGACATTGTCACCGTCCTCAAGGAGAGGGACCTGCACAAAGCTCCACCCGATGAACAAGACGCTGGATCCACTGTCAGGATAGTGCGCCGGCTCGTCGATCGTGTCCACGTTGTAGCCGCCGTCCTCCACTATCAATATGCCGGGGCCTCCGTGACCGCTGTTGCTGTCATAGAATATTGTATGTTTGCCCTCAATAACGTCTGGGGTGCCGTCACCGGTAGTGTCGATCCCCCACACGGCGTACAGTGTCACGTCGTCGCCGTCGACGAACACCGTCGTCACAAGCGCCGGGACGGTGCCGTCCTCATCGAGTATCATTCCGATGATCGAATCATCAAGCGTCCATCCGATGAACAGGACATCGAACCCGCCTACCTGGACATGCATCGGTACCACCGTGCTCGCCATGTGGCCGCCGCTCACGACATTCTGTGTAGCAGGGCCTCCGGTGCCGCCGTTGTCGTTGTAAGTTATGGTGTATTGTTCCTCGTCCACATCCGGGATGCCGTTGCAGTTGGTGTCGTATGCCCATACGGCGTAAAGCGTAACGTTCGCATCAAGGACGACGATGTCATCGGTCTTCAGCAGCGGAACGGTGCCGTCCTTGTTAAGGATCACTCCTGCTATGGAGGCATTAAGGGTCCATCCCATGAACAGCACGTCGTACCCGTCCTCCTGCCCGCGGGTCGGCACGGTGGTGCTCAACGGGTATGTGCCGTTCAGGACCGTAAATATGTCCGGGCCTCCGGTGCCGCCGTTGTAGTTGTAAGTTATGGTGTATTGGTCCTCGAGCACATCGGCGACGCCGTTGTTGTTGGTGTCGTATCCCCATACGGCGTAGAGGATCACATCGTCGCCGTTCACGACGACGTTCGTCGCCAGGGTCGGGACCGTTCCGTCCTTGTCGAGGATCATTCCCAAGATGCCGATGTCAAGGGTCCATCCCATGAAGAGGAC
>Ga0123354_10021261_pt1 | contig 10225 bp, 8 predicted proteins | sample TergutLab28metaG_2_FD_97872 | JGI IMG/M metagenome (GOLD analysis project Ga0123354, IMG submission 97872) | Labiotermes labralis P4 segment gut microbial communities from Petit-Saut dam, French Guiana - Lab288 P4 | ecosystem: Host-associated > Arthropoda: Insects > Digestive system > Gut ...
AAAGTAGCGGCTCCAGGTCTAGAAAACAGAGATTAACGGCTGTGGGGACCCGTTGCGCTGACCATGTGACACCCCTCTATCCGCAAAAGTTGGCACTAACTTCGCCGACCGGCGGCGGCCGCTTTGTCGGTAAAGTTCGCGTGCGGACTAAGGCGACGGAGTTTGTTTGTTTGTTTATCAGTTTACTTGTTCATCATGACTTGTTAGGGGGTGTGTTCCTGTTGCCATGTTTAATCTTGTGGTGCTGCATAGTGATTTATTGCTTAATGAAATGGCTGCCTAGCAACATTAATCAACCCCAGTTAGTTTTCTACTATATAACCAATTAAGATCACCAGGTAGGTTGCAATGTTGAGTGTAACTTGAGGAGAACCAGTATACTCTAACGTTAATATGGTATGTGTGTATGTGATGCTGAGTGTTCTAGAATGCATGAGAGCTGTCGTAAAAGTTCATTTTATGTATGCTTGTGGTGTGAAGTGTTCAGAATGCATGTGAGCTGTCACATAAGACCATTTTATGTATGTTTATGTTACTCTGTTGAGAATGTGTGTAAGCTGCCACGTAAGATCGTTGTATGTATGTTTGTGCTGCATATTGTTTAGAATGCATGTAAGCTGCCACATAATGCCATTGTTTGTGCCCATCAGTATTTAGAATGAACATAGGCTGTTACACAAGGTTATTTCCAAATAACTCTGCACATCTTGTATCACCTGACAAGACACTCCCTGTACCAAGCAGTGGCTTCCAAAATGTTGTGATTGTGTTAAGTACTGGTCACGATGTAAAAAGTCCTTGTTGATGTTAGTGATATCCTTTAAACAGTGATGTTTTGACTTGTATTCCAGGAGTGCCCGTTTTGAATTTTGGAAGGGACATTAGCTATATTGACAGGTGTGTGTGTGTGTGTGTGTGTGTGTGTGTGTGTGTGTGTGTGTGGCTTTCCTCAATCCCTCCTTACTGACACATTACCTTGAATAAAGCCATTTTCTCATCCCTTTCTTCCACATGCAGGCACAGTACTTCAAATAAAACCATTTTCACATCCCTTTACTTCACACAATTTCCAATTTGTTAATGCACTAATCATCCTGTTATTTATACCAGGTTTCAGGTTCTTGTGATGGTAACAGTGAAGCTTCTGGAATCTGACACCCTGTAATCCTGTAGAAATTTGCCAGGCTTTTCAGAGTAGCCTGCTGCAGCTGTGTTGTTGAGGTCTTCATTCCTCTGGGATATGATGCCACATCACAGGGTGATTGGTGCCTGACAATGCAAGACAATGTAGTGATTTCATCTTTAATGGTCACTATATCCAAGAAGATTCTTGGACCACTGCACTGTCTTGAAATGTCAGACAGCAGTCACCCAGTGGTTCAACACCACATCCCAAAGTTATGGGAACCTAAACCTACAGCCTGCTTTTTCAGGGTGCAGGATGGAGTCAATAGGTTCCTCTGACATGTTGGTAGATATGTGCCAGACTGCACAGCGACACAACCCACAACACTGATCATCATCTCCCTTGAAACAGCGTAGTCTATACTGCTGAGAGCATAATTCCATAACAAACACTAACAGATGTGTCTGTGATAGAATATGAAGGTTTAAACACCAATAATGCCAAAGCTGTCCATGTGATATGATGCTGTTCCATTTCCTTTTAATTCTCATCTTCATGATCTCTTATTCTTTAGTATGCAAAGGTTTAGCCCTCATGGTATCAGAGCCACCACTGGTCATTGTTTTAGCCAGTTTCCTGCTTTCCTTATGACCTGTTTTGTCTCACATCCATCTTGAAGTAATTCCCCAGTCTCCTATTTTCCATGAGGTCTCCATGTCGGTATTCCTTAAAAGGAAACACTGTGTATTATGGCTGTACACTGGGTCCTTGGAATGGCCTTATGCTGACTTGCTCTAAACACTGTGTTTTCCCAACAGTAATGCACAGTTTCTCCCACCAAATAACTGATTACATATTATATTTGTCCATGTTTCATTTAGTTATATATTTTACTGTAAGATGTTAACGAAAATATCTTTATTTATTGATGCTATTTACCGTTGTGTTGTGAAAACTGAAATTTGTCGAAATATTCGATATATATTCGTAGCTTTTTTGTGCTGTGTGGAATTTATTCATGGGCAAAAATGTTTATTTTTGATGTGAGGTATTCACAGCAATGACAATTCTTATTGCTGTCTCCTGGTTTACGACACTGTACCAAAGTACCAGATGGCACAGTGTTATAAGCAAGAGGTCATAATGTATAAAAAGATTTGCCATTTGTCTTAATATTTCTGAATTTTTGTGCAAATTACAATAGAGGGCATATATTTTTATATATTTGATACATTACCTAAGTTGTTTGTTTAAATGAACTGTAAATTATTCAGGCAAAGTGTTGTGGAATCAGGCTGTATAAACTACAGTATGCATGTAAAGAGTTGACATAACACAGTCCCAGTATCAAGCAGCGCCAGTATTCATTATGGCAATGATGTAAAATTACAGGTGGAATTATTTTGAAGGCATGCTTTGCATCATTTGTTCAGGTTTGTGAATGTATGAATTATTCATAAATTTTAGGTTATAGCTCACTTAATTGTACTATAGAGCGCTGGGAAACTGGGATACTGTAAACTTTACATCTTTTGAACTGTGCATTTTGATATACCTATTTAATAAGAACCAACAAAATGCACGCTTTTTACACTAATGTTTTAATTTCATTATAGTGTCTTCGACATGTTTTGGACATGTTTTCTTTGTTTGTTTCTCCCATTGTCTTTCATGCCACAGATATTACAGGCTATCATAGACTAGCATACAGCTTCACTTGAGATATTCATGTGTTAGTTTTAAATCCTTATGAGATCTGTACATTTAGTGACCCGTTTCCATACTGTCCCATGTTTATCAAACGTTTGGAAGTATCTGTATCACTTCTTGTGTCCTGATTCCATAAACACTTTTCTTGAAAAATTTACAGTTTATGTAAGAGAACAACTAAGACAGTATATCATATTGGCAACAATGTAATGTATGGTTTTTTGTAACTTGCACCCAATTCTGAAATATTACAATGAATGGCAAATCTTTTTATGTTTAAAATGACAACTTCAGACCTTAACTGGGTGTTTAATTTTTGTTGTCTTACAGATTTTTTATGATGAACTATTTTTGAGAAAAAGTGCAGTTTGATTTCAGCTAAATTTAAAATAGGGATAATACTGAACTGATATGTATCAAATTTAAATTTGGCAAGCAGTTTTTAGTGTAAAGATCACCCTTTTCTAGAATGTGTATGTGTATTTGGTGGACAAGGAACCCGTCTGTGACACTTGACATTGTCATATCCCAAAAGACATTGATGTTTATAGTCACTGCTGTGAAGATTTCATGTCTTGCGCCTTTTAACGTAGAACCCCGGAATGAAGTTTTTGGATGCACTCTGTGGATGAACTTACCTCTGTTACATGTCCATTTAACCTTTATCAGTCAAACGGATTTCCATTGCCCTGTTAAGAGTAACTCTTTATGTATGAAAGGGAAAATTCTCTCTGTGCAGGTGCAAGCTGGGGTGTTTAAAAATGGATATAAATCCAGCCATGAGCAGCAGCATTGGGATTTAAAGGCAGAATGATAAAGGTTAATGTGTTTTATGCAAAAAGCATAAACCTCCACTGATTTTATACATGTTCATGATATGGTGGATACTTTATGTTGAATCAGATTTTGTGACCCATTACTGCCTGTAATATTTGTAACTTCCTTTTTGAATTCTTAATGTTGTAATACAAATGTCATGACATTTGTCCATCTGCCCGCTGAAGTGTATAAGTTGTAGCATTGTATTTTCATGTGAATTACCTTACTTTTCCTGAGTTGGTAGCTCTGAGTGACTTGTACACCAATAGATATTCCCCTGATTCAATTTATCATTTCAATTACAAGTTTCCTATGAAAGATGCATTATGTTATTTAGCAATGTATGTTACCATTCCGCACAGCAATTCCAAATTCCATTTTTCAGTTATAGACTCCTACCAGAATCTGATTTGATGGGACATTATGTTATTAATTTGTGTTTATTCCCGATAGCAGTACCTACAACAACTGAAGTAATATGCCCTCCCCTTCTCCCTTTGCTACCAGGACCTTTCTAGGAACAAGCCTGTATTGAACACAGTATTATTCATAGCCACATTCATGGAACTCATTAAGATGGGACTAGAATGAACTGTAATTTCTTCATTATTTCAAATGCTGACAGTAATGTCATCTTTGCAATCTTGGGTTGGTGTGTTTTGCCATTTGACAGCCAATTTTGTTTATAGTCCCAGTAGTTTGACAAGCAAGAATGAACTGCTTCGAGGTGGACTGAGCACTCTGAAGTCAGCAGGAAATTTGGTTGCCAAGAAATTTGATGAATTCAAGGAGGCCATATCTGCAAACAGTACTCCTGTCAAACCAAGCCTTGGGTAGGTGCTTCATTGCATTTGCTTTATTGCTACAACTTTTTTATAGTTATGTCTCCAGCAGGAGGTGATGTACTGCAGAAGTAAGAATGTGTCAGACTATACAGTGTGCTGAACTGGAGAATTTGATATAAGGAACTGTAAATGACGTAGCAATATTGACAGTCATATATTTATTGTGAAAATCTCAAGTATTTTATGTATTTAACACGGTGGACTCAAGAATATATACCTGTATGTAAAATTATTACTTCATCTTCACCATCATCATCATCATCATCATAATATATCGTACAGGGTTTTAGACCTCGTGACCTGTTCTGGTCTGATTAACAGTCAGAGAAGTCTTTTGAGGGGTCATCCTTGGCTTCATTTCCCACGTGATTGATATATCATAATGAATTGTAGTAGTCTGTCCCTGTTCAATCGCTGAACTTGATGTATCCATTTATGTCTGCAATTTTGAATTTTCTTTACAACTGGGTTAATTTTGAGTTATGGTAAAATTCATTGGTTTTATAATCTTGCCATGTGTACTTTGCCATTCTTCTCATAATTTTCATTTCTGCTGACATTTTATACACATGAGTATATAAGTCACAGCATTAAAATAGCTAATAAATCCTTTGAAAATGTGGGAACGTTCAAACATTTAGGAATGATACTGACATATCAAAATTACATGCATGAAGAAGTGAAGATCAGAATGCAGTGTGGGATTGCCAACAGCCCCTTAGTCTAGAATCATTTGTAATGCTGTTTGCTGTCCAAAAATGTAAAGATTAAAATATTCAGAACTGTAATTTTGCCTGTTGTTTTGTGTGGGTTTTGTACATTGAGGGTGACACACATAAGATGAGGGTGTTCAAGAATAGGGTGCTGAGGAGGATATTTGTGCCTCAGAGGAAGGATGTAACAGGAGACTGGAAAGGACTGCATAATAAGGAGTTTCATGATTTGTACTCCTCAACAAACATCATTTGGGTGATCAGATCAAGGAGGACGAGATGGGTGGGGCATGTGGTATATGTGAGGGAGACAAGAAATGCGTATGGTGTTTTGTTGAGAAAACCTGAAGGAAAGGGACCACTTGGAAGACCTTGGTGTAGATAAGAGGGTAATAAAGTGGATCTTAAGGTAATAGTATGGGAGGGCATGGTGTGGTTTTATCTGGCTCAGGGTGGAGACAAGTGGCAGGCTGTTGTGAACATGGGAATGAAACTGTGTGTTGCATAATGTGGAGGGAATTTTTTTGACTTGCTGAGAAACTGTTAGCTCCTCAACAGGGACTCTGCTCTATAGAGTTAGTTAGTTTGTTTGTTTGTTAGTGTGTAAATTAAAGTGGGAGGATGCTTTATTAAGTATTGTTTGGAGGAATAGTAATGGTAGTCATTGTTGGTACTAAATATGCAATTTAGAAAGTGTATGCATAATGTAACAGTTTGAGTTTAGTTACCTCAGTAACCATAACTGTTATGGAGAAATGTGTATTAGGCATAAATTCTGTATACAACTTTGTTTGAAATGTTTTCACTGTGGTAAGTATTAACCAAGTTATTCTGAAGGTATACACAGAAATGCATGTAGGTCTTCATGTGAAGTGGCGGGTTTTTTTTGTAGCATTATTTTTAAAACTGCAGTGTACTGATAAATTTTGACAGAACTTGCTAGTATCAAATATGATGACAATCTGTTCAGCAGTTCTCAGATTGTTGCAAGTGTATGGGATGGACAGACAGGTGGTTTCTGCATAGGGCTGCAGATGTGTCTGCGTTGGAGAGCTCAGATAAATCTTGAGTTATAATAAAAGTTGCATATTCACATAGTATTTTATAATTGGGGTATTCATTAGTAGACGTGATAGTTGTCACTGTTAAATGTTGTCTGCCTCATGTGGAGATAAATATGACTCTGTGTGTCCTGTGTCACTTGACAGAATTGTGAGAGGTTATATAGAACACACATTTATTGAACAAGATCTCACTTTTGGCCTGTTGTCAGATGTTTAGACCAGGGGTACACTAAACCTGGGTCCCAGGTCACCATTGCAACTAAATTTTGTATGGTGGTGCCTAATATTTGTGGGTGCTCATTGTGGAACATGCTTTGTGTCACCCTTCTAGCACCTACAGTTTTGAGGTGGCTCTTAGATGTTTGGAAATTCTGTGCACCCCTGGTTTAGACACTTTTTACATGTTTGTGGGATGATAGCTTTAGTGGTTCTGGTGATAGGTAAAAGTAACATTGTCCCTGTCCACACCACAAAGGCAATATAGAGGGAGCACTAGATGGAGGTGTTTGGTGAATTTCACACCCCAACCATTTTATCCCCAGGGAAGAACCCAGGTACCCATTGAATAGGAGGCCAGGTAGGTTCCGGTGCCTTTGTGGACTTTTGGAGAAGGGAAAATCTCTTGTGCCTGACATGATTAGACCCCATATTTTCCAGCTCATGACTCTAATATCCCAGGTCTACTTAGCAGTACCAGTAGAGTCTGTTTGTTTGGAAGCGAAACTAGCATGTCTGTGCAAGCAGCTAGTGAAATAATGAAAGATATTTACTCACATATCAATTTATTGTCATTTGCATTTGAATGTATTGCATTTTTTGGCTAGGCATGGTCGGATAAGTGGTGAAGCAGAGAGTCTGTGTTATGAGGAAGACACAGTAGATGGAAGCAGTGGACCCGAACGACGTGTGTCAAGTGAATTCGCACCAATGACAGTACACCATCATCTTGATTACTTGGGCAGCAACATTCTGGACCTGTTTGGAGATGGTAGCCGCAAAGGAAGCTCCTCCAACTTGCAGCCTCTTGATGAATCTGGTAACCATGCATGATTATTTCTGTAAGCATAAGCCCAGGTCAAATGTTCCAAGTCTTTGTGGCACCCAAAATGTCATTTCAGCTCTCATTTTTGTATTGTTTAAAGTTTTCCCATTGTATGTGCAGAGTTATAAATTTGGCTCCTTTTTTTCTGATTATGTCATTTAGTTTGCAGCTTCAACCAGCTGTAACGCAATACACTAGTCTGTTCTAACTGCCCTTTTGCTTGGTGGAAATAAAGGGTTGGTTTTGCATGACTGACAAAACCAAATACTTGACATCTATATCATTGTACACTAGAACCTCCATCTTGAATTTTATTTTACACACCTTGCAATAGATACGTACACATGATGAAGAAATATCTATATTTCCCATCCAGAACTCAGTGTATACGGAACAATTCACGAATCCAGGCTTCACATCATGTGCAATAACTTGTGACTTAACATACACATATATTTTAGTGACATAACATAACCCAATTTAATGGAAAAGCTTTTAAATGTGTAATATATGTTAATTTCATTTCAGCTTCAAACATTGTGTGTATTATTATAAAAAGACTTTTATAGAAAACTTTAATACATCGCAGACTATAAAAACCGTTTCATCTTTTACCATTTTTATATATTTTAATATATTTGTAAGTTGTATGGGATCCCATATTACATAAACATTATTTGCACTGCGTGTTACCTTATTCTAAGTTCCGTAAAGATGGCCTGATGATGGTAAAGTGACCAAAACATGTATTCATCAAGGTAAAAATAAATTAAAATAATATACTGTTACGCTGACTGAAACCAGGAACTATTTTGTTGTTTGTTAGATGCCTTGAGTTCTGTCATGTCACACACTAACAAATGTAATATGTCTTGGAGGAACTGACTGCTGAGTGATGTTCTGTGAAAACAGTGTGTACAGTATGGCCACCTACTGAAAGTAACATGTATGTATTTCCAATCCTGCGTATGTCTAGATACAAACCATTGAATCTGTCTGCATTAACAGCAGAAATATCTGAATACTGCATAATATTCAGTGTCTTACTCTGTCCTGCTGAGACTTTCAAGAGGCCCCTCCCCTCATTTTTATGTATCATTTTACTGGTGTTTGGAGGCAGCACATTCCTCAGAAACATTGGCAACACAGCCCACTTACACATGTCACCCAAAACAGGGTCAGCATCACCAAATGCCACAGTAGTACTCTAAAACAGACCATAACTGCTGACCCCCACATGCTCTGCAATTTTTGTTATTAGACAGCTCTCCCAACCCACCATGTGTAATCTGTGGCCACACAGGCAGTATAGTCTCTAACTCTGTTTGGTCCAAGAACTTCAAACTGTGCAGTTAAACTCTTGTATATATGTGGGTTTGTTTCTGTCACATGATTCGTAGCTCAGTCAAGTGAACATGTACAGCAAAATTGCTTTAATCTCTCATCTCTCAATCCAGAGTTCCTGATAATCTGGTGCTTGAGGAGAGTAATATCAAGACCAGAAGTTTTCCCACCGGTACTTTTGGTTTGCCTATTGATTCTGTGACTTAATCTCTGGTTATCTGCATAGTATGTCACTGGCACATACTTTCTGCCCAAGCAGGATACTTTAAGTTTTCATTAGTTGGTATTGTCCCACACCCTGGTGACACTGCAAGCAACTAGCAGGTCATGCCAGTTGTTTGGCGCAGTGTTAACTGTGGCATGTGTTACTACTTTTTTCAGGCTATTATAGTGGCCTCAAATGATCCAAAGATGAGTAAACAAGGTACAGCTGGCAAGAGGAAACGTGTAACTTTAATGTTTTCTCAGAAATAAGGCTTGAAAGTGGCGAAAGTCATGGAGAGTTTTTCAACTGTGTGTGATAAAAAGAAACAGGAGGATCAATTTTAATCATATATGGCATCAAGTGAAAGTGTGAATGGCCTTTCAAAATGACAGACATTAAAAGAGCCTAAATTAGCATAGTTGTACAAGGTGTTGTGTTAAGTGTTTTACAGCAATGCATTCCACTGGAAAACCTCTGACTGGGCCCATGGTAATTGAAAAAAAACGAAGTCTTTTTGGTGCACATTCTCTGAGGGCAGTAATGCAAAGTTACATGTGATAACTTAGGTCAGTACAGGTACTGTCTGCTAGTCTGGAATATTTGATAGTCCAGCAACTGTCCAGTGCCATTCTGGCAGGATTGATGGAATTTTACTGTCCAGGGCATTTTGGTGGAAGACAGTAAACAAAGTGGCAGTGCGTTAAGATAGGGTCATTGCAAAGAAGGGAGTGGATAGAATGTTTCCTACTTAGTTTTGACTGTTTGTGCAGATGGGGAATTAGTATGTGTAACTTGTCAGCTGAAACTACACAAGATAACATTGCAGAAGCCAGCTGGCTTCATAACCTTTGCTATGGGAACCACAAATCTGACATACATACGTGGCCTGTCCAAGAAGTTCATGCAGTAGGTTAGAGGAGGAGTGAGATGTTAACTGGTGGCGCACCCCTCCAGCTCTCCTCACTCTACAGGACCCAGATGACTTTCAGTAGGAGCCAGACTGCTGTAGGAGGACAGACTTCGTGGTTTAGTTTTTTGTGGAACGTGTATTCACGCGTTGTCAAATTGGAGATGGATCAAAAGCTTGAACAATGAATTAACATCAAATTTCTTGTGAAACTGGGCAAGAATGGCCCCGAAATCCATCAAATGTTGCAACAGGTTTATGGAGAGTGTGCTCTAAAGGAAAGAACTGTTTGCAAGTGGGTCCAGCATTTTCGGGAAGGCCGTGAAAACCCCAAGGACGATGCCAGGTCAGGACGCCCCTCCACCTCAAGTGGTAATGAAAACATCGATCGTGTGCGTTCTCTCGTGCTCAGTGACCGCCGATTGACTGTTAGAATGATAGCAGAAGAAC
>Ga0123354_10021262_pt1 | contig 10225 bp, 7 predicted proteins | sample TergutLab28metaG_2_FD_97872 | JGI IMG/M metagenome (GOLD analysis project Ga0123354, IMG submission 97872) | Labiotermes labralis P4 segment gut microbial communities from Petit-Saut dam, French Guiana - Lab288 P4 | ecosystem: Host-associated > Arthropoda: Insects > Digestive system > Gut ...
TACGGCCCATAGGGGGAGTAGAGGTATAGCTCTACTGTACAGGCACTGAGGCTCTGTAGAGGCCGTACGGCCCATAGGGGGAGTAGAGGTATAGCTCTACTGTACAGACACTGAGGCTCTGTACAAGCCGTACGGCCCATAGGGGGAGTAGATGTATAGCTCTACTGTACAGGCACTGAGGCTCTGCACAGGCCGTACGGCCCATACGGGGAGTAGAGTTATAGCTGTACTGTACAGACACTGAGGCTCTGTACAGGGTGTACGGCCCATAGGGGGAGTAGAGGTTTAGCTCTACTGTACAGGCACTGATGCTCTGTACAGGCCGTACGGCCCATAGGGAGAGTAGAGGTATAGCTGTACTGTACAGGCACTGAGGCTCTGTACAGGCCGTAAGGTACATATGGGGAGTAGAGGTATAGCTCTAATGTAAAGGCACTGAGGCTGTGTACAGGCCGTACGCCCATAGGGGGAGTAGAGGTATAGATCAACTGTACAGGCACTGAAGCTCTGTACAGGCCGTACGGCCCATAGGAGTAGTAGAGGTATAGCTGTACTGTACAGACACTGAGGCTCTGTACAGACCGTATGGCCCATAGGGGGAGTAGAGATATAGAAGTACTGTACAGGCACTGAGGCTCTGCACAGGTCGTAAGGCCCATAGGGGGAATATAGGTATAGCTCTACTCTTTTTTGACCACGGCACTAGAAGGGGGTGAGGTGTCAGCGTCACGCCCCGGACGCTCTTTGCCCCCGGGAAAGGCCCGGTACCCATTGTGCAGGAGGCTGGGTGGGCCCCAGGACCTGATTGAGGGGTTAGCGTCATGCACCGAACGCTCTTTGTCCCCGGGAAAGACCCGGTACCCATTGTACAGGAGGCTTGGTGGGCCCCAGGACCTGTCTGAACAGTTGCGGAAAATATCGCCGCCACCGGGATTCGATCCCCGGACCGTCCAGCCCCTAGCCAGTCGCTATAACGACTACGCTACCCGGCCCAGCACAGTCGGAAAGGGTTGAGTATCAAATGGTGGAGACACGGGAAGGAAACTCCACGGGGCTGGCGAAAATAAAAGGGAAGAATTTTCAATAGCGCTGATAAGGGAAAGTTTAAATAAGAACGTCGGTCTACAACGTGGACGATTCTTAACAAAATGTCAACAAGTGCAGCTGCAGGCTATCACCACCACAATCATCACCATTATCACCAACACCTCCGCAACAATCACCGCCACCAACAACCGCCTTCAAATTCACCACCATCACCAACACGTAACTGATGACCATTTCATGTTTTGTAACAAAAACAACTATCAAGCGATAAGGTAAAATAAATCAACATATAAATTTCAGGTAAATTACCAACTTTGTTGAATCATGCCATATTTACTGGTTGTGTAATGTACAATAGGGAGATCAGAAGTTACTGGCCCATAAATACATTTGAACTGATCCCATAGAAAGAACTGCTGGTATATTTCGCTTGAACGACATAGGCTGTTTAACAATTTATGATGCCAGTATGTTAAAATGAATCAGAGAAGAGTCTAAACTAACCTAACCTAACACAAACTAACCCATCCTAACCTAACCTAACCCAACCAAACCTAACCTAACCTAAGCTAACCTAACCTACCCTAATCTAATCTAACCTAACCTAACCTAACCCAAACTAACCCATCCTAACCTAACCTAACCCAACCAAACCTAACCTAACCTAATCTAATCTAACTTAACGTAACCCAACCTGACCCATCCTAACCTAACCTAACCCAACCCAACCCAACCTAAACTAACCTACCCTAACCTAGCCTAACCCTAACCTGACCTAACCTAACACAACCCTAACCCTAACCTAACCTAACCTAAACCAGACTATGTCCAATTGCGATTGAACGGGCGCGAGACTTTTACATGTATTTGAGTAACAATTTAGCATCGTTTTTACGAGTTTTCGCTTATGAGCAGAAATTCTGGAACAGATTACGTTGCTTTAACGATAGATTACTGTAGGCAGCCTATATAATTTGACGCACTTGCATCGACGTAAGATAAACTAGTTTAACGATCACAAAGAAATCTGTTACTTTTGAAACCTGTTCACTGAAGTGCGTACAGGATTCTGAAACCTTGGCTTCTAGACTTCACTTTATCTTACAGATGGGGCAAAGCCTGAAGAAGGTCTAATTACTAAAACCAACACTTGTTAGAATGCCTACGTGTGGTCGAGGGTGCACTCGGTGGCGCAGTTCATTCAGACACTGCGCTTCAAGCCCGAAGGTGGCGGGTCCGATTCCCTATCACTGGAACTGTCCATTGACATAATCCTTCCGGTCGCACAATGGCTCTGGGGTCGACTCAGCAACCAACAGAAGTGAGCTCAGGGATATCTCCTTGGAGGGTAAAGGCGGCCAGTGCTTAGGGCTGACAACTTGGCCACCTTCATGTGCCGACTTTCTAGAAATCCTAGGAGCCTCAACCTCCTTAGAGCTCTCAGGGCCTGTCCAGGGCTGTATAGGGATAACTTAACCTTTACGTTATGACGTGGTGGAGCAGAGACCAGTTGAACTGTGATGGCCCACGCACAGAAACCAGATTTAGTCTTTCGGTGTAATGGACGAGTCCATTTAAATCGGCGGGGGATGTCAGTTCAGTCGACTACTGGCAGCCGAGGTGTGCGCATCAGCGGTAGTAATGTTGGATACAGCATGTTCCGCGGTATTATGAAGGGTACTGGCTACCCACTCCATTCGCCAGTTTTCCCTTCACTTCCCCTCCCGTGCGTCACCGTGTGCCGTCACATTTTAACTGGAGTCTACGTATCACTTCCGCTCTGTGTTGGGGGATTCAAGGTGAAAATTTCCATCGGGTCAAATTAACCCTTCGTTTACTGACTGGGTACAAAATGTACCCAGGCTTGGAATTTTCTTGAACAAGTCTCGCTGGTATAGAGTAACAATCTTACCAATTTCTCTATTTGTTCACTGAAGTCCCACTGACACAAAATAATCATCATTCAGCACATGTATTGCTTTTTACATAGGGTATGTTTTCTTAAAATCCAACTGGACCAATTTTTACCAATGGAAGGTGCTCCATTTGCCCAGCAGCTAAGGACAGAATAGCAGACTGGAAATGTTGCCAGTGCCGGGAATGGGTGTGCAAGGACCACTTCATCAAGACAGTTCAAATAGAATGTGACATTTGCAAGAAACAATAATACCTACTTACTTACTTACTTATTCCATGGTGCACAGTCCTTCTTGAGAAGCTAACTAGTTTGCAGCTAGTCAAGAAATTCCTCGCATTTCACGGAACCCGAAGGTTCATTACAGCACTCACAAGCGTCCGCCACCTGTCTCTATCCTGGGCCAGCCCAATCCAGTCCATATATCCACATCCCACCTTTTGGAGATCCATTCTAATATTATCCACCCATCTACGCCTAGGTCTCCCCAGTGGTCTCTTACCCTCAGGTTTCCCCACCAAGATCCTATACACCCCCTCTCCTGAACCATACGCGCAACATGCCCAGCCCATCTCATTCTTCTCGATTTTATGTCCCGCACAATATTGGGTGAGGAGTACAGATCATTTAGCTCCTCGTTATGCAATCTTCTCCATTCCCCCGTTACCTCGCCCCTCCTAGGCCCAAATATTCTCCTCAACACCATGTTCTCAAACACCCTCAGCTTCCTTTCTTCCCGCAATGTCAACGACCAAGTTTCACACCCATACAAAACAACAGGCAAAATTATAGCTCTTGATCTTTAAATTTTTGGATAGCAACCTGGAAGACAAAAGATTCTGCACCGAATGATAGCAAGCATTTCCTGACCTCAATCTGCTCCTAATTTCTTCCGCAATGGAATTTTGATTTTTTGTTCCCAAGAAACAATAATACTAGAAAAAAATTTCATTCGCATTTATGTTCTAAACTACATTTTCTTGTCCTCAAACATTTTAAGTGTTTCACTGTATATAATTGCTTGAAAATTTGGAACTGTGAATAAAAGCAACGTTTTGGCTGTAGCTGAGCCAATTAACCGAACACTGAAAAAAGCTGAGAAAACAATTTAGAAAAATATGGGTACGAAATGTACCCAGTTCCATAAAAGTAAAGTCAAAGGTAAAGCAATCCCATTACAGGCCTGGACAAGCCCTGAGGGTTCCAGGAGGTTAAGGCTCCCAGATTTCAAGACAATCGGCACATGAAGGTGGTAAGGCTGTCAGCCCTACACACCGAACGCTTTTACCCCCAGGAAATATTCCTGGTACTCATTTCTTTTAGAGGCTGAGTCAACGCCAGGGTCATAGTGCGGCCGGAAGGATTATGTCAATGAAAAATTTCAATGACACCATCGGGAATCGAACCCGCGACCTTCCGGCTTGTAACGCAGTGCCTCAACGAATTGCGCCCGGCTTGTAACGCAGTGCCTCAACCAATTGCAACCGGCTTGTAACGCAGTGCCTCAACCAACTGCGCCCGGCTTGTAGCGCAGTGCCTCAACCAACTGAGCCACCGTGTACCCCAGTTCCGTAAAAGTAGGAGGGTTTTCTTATGCTCCGTAATGCAAAGGTTAACACACAGTCGGCTCCACTTCATTCAAATCGACGCTATACTCAAAAAAATCTACCGAAAGCGTCATTAAGCCTTTAAACGCCGAGTTAAATCCCATCTGCCACTTGCTGGTATTATTAGGAGCTCACCATATTCTCCACTTTAGCACAATAAGGGTTAAATAAAACGATGATTAAAAATCTACGCGTGTGACTGCACCTTTCAAGCAAGATACTTTCTCCAGAATCGCTCAAGATCCCCTTAGTATATAGATTTCCCTGTCGACGCCATGAAGGCCTACATGGCGAATGAAGGTCTAGCGCCACCCATTCTTATCCTCGGCATTAGACGGAGATGAGTGGCTTACTTCACGCTGCGCCCCTTTATTCCCGGGAAAGAACCCGTAGGAGGCTGGGTGGGCCCCACAGCCGGTCTAGTCGTTTCGCACAGGACAAAAATCTCTTGCCACTACCGGGATTCGAACCCCGGACCATGTAAACAATTGGTCTGTTTGAAACGGAGGCGTACTTCAGGCCCGTGTCTCTCCAGACGTATTCCAGTTTGTGTTCCTTGTACAGGGTTATTCGAAATGATTGTCGGGGTTTTAACAACTGCCACCTCGTTCTCCAGATGTAACCCCATGTCATTTTTTTCTATGGGGTTGCGTCAAGGATCAGGTTTATGTTCCACCTCTTCCCGCAAGTATCCCGGAACCGGTACGAATCAGAACCGCCATTGAAACCATCACCGCTGACACGATACAGACAGTTTGGAACGAATTCGATTATCGTGTTGGTGTTTGTAGAATCACAAAGGGTGCACATATAGAGCACCTGTAAGTTATGTAACAAAAAATTGGAGTGTTGTTCTATTAAATAAAAAAAAAAATATACTCCTATCTCAAGTGTATTGTGTATGACAAGTTGTTAAAACCCCGACAATCATTTCGAATAACCCTGTATTGTTTTAGTACTGTGCGCTGCGGTATTCACGTTTGTACACACAGCAGACTCAGGATTTACGCTCTATAAGGCAACCGGCACACAACATGCATGTGGTACGCACTTACGATCTGCAACCCTACTCACTGGGACCATACGCTAGTTATGAACTACGAAACACTCTTCGTGTTACTCTAGCAACATAAATTGGAGGGGGGGGGGAGGCGGAGTATAGAACTTCTTTCAAAATAGCTCATCTCCGGATTCAGTAATCGAACCAGGGACTTCTTATATACGAGGAGGGTGTACTAACACAACTAAACAGTCACGTTGTGTTACAGTGATTTTTAGACACACGGTACCTCTTTTAAACTTTGTAGCGGAAATGATGTCCATAAATACCAAAGAACGGGGTGGCTAGGCGACTGGCTACGGGCTGGACGGTCCGGAGATCGAATTTCGGTGGAGGGCGGGATTTTCCCTACCCGTCCAGACCGGCCCTGGGGCCCACGGATCCTCTTGTGTGATGGGTACCTGGTATCTTTCGCTGGGGTAAAGCGGCCTGGGCGTAGCGTTGATTACCTAATCCCCCCCCTAGCGCAGAGGTTAAGGAAAGAGTAGAGCTATACCTCTACTTCCCCTCAGGGTCTTAGTGGCCGGTTATAGAGTGAAGTTTACCTTTTACGTCCTACAAGAAGGAAATCAACAATCAACAAACAATTGTACTCGAATATAAAGATAGTAAATAAATTATATTTCTGATGTTTCCGAATTGAAATTCGTAACCGTCCCAAATAAAGTGTATAGAGTGTCCCTTTTATCGTGTCCCTGAATACTTAGACTGTCGCGGGGTGTGCCGGCGGATGCAGGCTTTCTATGCGATAAAGAAGCCGTGTCCCGGGACACGAAAAAAAGGGACACTCTGTATTAAACACATATACGAGTAAGATCTGTTCCCCGTCTCGCAAAATGTGCAAAATCATCCCTGTGCACGCCATGACGCTATGGATAAGTGGGTATATGCTTCCATGCATTCATATTCTCGGCACTAAATGGAAGTGGGTCGACTCGCTTCCCGGCCGCTATACCCCCGGAAAACACCCCAGTACACTTGCCAGGATTCGAACCCCCGGATGTTCCATCCCCTCTATCAGTCTCTTTCATCCATTCATATCCTCAGCACTAAATGAAAGGGAGTCGTCAGACTCGCTAGCCGGCCGCTATACCCCCGGAAAACACCCCAGTACACTTGCCAGGATTCGAACCCCCGGATGTTCCATCCCGTCTACCAGTCGTTATGTTCACTACACTATCCTGGTTCCCAAATTATCTGGCAACAGCAACGTGAAATATAGTTGCAAGATTTGAGGTTCTCATGGTAGTGATTGTGCGCATTAATAATAATAATAATAATTATTATTATTATTATTATTATTATTATTTATTGTAATTGGGTTGTCACCCGGTGGCAGTGGTTATTTTATAATATATTTATTTACTGCAATTGGGTTGTCACCCGGTGGCAGTGGTTATTTTACATATATACAAAACGTGAAATCGGTTACTACTGAATTTAAGTCGAGAGGGCTAAATGAGAAGCATATAGTGGCAACTTGGAATCTTGGGAACCATCTCAGCATATGCTTATAGACACAGGGAAACCAAGAAAAACCTGTGTCGAGATGGCCGGCTGCAGGACCTTCCGAATACTGACTTCTAGCCAGCAGTCACGCATCTAAAGTAAAAACAGCAATACACACATAGTACAGCAAATACACATAAGATAACTACAACAATACACAGGCCAACCAAAAACAATTACACACAAGACAACTTAAAACTAGCAACAATAAACACGAGACAAATTAGTATTTTACAACATGTACAAAAGGTAAAAACACCCAACCAAGAGAGTGCTGTGTAAAGTTTACATGTATACAAAATATGAAGTTGGTTACTCGGGAGGGCTACATGAGAAGCATGCAAATTGAAGTGTTCTGCGAAGTGAAGCGGCATCGTTGGGTGAATGTTTCACGACGTCTCGATGGCTCGTTGCGCCTTCATCTCCGAGAGCTAAGGAGTACTGGAGATGAAGGCACCAAAGTGCTTCGAAACGCTGCGAACTGCTAGCCCAACACAGTGCCTTACAGCAGAATGTCTTCGTACTCTGAAGTACACTCCTACAGATCTCCTTCACCTGTACAAACAGCGCATATTCAGTCTGATGTTTATTGGACCGTGCATCATTGTGATAACTAAAGAATAAAATACAACTAGATGCCACTAATTATTTTATTGTTCTTCTTATAGGCTCAACATATTTCGGGCACTACTATGCCCATCATTAGGAGCTCACGACTATAATGTTGATTACCACATTGGTCGTTTCTTTCTTGGCTTGCTGTGGGTTGGAAGTTAGGTGCGGTTAGGCTGGAGTAGTTGTTGGGCTGCAGGCTAAAGCACAACTGCCTGAAGCCCGGACACTACACCAGCCTAACCGCACTTAACTTCCAACCTACAGCAAACCAAGAACGAAACGACCAATATGGTAATCAACACTATAGTCGCGAGCTCCTGATGATGGGCATAGTAGTGCCCGAAACATATTGAGCCTATAAGAAGTACAATAAAATAATAAGTGGCATCTAGTTGGTTTTTAATTCTTCGGTTAGCTCATATTCATTTTGAATTCCTCTTTGTTTCAGTGCTAAAAACACAGTGAATGCAGCTGAACTGATGTTGTCTGTTGCAAGAGGAATTTGTGGAACTGGTGAATGAGCAGCCGTGCTGTGGAATCAGCCGAAGAAGATGAGGGATATTCAGTGGTTGTGTTTCCTTGCAAGTGTTTCCACTGCAAGGATAATGGAAATGATGTGTGAATGTGCTAGTCAGTCAGGGTTAGGATATACATTCCCATGAACGTAACGGTGATTCAAGCAATAGAAAATGGAGAAGTCTCGGACCAGAAGTTGGACTTGCAAAGTGAGACTGAAAGGACGCAGCCTTGTTTGGGAATGCTGGAGGTTTGGACTCCTGTTTGCGATGTGTTTTGTAGCTGATGCTGTGCGTGGAAATCTTCCACCAAGATTTCTGATTGATGGACAGACAGAAATCGTATTAAGGCTCAAAGAAGGTGACGCCACACCAGTAGGCAAGTCACGAATCTGATGTTTATTGGACCGTGCATCATCTTGATAACTGAAGAATAAAATCCAACTAGATGCCACTTATTACTTTATTATGCTTATGTTATGCTCAACATGTTTCGGGCACCATTATGCCCATCATCAGTAGCTCACGACGATAGCGTTGGTTACCACATAGGCCGTCTGGTTCTGTAAAGATGTATGAAGTAACGCTAGTGTAAGTTTTGGTATTTGTGGTGTGTATTGGGTGTGAAATGTTTTGTAGTTCTTTTGTCGAGTGATCATAGTTGGTAGAAGAAAGTGTACCTTAATTTTTTTTCGACAAGAAACTACAAAAATTTCGCACCTAATACGCACCACAAATACCAAAACTTACACTAACGCCACTTCATATATCTTTACAGAACCAGACGGCCTATGTGGTAACCAACGCTGTCGTCGTGAGCTCCTGATGATGGGCATAATGGTCCCCGAAACATGTTGAGCCTAACATAAGCATAATAAAGTAATAAGTGGCATCTAGTTGGATTTTGTTCTTCAGTTAAGTCACAAATCTCTTTATCCTTATGCATGATTGTTGCCAAGGGACTTCTTTGTTTGTTTTCACAGTTCAGCCCAATGTGGACCCTTCTTGTTACAAGATAAACACATAAAGTGATGAATATTCAGATACTAAGCGGGTTCAAACACATGACGCTAGTGGATGGACCTTGTATTGCAAAGCCACCACGTAAAAAGGTAAAGCTGTCCCGTTACAGGCCCGGAGGGGCCCAGAGGATTCCAGGAAGTTAAGGTTCCCAGATTTCATGACAACGGCACAGGATGGTGGTAAGGTTGTCAGCCTTACGCACAGGCCGTCTTTACTCCCAAGAAATGCTCCTGGTACTCATTTCTGAGTCGACCCCAGAGGCCACCACGACGCGCCACATATAAGCTTGACTTTGATTTGGTTCTTTTTCATATAAGCTGGAAGATGTTTTTAGGAGCGTTCGCAGAATTGCTAAAGGGGACTACTAGCTTCGTCATGTCTGTCTGTCTGTCCACATAGAACTCGGCTCCCACTGGACGGATTTTCATGAAATGTGATATTTGGGTGTTTTTTTTCGAAAATCTGTCGAGAAAATTCTAGTTTCATTAATATCGGACAAGAATAATGGGTACTTTACACGAAGACCAATATACGAGGGAGAGTCAAATGAAAACCTTGAAAAGTGCGATAAAAATTCGAAACGCAGCTCGATTGTCTTGTAAGTTGACAACAATGATACTCATGGTTTGAAGAGTGGCCGACAGATGGCAGTGCGATGCATGAATGCAACACGATGGCGCAGTAGTAGTGTAAAGATGGCGGCCCCGCTTGCGACACGCAATTTAAGGTTTTCATGTGACTCACTCTCGTACATTTATGGTCATATATCGCTCATTTCTTCTTAGAATGAGAAATGTTCCAGAAAAAAGTTGCAGAGAAAATCGAAACACATTTTATATTCAAGAACTTACCACCCCCCCCAACAACAACATACCACTCCATTAAGTAATATTACAAATCTTTTATATCCCCGCGAACAAAAACAACAATAACA
>Ga0123354_10021263_pt1 | contig 10225 bp, 6 predicted proteins | sample TergutLab28metaG_2_FD_97872 | JGI IMG/M metagenome (GOLD analysis project Ga0123354, IMG submission 97872) | Labiotermes labralis P4 segment gut microbial communities from Petit-Saut dam, French Guiana - Lab288 P4 | ecosystem: Host-associated > Arthropoda: Insects > Digestive system > Gut ...
AGTCCAAAATTAGTGATACCAAGAGATTTCGGTATACTGTACAGGTAAGGGAGATTGGGGTCACAAGCCAATGGAAGTGGTCATGCTGTGCACAGTGAGGTGCCTTCATGGTCCGGTCCAGAGGTTTGTAATCTTCACTATTAGTCAGGGGTAAGGTCTGTAAGGTGAGGGGTGAGGTGATGGATAGGTTGGGACAGAGTGCAGCACCATCACCTACATTAGCTTGCCACCCCCATCGTCCTTTCACTACCCTTCTCCCTTACCTATATAATACACCTGTATCTTCTAGTATAGCTATCTTCTTAGATTGACAGTGAAGATGAAGGAACTACAATCCTTTGAAATGTCAGTAACTATTTACCACTCTGTGCAGTGTTCATGTCTAATGAGATTTCAATCTGCTTCAACATCACTGTCAGAAAATCAAACCTCACTACATTAAAATGCTTCATATTGAATATTACACAAAAGGTGAGCTCTACCAATGTTATGAGTCTACAGTATATCAAATACATAGAATTAGAGCATGTCCATGTAGGAAATTTATCCATTATCGCCCACAGCTATCACATTAGAACTGAGAAGGCACATCTTTTTGTCATTCCAAATATTGAAGAAAGTGATCTGGTACACCCTATAACTGTACCAGCCATTCCATTGTGAAGTAATGTGTTTACATTTAGCATAACATGCAGAAGTGCAAAATATGTGATTTTAAATTTAACCTTTTTCACAACTAACCAGTTCATGTTCTATGAGAACCATCATATGAACACCTCAGTGTTTCCTTCCAAATATAAAAAGAGTTTTATCAATGTGTGTGTTATTCAACAATGGTCTTAATCACATAGATCACAGACTGTTGGTGATACACAAATGAGTATATAGAGCACTGGTGGAATGACACTGACAGGCAAGAACCAAAGTATTGAGAGGAACCCCTGTTCCAGTGCCACTTTGTACACCATAAAACCTAGAAGGAATGGGTCTAGACTGAACCTGGGCATCTTCTGTAGCATCAGTCATGGCATGATCCCACAAGCTTTGTGTAAATGGTATAATGAATGTACAAACTACACTAACTCACACAGTATGTTGGACAAATCCAGCAATGTTGACTTCACATTACAATTTGATAATGATAAAATGTTATCAGACAGAATAAAAACTGATTAAAATAAAAATGTTCTGCACTGCTCAAACCTCAGAAAAATAAAATATCAAACTGTCATTAAACAAACAGCAGCAACAAAAGTTTCTGTAGGGATGTGACACACACACATGCGCATGCACACACATGTGTGCACACACACGCGCGAAAACACACACATGCACACACACGCACACAAACAGCAGAGACTCGATATTCGTGATTAACTGAGACCAACATGACTGTCATGCATCAGACCAATAAACATCAACATACATTTTTAGTGTAAAATACTATTTGGTTCCAAGAACTTAAGAACTATCAGTAACAAAAATAACAATTAAAAGAGCATAAAAGTTGATTTTAATAAGAATAATAACATGAAATAGTACTTGTACACAAACAGTTATGGAACATGACAGCAACCAACCTCGCTCAATGGAAGACACAGCCTCACTGAGCTGAGGGTGGCCTGCTCAACAGCAGGAGAGTGGGGGAAACACAAAGGGTTCAAACAACTGAACTAGAATGGGTGACAACAAAAAGTTGAAATCCTGAACATTAAGACTCACTATATCTGTGGCTCTACTGCATGTATGCATGCATGTGTGTGTGTGTGTGTGTGTGTATGTGTGTTTGTGGGGGGGGGGGGGGGGTTTTAGGGAAGGATATATAAAAAATACATTGAAAAAACCTTTGTATGATTACTACAGATTTTGATACAATTACTTCATAACTGTGAGTTCTCATCTCATGACATGTTTTGCAAAATAAAATTGAAATGGACCTTTCCTTCAACTCAAAGAAACTACACAAAATTTATAGAAAATTAAAAATGAAATAAAATTTTTATGCATCCACATCAGTTAGAACTTAAAACAAATTTGAATAATAATAACAATAAACATAAAATCTTTCATTAAAATTCTAAACACCCTCACTTCAATGATCAGGTTTTACAGCACCTGTACAGGTATGTATCTACCTGCAAAAAAAAAATGTAACTTGCAGGATCAACAATGAACAAACAGCCTTATACAAGACCATTGTTTTATCTGACAACCATCATCTATCACTGTCCACCAAACTATTCCACCATGCATGGCTGAGTGGCCTGTGTAAAAATGATAAACAAGCTGACAGAAGTGGCAACTGATAGTTGTCATATAAAATAATGACATGATTTTTGTCAACTTCAGCACACATTCTGAAATCAAACCTAGGCAGTTTCCATTGGCTGCAACATGAACAGTGAAAAAAAATTCCATTACGCAACTTCTCGCTCTTCTCATTACAGATTATCTGTAGGAAGACATGCCATTTCACTCTCTCATGTTGGCACTTGTGACAAGTCTTGATGCGACTGGTTCAGCTGCAACACAATTATGATGTTTTATCTTATATACAGATTCTTAATAAGAGAATTCTTCAACAAAATCCAAGGAAGAGGGAGCAAAATGTTATTGGGGTGGGGGACACCTTTTTGGGCTTGACGTGAGACTCCTCTCTCGTTCCTTTTCTTCCTCAGTAAAAAAGATTCTCGTTATCACAATGTCACCTGTTGAAAGTGTCTGACATGACACCTCAGTCTGTCCAACAGAACTGCTAACAAGTGACCTGGGACTAATGCCACCTATAAAAAAAAAATACTGTGGTTATAACGATACTCTTGTAACAATGTTATGAATTGTCATTACAGCAAACAGTCATTACAGCCTGTTTTGTATTAAGCAAAAGGGTGTGTCTACTAACCTCCTTCTTTCACACTGGCTGTGCCATGACTGACGTTCATGTGACAATTACATGAACAACATGCAGTTGTACTTTCTGTGCCACCACCTGCGCTCGGTGGGGACGTGATCACAGACAGAATTGCTTCGAGCCTTTCAATCTTGTCAAGCCTTTCCATTCTCCCATCTGAAAGTATCTCGTCTAACAACTGCATTGACTCGGTCAGAGACAGCGGTTCTGAGCCAGGTGTTCGAGGTGACGTTAGTCCACCTGCAAGACAACAACAGCTCAAAACAGGCGTCATGATCTTTCAAAAAATACATGTACTACCAACTGCTGTAGTGTTGATAGAGCCCTTGTGGCTGGCACATCGGTAACAGACACTGTACTGATTTCTGCAATCTCGCAGGGAAATACGTCACCAAGGTAACCAACGTAGACAGGAAACTAATTTTCATATATACATATTTATTTATATTTATATAAAAAAAGGTAAAGTGTTCCCGTAACAGGCCTGGTGTGGCCAAGAGGGTGGGTAGAGGTATAGCTCTACTCTTCTGTGACTGTGGCACTAGAAGGGGGTGAGTGGTCAGCAGGATGCCCTGGCTGCACTTTATGCTTGGGAAAGACCCGGTACCCATTTTACAGGAGGCTGGGTGGGCCCCAGGGCTGTTTTGGACGGGTGGAAAATCTTGTCCCCACCAGGATTTGATCCTGGACTGTCCAGCCCGTAGTCAGTTGCTATACCGACTGGGCTACCGGGCCCACATCTATATTTATATAGACTTTTAAATTTCCTGTACAAACTTAGGTTTGGCACACAACCACATAATAACCCCCTTTACCAACACAGGATTACGGGATTCTGACATTATTTTCTTCCTGAACTTCAGCACTGTTACCTAATATAAAACTGTTGGGCCAAAGTACAAAAGCAGCAAGAGTCCAAATTTTTATTTCTATGACTACAATAATTCAATATTTACCCAAATATTTGACAAAAAGGTTTCATAGAATATCATCTGAAAACCTGGGTATGGGGGGGGGGATATGTGCCACATATCGTTCACCAAGTGAAGTGCCATCCCTAAAATAAAGTGGATATTTTTGTGTCTACAGAGGCTAAAGTAATGTTATACTTCTAACACCTTCACTGATACACCACATATAATTTACAATTATGTGCATCCAAAATAACAGCTGATACAGTCTGTGATCAGAATCAAATCTAGTGTGAACTGGAGGTTAATAATAAAATCAATGTAAAAATTAACAACTTTAATTTGATGAATAACATTCATACTGTTGTTGTACCAACTGCTGTTGACTAATAACACCACAACTATACTTAATGCGAAACAATGGCCCATTTACAACATGCTACATGTTTTGGCCTAATGACAGCCCTTTTGGGTTAAAACATCCTAGCATGTTGTAAACAAGCCACTGTTTTACAACAAATCATGGTTGTGCACAATGGTGTTCTGAGCAGTCAAAAGCTAACACCTTTAATTACTTAGGGTAAAGGTACAGCAATCCTATTACAGGCCTGGACAGGCCCTGAGGGTTTCAGGAGTTTAAGGCTCCCATATTTCAAGACAGTCGGCACATGAAGGTGTTAAGGTTGTCAGCCCTACGCGCCGACCGTCTTTACCCCCCAGGAAATATTCCTGGTACTCATTTGCGCTACAGGCTCAGTCAACTCCGGGGCCATTGTGCGACTGGAAGTATTATGTCGATGAAAAATTCCAATGACACCATCGGGAATCAAACCTGCGACCTGTCGGCTTGTAGCGCAGTTCCTCAACCAACTGCACCAATGCGTATCAATTACTTAGGTTACAATGTCTATTTCTACTGTACAAAAGATGTCAAAATAAGATCAGAAAGTTTAAGACAATGTGGAACCACATGAAGAACACATAACTTAAAGCACTAAAATAAACACAACTGAAAATTGTACACAATAATCGCTGTTCCACCCTTAATGTGAAATTGTGAGAAACAGACATTAAATCAAACAACAGATAATAAACAGAAAAGTCAAAGATAAGATTACTAATAAGCATAAATGGCTGGCTACAACTAAATCACTCACAATTACACTACTGACAGCTGAGCAAAATTACTCGGCAGTATGCAATTGCTTACATCCTCCTCTACCATGATATCTGCAATGTCCAGTATAATTACTGCATGTTTTGTCCTTAGTGAAACACTCTGCATTTCTAACGAGAACCAAATTCTTATTTATTGTAAGAAAGTTTGCAGCACCAGCTGTAAGGATACTCACCAGATGATGGTGACGTCTTCCCACTGTTCTCTAAACTTGGGAAATCACCACTGTCCCCATTAAAACCATCACAATCCTCATCATCATCTTCATCATCACTCTTTCCATCTCTGAAGGATAACAGCTTGTAAATGTCTGTACAGTGTGTATGGTGACAAAATTATTTAGAGATCTGAAGTTCTCACAGCAATGTTGCTGAAGACCCAAGTCTTCCGGGATTTGACACTGTGTCATTGGATGAACAGCTGGATGATGCTTTGAAGAATCATTTGCCTTCACCTTAAAGTGCAAGCAGTCTAGCAAGATTCACTATACCTCGACCATGAATGAGTGATTGATTGACTGATTGTTTAGCATTGGGTTCGAGCCCTCATGGTCATGATGCACCTAGGCCTTAATTTAACACGCCCTTTGTGCCCCATAATCTGATAACAGTTCAGGGGAGCCCTGTTCCTTTGCTAAAGTTCCAGATGGCCCCCACACCTCGACCTTGCTGATGAAGGCAATGATCCTTTGAAACGTCACAGCCAATCACCTAGTGACAGCATCACATCCCAGAGGACCTGAATGCCCACCTGAAGCCATATTTTGTGGAGATGAGGTGTGGGCGGAACTCACAAACCAAATATCTTGTACCGAGCAAATCACTCAATTAACAACTCATAATATATACATGAATTTCATATGGTCCAATCCTTCGGTAAAAATAATGTGGATGTAAATAATATGCTGCCCAAATACAGAATAATTTTTATATGAATCCAATGTGTGAATTCATAGCAAAAGGTATCTAGCCTCACACCCCACCATTCACAGACAAACAAAAGCTGTGAAGGAACTGCAGTTGAAATGAAGCCCTCTGAAGATGGTGTTAATAAACACCAAAATATGTAAGAGCGAGAAGTAATCTGTGAGTGAAGAAACACAGTGTATTGCATGACAGTTGGTAGAAATAGGATGGTACACAAAAGTCAGATCAATATTTAAGGTACCGTAGGTCATAAACAATTACCTGATAAAACAATACATTGTTAACTGCAGTTTACTTATTCCACTACAATATCATTATTGGTCCACATAATTCCCAAGCACACTGATGCATCTTTCCCAACTTGATGACAAGTGTTCAAAAATTACATCACAGTATAAGTCTGGTTCTGGCATTCACAACCATTCAGGAACTTCTTTGTTACTGTGGAATCAATGACCTTCCAAATGGTGCACAGTTCAAAAACAATCCACGAGGAAGAACACACGGTGAGCACAGCACATTGATGGCAAAAGTGAACAGAGAGCCAATGGAGAAACTGATTTAGGGGAACCAACAAGTGAATACTGATTATTCATTCACTGAAGTAACACTTGGGAAACTGCTGATTTCACACTAATGAGCAAGTGGAAATGGCGATTCACGAATGAAAGTGAATGCTACAGCTGCCAGCTATCTAGTACTGGAATCTTAAACTCATGCCAAGAAATGACAAATGCAACAATACTCTTTAGGATTATGTTGGAAAATAATGACACCTTAGTGGAACAAGCAGGCTGCACTTAACATTGTAATGATTCATCATTTATTTTCATAACACAGCACACCTTACCTATGAACATCCCTCATATACATGCAGAATTTCTCTAGCTATTGCCAAAAGATCAACATTTCCTTTCCTATCTCCCCGCAGCCAGACTGTCCTCACGTAACTGCGATGCTACTTAAACAGCAACCACCAACACTGTGTACTACCCTTCCAAAGAATATCAAAATATAGTGCTCTGTGAAGATCAATTCACAACCAGCTCCAAGTTTCACTGAATAATACACACCTGTCCTGCATATTCTCCAGTTTCTCCAGTTTCCGAGCAACTTTGTATGAACCCTTTAGCTTCTCTTTTTCATCTTCTGTTAGATCCAGGTACCTATGACAAAACAGACGAACCATCAGATGGTATAGTCCAACACAGAGGACAGCAGTTTCCATATTTCTGAACCTTAATGCTTGGGATTTTGATCTTTTGGGACAGGTTCCAACAAACTGGGATGATACCATGTTGTTGTCTGGTCAGCTTCATCCAATCTCCTGCTACTGCAGACCACTCTCAGCTCATTCAAGCTGTCTTTTATTAAGTGAGGTTGATTGCTTTTGTGGTTTATGAAATGAGACTCTCCTCAGTTATTTAATGTATGTTACATGCTTCCAAAGGGGTTTATCATCATCATCATCATCTCCTTTATGCAGGGTATTTATACTTATATTCCTGAGACAAACTATGTCCCTAGGGAATATAGAGTTGCAGCTATTCTGTTGTTACTGTTCTTGGTGCTTATATCATTAGTTTCAGTGTTGAATCTATTGTATTTTTACATTAGTACTTTCCAAAGTATGTGTGCAGTGCCCAATATTATTATTATTATTATTATTATTATTAAATCACCTGAGCAGTCGAATCTCCCTGTTGCTGAGCACAATGTTTATCTTGCTGGTGCTTGACGCCAGTTTGCCTCGCAAATCTGCTAATTCTGTTTCAACTTTACGCTGCTTCTTGCGTTGTTTCACGTCACCTGGCCTGATGTGCATCAAGACCTGTTCCTCACACAGTTCTGTTAGCAGAATCTCGTACTCTGGCTTAATCAGCCTACCAACACAGCAGACAGACAGAGAGCTTGTACTCACTCTAAAAGTATTACAAACTGAAACCAAGTCATCTGGCATTCTGTCCAAACTTTCTGATCAACATTACAATCATGATTAGTAATAAAAACATCACATACATTTTTATGCATGAAATGAATAAAATTCAAAACTGCTGCTACTGTTCGTCTGGTTAGCAGAGAGCCATACAGTGACTAGGCTACAGGCTGGACACCTGAGGTACCATGGTTTGATTACTGGCAGAGGCAAGATATTTATCTCATCTCCAAACTGTCCAGACCAACTCTGGGGCCCACCCAGCCTCCTATGCAATATGTACCACAGACACTGTCCAGAAGTAAAGCAGTTGGGGTCTGAAGGTGATAACACAAACTATTTTGTAACAAGGTTAAATGTGTAGAGCTATACTCCACTACCTCTAACACCTTCATGATGCACAAAGGGGACAACTTTACCTGTAGATTTTATCTTACCCATCAGGTGGGATAAACCAATGATCTGTTAGACAGATGGATAGAAATGACCACCATATCCATGAAGGTGCTATCCTAACGTTCACCTCAACCTCCCAATAAAAAACAAACCAACAAACCTATCTCCTTGCTAATGAAAGTGTAAGTGGGTTACACAGACTGTCAACTTGTCAAAGAAATAAGTTCCTCTCAGACATATTCAGAGTTAACTAACACATTCTTCACACTGAAGTACACTTGAAATCTGGGAATGACAACCTTGCTGTGCATCTTTGTGCCAACTCAAGGATTTAGGACCAGATGCTGTTTACTCCTTCTGTGAATGTTGCAATGACTGATAAACTTACAGCTTCCACTATTGCTGTTGCTGGTCTTTACCACAAATTGAGCCATAAAACATCCACTGACCTGGTCATGGCGTTGTAAACTTGCGGTACGAGGGCTAGCACATCAGCTGCGGCATACAGCATCATGTCTCGGGTAAGCGGTCGTCTGGCCCAGTAACGTTGGTCCCTCCGATACACATTCTTCAGCTGATCTTTCATGGGATTTACTGGGGCATCATACATTTCACACAGGGCATTCAATGACACATTCTTAACCTTATACACAGGTTTCCCCAACTCCTGAAGCTGTAAAACTGCATGTGCTGCCTGTAATAGACAACGACAGACAACACTGTCATTAAAGGTAAAGCATTCCCATTACAGGCCTGGACAGGCCCAGAGGGTTCCAGGAAGTTAAGGTTCCCAGATTTCGTGACAACGGCACAGGGCGGTGGTAAGGTTGTCAGCCTTACACACCGGCCGCCTTTACCCCCAGGAAATACTCCTGGTACTCGTTTCTGTTAGAGGCTGAGTCAACCCCAGGGCCACAGTGCGATCAGAAGGATTTTATGTCAATGAAAAATTCCAATGAGACCAGTTGGGATCGAACCAGCGACCTTCCGAATTGTAGCACAGCACCTTAACCACTGTGCTACCGCGGTCCCCCACACTGTTATTACATACATGGAAAATGAGTAACATTCCCTAGGACAAAATTTTTTAAAAAAATCGACATGGGAAACTGAAGTACCTGGGGTAAAACCTGTGTCAATGCCATTTTGTCCACCATAAATCTCACAGGGACTGGCCCAGGATTGAACGAGGGCCTCTGCAGTGAGTTGTTAGCAACTACAAGCCCCAAAAATAAAATAAAATAAAATATTGAAATAAATAAACTTAGAAGTACTAAAATCAATAAATTACATAAAATAAAACCCATATAATATTAATAACACTTTGCTGCCATAAGTCGACTATAGTCGATGCATTTTGCGAGGATAAAATGCCGTAAGTGATAGAAACACATCATTGAGAACATGCAAAGAAATGCCAGCCATTTAAATTCTTGGCTTCTGCAGATTACACCCTGCATTCATTTCTGATCCCAAAATGTCAATGCACATCTACTCACCTGTGTATCAAAGACATGGCAGAGGGTTATGCCAAACTGATGGTACAAGTTGACGCTGTCATTGCGACAATCATGCAGAACCTAAAACAAAAAAATGGTTCTATTTAAAGCTAGCTGTCAAAACTCTCTGTTTCAATATACCATAAGGGAATGCTAATTCTAGAATCTCTTAATCAGAAAACAAATCACACTGAGTCCCTCACATAAAAACAGTAAGTTCTGAACAATGATGCATATATACAAACACTTCACTCCTATTAATTTCTGTTTCTATATGTGATGTCAACCCCAAATCACTCCAAGTAACACTCCCCTGGAACGTAACTCACAGAACACTTCCATGCCAGCTTTAGGTTTCTGTGACCATGCATCGTGAGCAAATTGTGAAGTGAGAGAGAAAACCAACAAGATGCAACAGTTAGATGTTTATTTTTAACAATTTCTCAACATGTTTCGGGCATCATTATGC
>Ga0123354_10021264_pt1 | contig 10225 bp, 8 predicted proteins | sample TergutLab28metaG_2_FD_97872 | JGI IMG/M metagenome (GOLD analysis project Ga0123354, IMG submission 97872) | Labiotermes labralis P4 segment gut microbial communities from Petit-Saut dam, French Guiana - Lab288 P4 | ecosystem: Host-associated > Arthropoda: Insects > Digestive system > Gut ...
CTAATTGTAGCCGTTTTAGTTATGATATTTCGGCTTAGTTTTTATGTGTGGATTCTGTTGGACTTGGTTATTTTTGGAGTAGCTAGTTTATTATTACGAAGAGCTGGAAAAGTACCTTTATAAAAGACCACTTAAACAAAATTTGATGGATAGTTTATACTGAAAGTGGGTTTGTGTTCAAGTTTGCTATTTAGTTGTTCAGCTACCTTAAATAAGAGCGGTCTGATTGTTGCCAAAAAGAATAAGTGATATTTGAGAGGAACGATTTGGACGAAGTCTTAGAAATGTTAGATAAGACCACTAAGAGATTACAGAATTTGCTTGAAGAAACTAAAGCGTCAACAAATAAGAAAGCTGCAGCGTATGCACAGGTTTTACAGTCACCAACAGCCACACAAGAGCAAAAGATTAAAATTTTTATAGCTAGAAATTCAGAGCTTGACCGAATTGACCGATTGTCCGCTCAGTTAAGCCTACTTTATTCGCTTCAAATTTTTGCGTTCAAAGTGAAAGTGTTAGAAATCTCCATTAATAACATCAATGAACAAATAACAAAATCAGATTCAACACAAAAAGATGGCGATCTAGAAGATGTTAAAAAGAATATTGATGCACTCAAAATTTTGGTTGAAGCTCAATATGAAGCAATGAAACAAATTCATGAAGACCAGAATAAAACGTTAAACTATATCTATTAACACCAATTTGGGCATAATAAATGTGCCCTCAACATTTTTAGATCTGGATAATTATCATTTTTAGGTGTCAACAAATTTTTTTAGGAGAAATATTTGTTATAAATATGGTATAGAGTTAGCAAAATATGGCGCAGGGTTATTCAAAACATGAGTTGACGTTTTAAGTAAATACGTAAAATGGTTAGGTAAAATGTTTTCAGATAGAAAACAGAAATCTTGTGGGAGAGCAACAACTTTTAATCTATTAGTCTCTTACATGAAATAGGAAAAGGGGATAAATTGCCGATTAAATATTTTGAAGCTCCAGAGATTAAAAAACATGTTGATCAGCTGGCTGTGGAGTGCGAGTTTTATCATGTTGTGTCTCAGCGTGTGTTTTGTGTTCGGAGTAAAGGTTCTAAAGCTAAGCGCACTATTGCTCGTATTCATGGTTTAGGGAAACTTTGGCAGGGTATTTTAAAGCTGCCTCCGACATATACTATTGAGGTTATTTCGGAGATTTTTGATAAGATGTCGTTTGAGGATCAAGAACGTGTTTTAATTCATGAATTGATGCATATTCCAGGTGGTTTTGGGGGTGGTTTTCGGCCGCATAAGGGTTATGTGGAGCGTAAAAATGTGGATATGGTGTATAAGAAATTGTTACAGGCAAGGGCGGTAAAGAAGCAGTGAAGTTTGTTTTTGAACGTTTTTGATATGTGTGGTGTGGGTGTGTGAAATGGTGGTTGTGTTAGCGAAAAATAAAAAACTAAGCGTTAGCAAATATTTGTAAGGTTATTTGAAATGCCTGTTTGTCAATGTTTGAGGTATAGCTGATGAAGTATGTTATGAAGAGTTTGAGGCATAACGGGATTTATGTTCCGCCTTATGAGCTTAAGGGGTTTAAGATTGGGATTCAAGGTCAGGTGTTTGCGCTTACTGAGAAGTCTGAGCCGATGGCGGTAGCGTGGGTGCGTAGGGTTTTGTCGACTACAATTTCGCCGCCGGATCATGTGTTTACTAAGAATTTTATGAGGGAGTTTTTAGAGCAGTTAAAGAAAGAGAATGATAGTGTTGCTTTTTTGGATGTTTTTTTGTTGAAGTATCTTGAAAGTTTGGATGTTTCTCTGTCAGGTCAAAATAAGAGTGAGAGACAGCAACAGTATGAGATTGATTTTAGTGAGGTAAAAACGTTTGTTCTTGATGAACGCGTTAAGAGGGAGGCTATATCTAAGGAGGAGAAGAAGTCTCAGGCGGAGGTGCGTAAGGTTACGCGGTTGGAGTTGAAGGAGAAGTTTGGTTATGCTGAGGTGGATGGTTGTAAATTGGAGGTGGCTAACTGGACTTCTGAGCCGTCGTGTCTTTTTGCGGGTAGAGGTGATCATCCGCAGCGTGGTAGATGGAAGGAGGGACCGGGTCAGGGGGATATTACGTTGAATTTGTCTCCTGATGCTGCTAAGCCTGTGGGGTGGAAGGTGATATGGGAGCCGGAGAAAATGTATGTGGCGAAGTGGATAGATAAGTTGACTGGTAAAGTCAAATATGTTTGGTTTAGTGATACGGCTTTTTTGAAGCAGAATCGTGAGAGGGAAAAGTTTCAGAAAGCGGAGAATCTTGGTAAGCAAATAGGTCAAGTTGAGAGTCATATTATTAAGAATTTGGGGTCTAAAGAGTTAGAGCGCCGGAAAGTGGCAACTGTTGCTTGGCTAATTTTTGCTGTTAACATGAGAGTTGGTGATGAGAAGGATCCTGATGAGGCGGATACTGTGGGTGCTATTACGCTTCGGGATGAGCATGTAAGTATTAAAGGTAACATGGTAACCTTTGACTTTCTAGGTAAAGATAGTGTTCAATGGATAAAAACTATACAGGCAGATCCGCAAGTAGTAAAAAATTTGGAAGAGTTAAAGAGAGACCGAACTAAGCAATATCTTTTTGAGGGTGTTGATAGTAAGAAGGTGTCAAGGTTTTTATCTGAGAAGGTGCCCAAGCTTACGGCTAAGGTTTTTCGTACTTGGAAATGTACTAAAACCTTAAAGGAAGAATTAGATAAGAGCGGTGTAACTAAAGCAGATCCGGATTATAAGAAAAATTATGCAGCTAAAATGGCTAATCTAAAGGTTGCAGAGGTTGCAAATCATAAACGTAAAATTCCACCGACCTTTGATGAGCGGTTAAAGAAGAAGGAAGATAATATTAAAGCTATGCAGGTTCAGTTTAAAGCAAAAAAGGCTGAAGGTAAAAAGACTGAGACGCTTGAAACGCGTATTACGAAAGCAAAATTGGATTTTGAATTAACAAAGCTTACACGTGAATACAATTTAGGTACTTCTTTAAAGTCCTACATTGATCCTCAAGCGTATGTAAAATGGGCAAAGAAGGTAAAGTTTGATATAATCAAATTTTATCCAACAACCTTACGTAATAAATTTAATTGGGCGCTTCAGGATAAACCTAAAAAAGCAGCCGTTTCCAATGATGAATAGTAGAGTGCACGCCAACATGAGTATTAAGGAGACAGTTGACGGCACATTAATTACCATTTTTGTTAAACCTAACAGTTCTAAATTTGCTATAGAATTAGAGTGTAAAGAAATTGTTGTTTATGCTACTGAAGAGCCAGAAAAGGGAAAGGTAAACAAAGAAATTATCAAAGAGTTAACAAGACTTTTTCGTGCTAAAGTTGAATTGGTTTCAGGGGCTACATCTAGGCAGAAACAGTTAGTTGTTAGACTGAAAAAAGCAGAGTTAGAACAGTTTTTGAGCAAAAAATAGTTTGGAGTTATTGTATTTTGAATCGTAATAGTGCTGCTAATCCGCCAAATGCGCTTTTTAACATTTGACCTTCTTCTGTTTCTGTTGAGATTACCTCCACATCTGTGTTTGAGTATTCGGCGAGTTGTGCTAAATCGTCAATTAAGTCAATTTTTTCAAACACTGTAAGAGATGGCGCTGTACATTTTAGGCAAGGTTTGCCTGTGAGACTTTGTGCAAACGTTTGCAAATTTATAGTTTTGACGGTTTCTTGTTGTTGAGAGTTGCATGCACTACATTTTATGGTTACTCGTTGCATGTCAAGGGCCTCAGAAATTAGGAGCATACGAACTTGACCCCCCTGCAACGCTTTACGTACTTCCGCTTCACCATAAGTAATCAATCCAGTGTCATGGCCTACTTCAAATAGGAATTTTTGCATTATTTGTTTTTCTTCTACATAACGTACTTTTTTCATTATTTCGGGAGCTTTCTCTACAACTTCTTTAACTCCCTGTTCCTCAACATAGGCGGTGTCGACAACATCTAAAAGTTTGTTTTTAAGTTGGTAATTAAGATAATCTCCTTTCTGAAAATCATACTTTGTAGGACCTGGCCCGCCTAAAATTATTCCTTTAAGATTGTCTATAGGTAAAAGAATTTCATTAGCGTGTGCTCCAGCGCGGGTAAAGTATTCATTTAACTGCATTTCTCTTAGTCGTTCATAACGTCTAGCTGATTGCCCTCCAGCACGGGTTTTGCCGCCAACTCCTGAGGTCATTTCGCGTATAATGTTTAAGTGCTTACCGGTTAGAGTGGCTATTGTGGCATTTGAGGCATCAATTAGCATAATACCGTAAGTTTCTTTTTCTCGTAGCATTTCTTGTAAATGTTCAGTGTGAAAACGTGAGTCACATCGGTAGAGGAAAATACGAATAGGTTCTGGAGGGATAATAACCCAAGATTCCATACGTTCTGTTCCAGGCCCACTGTCTTCTTGTGGGAGTGCTCCGCAGAATATAACTAAACCTTTTTCCCCGGGGTCTTTGAATAGTTTGAGTTTTTGTTGTGCTTTAACAATAGCATCTAGCACGTTTTTGCGTGTGACATTTGATTTAATGTTAGTAGCTGTTCCGTATTCTTCGCGTAGTAGATTAAGGGCATCGCTAATTTGTTTACCTGGCGGTACATAAATTGTAATTAGCTCTGTGTGGCTACCCTCTTTAGTGGCTAAGGTGTTAATTGCTTTTCTTGTACGATATAGCTCTAAGCTGTCTTTTTTTGCAACACTCACAATAATTCACGTAAGTTAAGTTATAGACTCTTAGGTAGAAAGGGGTAAGAGCAAATAAAAGTTACTACGAAAGTATGTATTTAGTTTGTGGTTTAGGTTTGTAACAGAGGTTTTGTTTTTGTTGTGATATTGTGAGTTTTTTGTAGTGTTAAATGTGCGTTTTTGTTTGTTTGAGGGGCTTGTTGTCTGTTAATGTCCGATTTTGTATGTTTTTTGTTGTGCGTTGTTGTGTTAAGTGGTTACGTATTAAATATCAAGTTTCAAAATGTCTTTAGTTATTTGTTTGTTTTATAGGCTAAGAAAGAGCAAGAAAGTATAGTTTGCTCTAAAGTGTGTGATGTTTTTGTATGTGTGTTGTTAATATGTGTAATGTTTTGGTTTTTTGTTAGTGTGTGGATGTTGTGTCTGTTGTCGTGGGTGTGGTGGGAGCGCCGATAGCGTCTTTTAGGTAGGATTTAAATGGCCCGAGTTTGCCTCCATAATTGCCGGCGGAGATTTTTATTACGCCTGGGCTGTTAATTGAGGCGGTAACGCCTATTTGCATTGCTTTGTTGACGGCTTCTAGTGTTAGTCCGTTGAGGACTATTTCAAATACGCTTGTTGCGTTTTCTGGGACGACGGTGTTTGGTGCAATTGTTCGTAGAGTTGGGCAGTAGTCTTCGTTTGTTGAAGCTTTAAGTTTGTATTTTGCAGAACCTGCTTTGCTTCCTGAGCGGCATATACCTCCTGGGAATGGCATGATTACGTCTGGGACGTGTTGGCGTATGGCGTCGACTGCGGCTTCGGAGGCTGCTAGGGCTTCGGGTTGGGTTTTAGCGAATATCATAAAGTTACCACCTGCGACTGCTTCCATGGCGCCAAATCCGTCTTCTACTATAAAGTTGCCTTCCATTACTGGAATTTTCCAGCATTTGCGACCGCCTATAATTGTTTTCTTTTGAAAACCATCACCGAAATAGCGTAGGCTGCTTCCAATGTTTAGGGTGCGTTTTCCTAGTAAACCGTTGAATGCGGCTGTTGAGGGACAGGTCATAACGCATTGACCTATGCGTCCTAAGAGTTGCCCTTTTAGTTCGAAGCGGTCACGGTTGTAAATTTGAATTAGGACGCCGGGGCGTTTGTCTGGCGTTTGGTCTGCGGGTACCATACGTTCTATAGATGCCTCTGCTGAAGCGGCGATTACACTGGTGGCAAATCCTGTGGTAATGTTTCCTGCGATTTGTGCCCATTTTTCATTTTGGGCTGTAATTAGAACTCTTCCCACCCATAGGGGGAACATTTCAGCAAAAGTGTCACTTACCTCTACTGTTTGTTTTGCTGCAGATTTTACGAAAAAAATTTTTTCTTTATCATCATAACCGATAATTTCAAGTTTATTAGTGTTTGGTGACAACATAGAAGAGACCTTAAAACCAGTTGGTACTTGTATAATTTAAGAGTTTTTATAAAAACAAGAACGTTCATTTGAGTTAGACATAAAATAATGCGTATACACACAGTTATATACATAATTTTCAACACCTATAACGAAAGACTAGGTATTTGTAGCCAATTTTAAAGAGTGTTTTTAGACCTAATAAAAACACTATTCAACAAAAGAGTAAGCCACGTTAGACCATATGTGACGACATTCATATTTCTGTCTGAACGTTTGAAAGAGGGGGTGGTGGATAATATTTTCCTTTTATAGGTATTTGGTTTTTGCAGTAGTTACACTGCATCTCGTTTGTTAGGTGCCATTGGGTTATTTCGTATGTGTCGCGTTGTATTATAAGTTCATTACATGCGGGACAATAGGTGTTTTCTGCTACGTGTCCTGGCATGTTTCCAAGATAAACATATCGTAAGCCTTCACTTTTTGATACAAGATAGGCGTGTTCCATAGTCTCTAAAGAGGTGGCGGGGAGTGTGGACATTTTGTAGTCAGGGTGAAAACGTAGTAAGTGAAATGGCGTATTTGGTCCTAAATAGTCATTGATCCATTTTGCTAAACAGGCTATTTTGGACATTGAATCACCTATTTTGGGAATGATAAGGTTAGTGATTTCAATGTGAATATTTGCGAGCTTGAATTCTTTTATAGCTTCGAAAATTGGTTGAACCTCAGATACTGTTGAAATGTTTTTGTAGAATCCAGAGTCGCCGGCGGCTTTGAAGTCTATTGTTACAGCATCAATATAGGGGGCGATTGTTTTTACGGCTTCAGGGGTTAAATAGCCGTTAGTTACAAAGGTATTAAAGAGACCGGCTTCATGAGCAAGCTTAGCAGTGTTATAGGCGTATTCCATAAAAATTGTAGGTTCAGTATAAGTGTAACTAATTCCATGACAATTAGCCTCTTTTGCCGATTTAATAATGTCTTCAGGTGATAGAAGATTTCCTGTAACGTCTGTGCTTTGACTTATCATCCAATTGTCGCAGAATTGGCAACGAAAATTACATCCCGCAGCAGCAATTGATGCTACTAACGCGCCAGGATTAAAATGTGAAAGAGGCTTTTTACCAATAGGATCAACTCCAAAAGAAACTATTTTACCATAATTTAAGGCATACAATATGCCGTCTTTGTTTTTACGAACTAAACAAAAACCAGTGGAACCATCTTTAATTAAACAACGTCTGGCACATAGGCAACATTTTACTGACCTTTCAGCCTCTTGAGTGTAGAGCATAGCTATAGGTGTTGACAAAACAAACCACACAATAAAAGAGTCATATTTTCTTAAAACTCTTTAGGCCACTGTCAATAGAAAAAATATAGTAACGTAACTTTTCGTCAATTCAAACTGAGTAAAAAACTAAAAAAGACAGGCATCAAACACTGCGTATAATGTACATTATTTTCTGTAGTGCTGTATGTTACGGTCTTAACATATTTTGTCATCGTTATTGCGCAGTCTGAATTTAGGAAATTATCAAACAAAAATAGTAATCAATCAACTAATATTTTCAACAAAGACAAATAAAAAAAAGAAAAAAGGGTTTGTGGTTTTATTGTTTTTGACCTATTTTTTTGAGGATCAACACTACACCAATGAGTACGACTGCAATGATTGCAATACCCACGCCAATGATGTACAATTCGTATGGTGGAGTTTCTACTTCGACTATTTCTGGTGCTGCTGATACGTATGCTTCGGCTTTTGCTTCGCTACTATAGTATGATGCGCTGCCATCAAAGAATGCATAGATTTCATATTGACCTGCTTTGGTTGGTGTCCATGCTACGGAGTATCTGCCATATATGTCAGTTGTTGTTTTACCAATTAACTCTGATTCTTCAGATTGCCCGTCCCATGCATAAAGTGAAATTTCAACACCTGTAAAGGTAGCTGGTGCTGCAAATTGTTTGTAGACATGAAGCATCCACTCACTTTGTGACTCATCAGACGCTACTGGAACACCTTTTGGAAATTGCAATTGTGCACGATCGCTTTGTGTGCCTGGTGAAACATCCATAACTGTGCCTGAAATTAGTGCTGTTGTACCTGCTGTTATAGCAATGTTAGGTGCTAAAACTGTCATGTCACTTGGACCTTTACCGACTGCATAGATTTGTTGATCATATGTATCCATGGTTGCAATGATGCTATCACCGATAACTGCTTGACCACCCCATAGAGTTTGACGGAATGCTCCATCGATCTTCCAAATGAGGTCACCTGTTTCTGCGTCAAGACAGAAGAAGGGTGCACCTCTAGGTTTAGGTTCTAGTGTTGAATGTTCCATGTGGCCAACATAGACTTTGCCGTCTGATATGAAGGGTATAGTTAACCACCAGTTTTCTCCTAAATATGATTCGGTATATTGATCTTTTGCTTCATAAGTCCAAAGTTCTTTACCTGTTTCAACGTCATAGCAGTATACAATGCCAGCAAGACTTGCTTCATAGAGTTTACCATTCACTATTGCTCCTTGTAAGCCGGCATTAGTCCAGGCATCTTGATAGCGATGCGGCTCTGATTCCCACATGTATTTGCCTGTTTCTAAACTAAAAGCATAGTTCATTCTGTTTTCTTTTGTCCAGAAAATAGCTACATAAGGATCATCACTAAATGCTGCCCAACGCGATTGTGTAGTTAACGTAAGATCAGCCCATACGCTAGGTGCTTGTGTCTGTCGTCTATAAAAGAGGACTTGTCCTGGATTTTCTGAATCGATGCTAATTCCTGTAAGAAATACGCCATCAGTTGCTGAAATGGCTGGTGCAAGAATGACACGATCACCTGGGAATGCAACAAGTATGCTCCCTGGAGTGGTTGTCATTCCTGATACTGAAACATTTACGTCATAGCCAAGTGATGCGTCATATGTTCTTCCTTGAATTTGACTGCCCCAAGCATCTGCTGTACCTGTCTTACCTCTGTTAACGACATATGTAGAGTTCCACTGTGTTAGTCGCCAGTTTGGATTCGCTGTGGTGCCAATGTTGGTTACTGCGTATTTTAGCATTTCACCACTTGGACCAACATAAATAGTTCCGCCTGGAACGTTTGTCATGTTGTATTTGAGGTCACCATTTTTTGCGTCAAGTGCATACATAGTTGTTCCGCTAGTAAGCCATATATAAGCCCATGCACCACGGTTATTTTCAGTTACAAAGTTAAGTGTTTGTCCACGTGAAATTCTGCTATTGCCAAAGCTGTATGTGTTTTCCCATAGTACTTTGCCTGTACGTAGTTCAACGGCAACAATTGCTTGTTGTGGTGAATTACTGACGTATTTATTGTAGTATAGAACACCTGCAAGGATAATAGAGCCTGCAAATTTACCTTCATATGCATCTCCGTTTTGAAAACCCACTTCCAGATTAGCTCCGCCTGCTAAACCACCCATGGTGTCGCCAATTGGCATGTTCCATAGGATGTGCGCGCTCTCTGGTGCGGCATTGTAAGGTGCATAAAAGTTTCGCGGTATAGCTACCCAGCTGCCCATAATTGAGTACCATTCACGGAGTTGTGAATCAACTGGTCTTGTCCAATAACTTGTTGGCATTGAATGACCTGGGTGAATGGGTTTATACCATCCCTCTATTATTTCAAAAGTAATTATGTCACTTTCACCAGGGGCATAATTTCTACCTTTATAAGTTTCACCGTCAAAAAAGCATTGTGCTGTATAGTTTCCTGGTTCTGCAAAGGTAAGGTATCTGCCGATTGTGCCCGTAGACCATGTTTTCCCTGTATGGTTCTCAACTTTACCGTTAGGGTATGTAATTTGTAGGGTAACATTCCAGCCATCGTTATAAGTGTCTAGTGGTTGTATTAGACCCCAGTTAAATAGGACTGCTTGTCCAACACCAGCTGGATTTGGAATTGCGTCAACAAATGGCCAACTAACTACTTTTGATTGTGCGTTTACGTTCGGCACTGCAAGCATAGACGCTATAAAAGATAGCATTAGTAACACTGCAAACATCTTGACAATATTTTTAGATTTTGTATAATTCATTTATTTACCTCATTATAACACCTACTAACCAAATATGTCTTAATAAAAG
>Ga0123354_10021266_pt1 | contig 10224 bp, 7 predicted proteins | sample TergutLab28metaG_2_FD_97872 | JGI IMG/M metagenome (GOLD analysis project Ga0123354, IMG submission 97872) | Labiotermes labralis P4 segment gut microbial communities from Petit-Saut dam, French Guiana - Lab288 P4 | ecosystem: Host-associated > Arthropoda: Insects > Digestive system > Gut ...
ATAGATGATGAATTTTCTGTATCATCATTTTCCCAAAGTGCTATGCTATATCCATGAAGAGACATTTCTTTATGAAATCTCCAGTGACCATGCTGTACACCCGATTCACAAAAAATCCAATGCACACTCAAGTCTCTCAGCATATTTAAATTTCTATCTTGATTGTTGGGATTCAAATACGTGAATGCTGAGCCATTACGAAGGATCCTACAAACAAAGGTAAAGGACCCATTATCAATATTTCAGCAAAAACTACTATTCACCTCATAAAGACATAAAGGACTTGAAATCTGTGCAATTCAACTAGAAACTAAACTACTTAATTTAATAATATCACTTTTGTATTAGCTCCTTTTGGATATTTTGATCAGTTTTTAGAGTACTAGTGGTACTACAAGATATCATTAATCCAGAGTCTGTGTTTATATATTCTGCTGACAGGAATACAGATTATATCAATCAAAACTATCGGGAAAAAAAGTAACTAACCTCACTGTCAACAATATACAATTGTCACATTTAGAAGATGGTGCAATAGGAATTAAAAATGAACTGATTACTGCAGTTGATAATATTCTTGTATACAGCATAAGTAAACTCATCTTTTACATTTCCCACAGTAAATACCCTTGTTACAAATGCGATAACCAGATTCTTATAATTAATATTTATAAAGCAATAAACACAGTACCTATGAAACAAGACCCAGAATAATAAAACATGAAACAATCATGAATTTCCAGCTTGTAGAAAATGAAATATGGGAATACGTTTATAAGTACAACCATAGCAACAATAGGCTTAAATCATTGTTATATGCATTATAAACATTTATGAATTAATTTTTTCCAATTAAATGTAAAAATACTGGCAACAGACAGAATGACTTACACAAGGAACAAAAATATGTGCCTTGTAAACATAAGAGGAGTCTACATATCCTCAGCAGGACAGAAATGGTAAAAATTAGAAACATTTTACATTCAGCACTGCAAAATCCAGAACAAGGTAATAAATGAAGCCAAAAGGCAGCATTACAATAGAATTATGGCAAAGCCTGATAATAAAATAAACTAATATGGAACACTGTAAAAAAATTGCAGGAACTGTTCATTCATCCAAACACATACATTCCCCACTTATAAACAAGAAAAAATTAAAGGATCCAGAAAATATGGCCTATGATTTCATTAATCTCTTCACAGCAGTTAAGGAAAAATTAAATTTAAATCAAGTGAGGAAAGAAGAAGCTATACCATTTTTAAAAGACATATTTCCTTGAAATATCAATGGTCATAAAATTACTCCAACAAACAGAGATAAACCATACATAAATTGCTTAAAACCGCAAAATTCATCAGGTCATGATAAAATAATAAATAAAATTGTGAAGACTTGCACAACTCAAATTGGTCATCCATTATACTACATTTGTAATCAGTCACTTCAAACATTTACGAAAAGGTTCAGATACTTTCTTACAGATAAGACATGAAAAGCTTAAATAAAGCAATCTGGTAATTTTTTTCTCAGACTGGGGAACACTACAAAATATGGGGTACCTCAGAGGTCAATTCTAGAACCCTTACTTTTCATCACATACATAAATGACCTTCTTCCAAGAATGCACAACTTATCAGAAAAAATAACATACACTGATGACACTAGTGTTATAATTTCCAGTCAAACTCTTGATGATTTCTCTAGTGTCAAACACAGCTCTGCCTCACATAAGTTTACTGCCAATAAATTGAACCTAAATTTAGACAAAATATAATAAATTCCACAATGAAAAATTTCCCACAATCCTTTTGCTCCCAATGTTACCAATTCGTTTTGCATAGTGTGATGTTCAAATATTCAACAGTTTAACATACAAGCTAACAATTCTGAAGAATGAAAACACTCAGCATTAAGAAAATACTTGAATACTCCTCTCATTCTTTTCAGGAATTTCATATGTCCAAAAATCTTGGATCTATAGAATGCACAAAAGGTGTGTGTGTAGACATGTCATATGGTGTTATCTGTACTACAAGAATAGCAAGTAATACACATCCACTCCCACTCACAGCATATTGCAATTACATATTATCTTTAATAGCATACACTACTACTACATATACACAAATAAAGCTGTATACAACTCATGTTAAAAAATGGGTGAATTAATACCACAGCCACACTCTCCCCAACTCAGCATTTTATTAAGCACAGGCAAGCCTGCTCAATTTATTTCCAAAGTTGGGAAACTACTTCAGTGTTATTGTGTAACATTTTCCCAGGCCAGTAACGTGACGATACCGTCTTCGTATTTCAACCTGTCACAAAACCCCCTTCTTCAAGTCTTCTAACACGGAAAAATCCTTAAACTGTACACAAGTACTCAGCCGAAACTGCATTTCTATAGCATACAAGCATACCCACATTACAAATGCTATAGTTACCATGAACCCTCTACTACTCGAATTCAAACCCAGAAATTTGTAAAGACGAACCACCGTTTGCTTGTGAAGCAACAGCTCCAATAGTCACTGAATTAATAACAGCTGAAATTCATGTCAAGTAACTTCACAGCCGTCTTCTTACCCAAGAAACACAGCTGGCAAATATAAAGCCTCGTCCATCAAGACCCCAATACAGCTACACTTCACACCAAACTCTTTCAAAATGTTATAAACTTTCTCACATTCACCAAACACAGCTTCGTATGTCGCAACAGTTGTGCAGGTAGCTGTTTTGAAAGAAACTGCAACATTATTGGGATACTTTTTTACTGCAAATTCGAATAAGTCATACAAGGTGACAATATCCATTTTTTCGCCGTTGTGGCGATGAATACCAAAATTTCCACTCACTCACACTTATCACCACACTTCATCTAGTCTACTCATCACAACAGTTTATAAATATACTTATATATGAACTGTGCTCATCACGGATCATCCGTCAGGGGCGGATAGGCATTCCTTTAATCCGTGATCTCTAGCGGGTTGGCACAACACTCATTGATAATGAATTTTACTACCTGATCCATGGTTACTACGCTGAAGAAAGAGTCTCAAGCAGCGTGGCGGTGATTAACTGAGCAGAACGACATATGTTGAACGTCACATATTCCTGAACTAGATGATCTGTGACCGTACCTACTCTTCCTCTAACTACGGGCAGAGTTGCCAACATATCTGCCCTCAGCTCTGGTTATAAGTAACCTGTGAAGCGTGTCAGCCTTTGTGTCACCACGTGTTAAATACATGTAAAACAAAATTGGCGTACGAAACATATTTACATTTTGCTCGAAGAATTGAGCCATCATTGCCGTAACACTATTATTCTAGACAGACGATTTTTTTTCTAGCTAGGCGTTTATGGTCGTCATTTACTTCCAAAGGAATTATTACGGTTATAATTTATGGGTTTGTAACAAAATTCAACGAAATTATGCGAAGTCATTAACTATGCTTTATAATAATAATTAATTACAAGTAATTCTATAAGGCCAGTGCACACACAGATGCTCCATGGTATGTTCCTAATACTATAATCAAACGTGATTTACAAATACCAACGGTCAAACAAGAAGCACGAAAATACTGTGCAAACTACCGAAAACGACTTGACACTCACCCCATCAACCTAGCAAATACATTATTTAAAGAGCAATTCGGAACTCGCAGAAGGGACTGTATCCTACTGACCTCGTCACTAATGGTTAACTAACTCAGCAACATTCACCACAGACTTCAATCCATGCGATTGAGAATAGAATCAGAGAACTTCACTGGAAGTATCTCCTACATGCCTCTAACGCTATCGACACAAAGGTTACTAAATGTCTCCGGACAGATTGTAACAAATAAGGGATAATGAAAAAAAAAAGTACACACACGCGCGACAATGCATACCATATTCCTATATGGTATATAACGAACATGAGGGAAGTAACGTGAATGAAAATTGACGAAAGTGATATAATGAAGAATTAATGGAGCTGTTAGGAGATTTATACTTTCATTTGTCAGAATAAGCCGGTTGAATTGGATTGGTCATGTTAACAGAATGGATAGTGAAAGAAAAGCAAGTCAAGTATTTGACAGTAGTCCTCTGGGAAGTCACGTAAGACGATAACCAAAAACAGGTGGTGGAATTGTGTACAAACAGGTATTAATAAATGAAAAATTACAAATTGGAAAGAGAGGTAAAAAAACAGAGCAGACTGGGAGAAGTACATTAAGCAGGCGAAGGTCAGCAACAGCTTGTGGTGCCACTGAAAAAGAAGATATAACATACATAAAATTTTAATAAAAGGCAATCATATATATATATATATATCCTCTCTATACCATGCACGCGCGCATGCATATAGCTAGCCCTTAAGTTCCCTAGACAACCTGATGATGGCCAACACAGGCCGAAACATGTAGTTGTTTCCATCACAGTCATTAAATATACCTCAGTGATTCAGTTGTGTTTGTCTACATACCTTCTCCTAGTTTCACACACACAACGGGGATGACACTTCCTAGATATATATCCTCCTTGTGTTATCAGTTTTCAAATGTATTTTCAAAATTTATCATACACCACATATAATACAAGATATAACAAGCTACATTTTTAATCTAAATTAAGCCTGTTCAACTGCTATGTGCAACTTGTTATAACTGTGATAGATGTGCACAGCCATGTGTCCCTTGACTATGTATTGGCATGGATAATTTATAAATACAGCAGTTGCTTGGTAATCTTGACAATTCTGGGCCAACTGCAGCCTCCCTCTCATCCCGTGATCTGGACAATGACCAGATCAGTGGGAGAAAATCAGAGAGAATCCACAATCCAAGATTGATGGCGTCAATGAAGTAAGAGCAGTCCTCCTCAGCTGTAAGGACACTATATCTTGAGTGTCATAGCTCCCTCTCTCTCTCATATTTTGTTAGAGTGAATGAAAGGATAGCAACAAATGTCCCAGCATTATTATTATTATGTGTCATTAAGTACAGTACTTACGCTGCAAGGAGTTGTACTTTAGTTTTGACTGATGACTTTTGGTTACTTATACCACGGATTTTCCTCTTGGTGATCGGATTCCCAGGTAATGCATACCCCCCCCCAGTCAGGATTGCTAAGGGACTACTGTATTTTCAATAATGGTAAAACAATTCCCTACACATAAACCATATAATTATACAGTGTCAGATCTATGGAGACAGCAGGTGGGAATCACAGTACCATGCAGGAGAACCCTGTCTTTGGTAACCCACATTTTAGAATATTTCAAAGACAAATGTGTCTTTGTTCCATCCTGCTGCACTCCATTTATTGTGTGGGATATCACCACACAATTCAGATCCTGCTCCAGGTCACATCTTCAATTCACAACTCTCCTTGTGCCGTGATGCCATCACTTTACCATCTTAATTTGCCTGAAGCGTTTGCGGTGCATCCACAGCCAATTCTGCCAATTCCTGGCAAAATTCTAAGTACACCTGCCACTTGTTGTGACCCATTTTTCTACTTCACAACCCCAATCACTATGCAATCTTCTGTGAATTACACAGCAAATCCAAAAGTGGGAAACTGAACAATCCTACTGCACATATGTGGCAGTCTTCTGTTTATCTGCCACCATATCGATGCATATTTTTCAGTCCTACAAACTTCTAAACCAACCACACAAATAACACATGATGGGAAGAGGTGTAAAACACTTTTTAAAAACACATACTATTACAGTAGAGCTTGGTTTATCTGGCAGCGCACTATCCAGAAAGCCCTATTAATTGAAAATTTTGAGGAACATATTTCACCATTCCATCTACTGAGAGCACCCAGCCTCATGTGTCTTCATAATTCTAAGCGGGTGTAGCAGACTCATGGTTGCATATTTCAGTCTGGTAACATGTTATTAAGCCCAGGAAATTGTGCAGTTACATATTTTGAAGAAGGTGCCAAGCAAGAACACATCCTCCAGGTGTACAAGAAATCCAGTACATCATATAGGTGACTACATCCATATGAATGAAGTGCAAATTGAGGGGGCAGGGGGGCATCTGAAAGGGAAAATATAACATCCCTGGTGGAAGTTAGGCAAGGGAACTACTGTACAATGATACTGTCATGGGAGAAATTTTGCAATCACAAACAAGTAATATTGACAACATAACCTAACTTGAAGTTATCCAATGTATGCTATTCTAAATTGTCTTCAACTAACCTTAATTACCCCGACCTAGTCTGTGCTAAGATAAAATATCTGAATGAAACCTAGGCTAACAGAACCTACACCATCCTGAACTACAGTAATATCAAAACGAAACTGAGTAAAATGAAATAAACAGTACACTCCTTCAAAGTGAAATATAGTGTGCAACGAAGGATCAGCACTTGGTACTAGAAGCATGAAAACACTATGTGTCTACAGTGTAAAAGTCAAATACAGACATCAAGTATAACACATGAATCATATTCATTCAGTGACACCATGAGCAACATGTGACCTGGAATCCAGTTGAGACTATATAGGCTACCAAGCAAACTACAGCAGCTGACCAAGAAATACTGTTTTCAGGGTAAATTTACTTAAGCAAACAGTTAAGAGAGCAACAGCAAAATTAGTGTAAAATACAGTGTTGTAACTATAATGGTGTTTTGTTAGTGTTTTTAGACTATATATACATAATGTATGGTAAGTACTGATGAAGAGGGAACAGCAAGTACAGTAGACAGGATGCCAAGTGACAAATTAACCTTTTGTCAATGAATATGGACATTTAAATTTCAATGCATCCTTTACTTAAAATGTGAAAACTCTGTGAACCACAAAAGATAAGATTATGAAATACACAGTATTTTTTGGAGAAGAAAAAGGAGATCGTGCATCACGCCTCAACAAATTCAGGAAGTATATCTGTTGACTAACCATGACAAGTGGGTCCCTGTCACCACAGCATGGCACGTCCTCAGGTTGTGGATGGAGGAATGGCATCCAAAATGGACAGTAGCAGATAATATATTGAATAGGCAGTCGCGGACAGCCAACACGGGTTGTCCTCCAGCTTTGGGGGCTGGGCAAGGTGCTAACAACTCCCCGTAGAAACTGGTCTTGTTACAAATTGGATCATCTTCCTTGGGCTTGGACTGCTCCTTTGGTACAAACTAAACAATGGAAAATGGACATGAGATTTGGTACATGGGAAGATAATATTAAGATGGATCGTCAGGAAGTGGGATAGGAGGGCATGGAGTGAATTGATCTGGCTCAGGATAGGAAAAGGTGGTGCGCTCTTTTCAATGTGGTAATGAACCTTCAGGATCCATAAAATGCAGGGAATATCTTGACCAGCTGAGAATCGGCTGGCTTCTCAAGGACTCAGCTCTATGGAGTGAGTATAAATGTTGACTAATATATAAAATGCCATTGCTGGAGGGTTGCAGTACACCTGTCCTATATATAGGGCACACAGTGGATACAGGTTGAATGGTAGGTCTGCCATGAGGCCACTAGCACACATTAGGCATAATGTTCTAATATCTGAAAAACTGCAATATCCAGTAAACCTTTGGTTCTGGCAATGCTGGATAACCAGCTTCAACTGCAGTCAGTTTTCCCACACAGTCCTCTCTGTACTGTAAGTGGTGGGATTTCTAAGGAATTCACAAGAGTTCTTAAAATTGACACAGTTTACCTCTGTGGTCCTTGGTTTACATCAGAGACTGAACAACAATGGAGCCTATACCAAGCCACATGAACCCAGTCCATATACTCACTCAATTCTGAGAGCCATGCCATGGCTCCGTCAGTTATTGCTGGCCTAGAGCAGAAACCCAGGTTCAAACTCAAGGAAATCCATGTGGTGAACAATGTGGCAGTAGAATGGATTTCTCTCCAAACACTGCTCTTTTCTCATTACTCTCATTCCACCAATGATACATACTCATGTCACTCATTTTTACAAACCTCCCAAAATGCCCTGACTTAGGCTTGTCAGGTTTCTCAAAACTTGTTTCTCTAGAATCAATCATAATGTCACCCACCAAAGCCCAAGTTTCACCAACAATATTAAAAACAAGTAGTTCCATATTTTGGTCCATGCTGTGCAGTCGTGACCAGGCACACTTATATGTGACTTATACATGTTACAAATTCAACTGTCATGATAACTGCATATGATTACATTCAGACAAGGTTCTCCCACAGAAACAAACAGTACCCAACAGCCTACACATTAAATTCAGTTACTCATGCTGCATGTATTTTTATTGGAAGGTTTAATAGCTTGTAGTATGAGGTTCACCATATTTGGAGTTCAATGTGATATTGTTGTAGGAATTACAGCGGCAAATTGTATGGCGCAAACTTAAAAATTATCCAGTTTTAAAAAGTGTAACAAACAATAACAGGAATGATAACAACAACGATGAAGATTATGACGATACCAATAATACACACACAATGAAACTGAAACTAATGTAATGATAATCATGAAAACAGAGACAATGATTTTTTTTTACATTTAATAAAGCAAAATAAAGATATGCATGTAAGACATAAGAAATGTCACTTTTTATGTATCCAGTTATTTTTTTAATATGTGTTCTCTTTTTTTGGTATTTTTATAATAAAATTATTTTTTATTTTCTGCTTTTACTCAGTTGTTGCCCTGTGAAAACTGCCTTCTGATACGAAACAAATCACTTAATACTCAGAAATTGGTTTGCAATTCATCTGTCACTCCTCACTACGTACACCATCTTCAGAACAATTTGTTGCCACATTCCAACCAGTCTACAACATGTAGCCTGATATCCACAGGACTGTTCGTTCTGTATAATTAATAGAAATACTCTAGTGTTGCACTCATTACATCCACATTACTCAAAAGTGGCTACTTTTACAATTGTTTTTTTCAAAATGGAGCAAATTAATGTGGAGAAAATTTCACACTCGTGAGATCACGGTACGCTGTCACGAGCCTGGCCATCAACATGTGCATAGCCACAGAACGTGGTTCCAACGACGCTAGTTTTAGGATGATGAAAAACTGCTTAACTTATGCTACTGACTACTGCTTGCTGCCTCCACCACGAACAAAACCACTTCCACGGTTTCGAGGATTGCCACCACGGCCACCAGTACCTCCCCGGGGACCTGGATATGGATAAACTGTATTAAACTTTAATCTACAGTATTCACATCTGTTACAGGAGAATGGAACTCTGCTTAACAGTCAAAATAAGGTGCATTTTAAAATGTGCAGAAAAATCAATTTTCAGTGGTCATTTCTTCAGATCAATAAAAAAATTCAACTTCACACCCCTCAGTCAACAACATAAGAATAAGTTAAGTTCTTGTTTTCAAGTAATTCTTAAATTATTTCAACCTGATAATTCATTACAATTTAAATTCTTTGGTGAATAGCACTGTGTTCCACATAAGCACAGCATCATAAGGTTGTTTATTGTAACAAAAAATTTTGCACATATGCCAACCTGCAAAACTGAAAGCATAAAAGCATACACTGTGGATTATACTGACATCTGACATCTACAAAATCTTTCAAAGTTTTCTTTCAGAGACTGTGTAAATACCTTGTAAAATACTGTGTGTGTGTGTGTGTGTGTGTGTGTGTGGGGGGGGGTGTTCGTGTAGCATGGTCCATTATTAATTTCAACCCTTCTCAGATGCCGAAAGCAATGTATGTGACCTAATAAATTTATCCTGTGCATACCAATGCACGACAGCCACCTTCTACTGCCTGAGCCACTGGATCGCTATTTTGCAAATGCTGAATGTTCACAAAATTTCATACTACCAAATGGGCATAAACGTCAGAAGCAGCAGCTCACAGAATGCATCCACTCCTTCATATTACAGAACAAGGTGACAGGAATTTCTGGAGTACTTTACAATGCACTCACCAATACCTTGACATTCTCTGGTACAACCAAGTGAACTATCTCAGATGATCAAAATTTGTAATGCAATTTACCATACCCAAGTTTACCACAGAAAGAGGACAGATTTGCACCCACCCATCTGTCTAGCAGCCACCTCCCACCCAGTATGCCATCTGCCATTCCCTGTAATACCAACTGTGAACAGGCAGTCTCTCTCTCCACTTTGTTACTGTATTCAGGTAGGCAGGTGCTGAGAGTGCTGACAGACGGTACCATGTACTATAGGCACAGTGAGGGAGCAGGCAGCCAACTACCCATATATAC
>Ga0123354_10021268_pt1 | contig 10224 bp, 7 predicted proteins | sample TergutLab28metaG_2_FD_97872 | JGI IMG/M metagenome (GOLD analysis project Ga0123354, IMG submission 97872) | Labiotermes labralis P4 segment gut microbial communities from Petit-Saut dam, French Guiana - Lab288 P4 | ecosystem: Host-associated > Arthropoda: Insects > Digestive system > Gut ...
ATATAATATAATATAATATAATATAATATAATATAATATAATATAATATAATATAATATAATATAATATGATATGATATGATATGATATGATATGATATGATATGATATGATATGATATGATACATGATATGATATGATACATGATATGATATGATACATGATATGATATGATATATGATATGATATATGATATGATATATGATATGATATGATACGATATGATAAAATATTATACAATATATATAATATGATATAATATAATATAATATAATCTGGCTCGACAGCCCTAATAAGCCTAGGCTTCCTCATTTTCGAGGTTCCGTGACCACACTCAGACACACCACGCTCGGTAGCACTCCACAGGGCGAATGATCAGCCCGACTCATAGACCTCTACCTGACAAAATACAACACTCACAACAGAGAGACAGCCATGCCCCCGGCGGTATTCGAACCCGCAATCCCAGCAAGCGAGCGACCGCAGACCACGCCTTAGACCGCGCTGCCGCCGGGATCTACCTCCATTAATTAGTCATACTTTTCATTTCGTGGTCTCATTTTGGGCACCCATGGTCAGACTAAACGTTGTCATGGTATGGAACGCCTCAGTACTGTACTATTCTTTACCGTTGTGTAAAACCTACAATTTTTGCATTTTCCCCTGCGTTATTTGACATTTTTCAACCCTTATTGCACTAATATTTTCAGGTTGGAATGAACTGTGCAATAAGCAGGCGTATGGCGAGAATCGGTTTTACGTACGAGCCATTACTGGCGTATCGTATGTATGTTATAAAGGTCCTTTAGTGTGTATGAAAGTAGCACACCAGCAACCTCACAGCACAAGGTTTTCATGGCTAGGATCGAGCTTCGTTTCCGACTAACCTCACAGCCGTGCAAAGACTATGGGTAGCCATATAAAGTAATGACCTCACATCCACCGGTTTACATTGTTGCCAGAGAGCTTGGTCGATAGCAGGCATATGTAATTAATGAAACATTAATTTCAATGCTTCCGAATTCTTCGTAACAGTTTTATTTGTGTAATTAATGGTCATAGAAACATTAAATGATGATGATGCTAATAATATTAATAATAATATGAAAGCCTTTAATTCGATCGGTAATTGGTGTTGTATATTGAGAATAAACAATATTCTATATTCTGTTATTTTGTCTGGTAGGACTATTGCATTTGATTATATGTTTGATTTGAGCGTTTCCGAATTGTTTGACACTGCGGTGTTTGAGTAACTGAGATTCGCTTAAATATTAAGTAGTAATGACTGACGCAATTGACATTTGTTTATATTGAAATTAAACAGCGTGATTTATCATTATACTACTCAGTCAAATTTTTGCAGTTGTTTGAAAATTATAGTTGTTTTGAACTTCCTACTTTGTGCAAGTGCTTCATGTCTGCTGCGAGTTTAAAATGCGAGTTTTTCAGATGTGTCCCTATGTACAGTACAACACCGCATGTCACGCTTATCCTTTGTGTGAGTGGCACTAAATTTCCATTATTACCGGTTTCTGCACGTACATGCTGGTGACGTCATACCACGTTTGCTGCAGTTGAAAACTGCTACTGTTAATCGGTTGAGAGGGTAGCTCAGTCGGTATAACGACTGAGCTACGGGCTGGACGGTCCAGGATGGAATCCCGGTAGGGTCGAGACTTTCCGCACGTCCGGACCGGCCCTAGGGCCCACCCAGCCTCCTGTAAAATGGGTACCGGGTCTTTCCCGGGGGTAAAGTGGGGTCGTGACTTCCTGCTGACCACTCACCCCCTTCTGATGCCGCGTCATGGAAGAGGAGAGCTATACCTCTACCTATACCGGGTCTGTAACGGGAACACATCACTTTACTCAGTTGTGACCTCACACCCCGTTTGCCATGGTTGTGGGATTGTGATTTTGTAATGTTTAGTCATATTTAGATGACTACACGTGGACCTTCTTCTTCTCCCTAATTGTGTTCCTGAAATATGGTCGTAAATCGAAGAAGCTTAGATGAAAGTCGTATTTCTGTAAGAAATAGTGAGTTAGAGGCAATCAGCGCCATCGTGTTCATATATGATATATGTGCATGTATGTAACATTCATAGATCAGTGTATCGCTAATATATTCGCTGAGTACAACCAACAAGATGCAACGTTTCACAATTTATTTATTTCTGTAGGAGGCTCTACATGTTTCAGACGGGTTTTCCGTCCATCATCAGGAGCTCAAAACTGCACGTACAGCGTCAGGCATTTGTCAGACAAGTGCTGCTACCTGCTGCTAGTCTGGCCGGGATGGAACTAGTTTACATGTACTATTGGGGGAGTGCTAATCGTCCCATATCGTTCGGGGTGACGTACTTGCGGAGTCAATGTCTGACTGGTACAACTTATATGCGGAGTTCGACAGAAATAAATTGTGAAACGTTGCATCTTGTTGGTTTTACTCTGTGAATATGTGCATATATGTTGTATTAGTGTGTTACTCGTATCATTGTAGAAATAAGCAATAAATTTTGAATCTGTGTAAATTGAAAAGGGATTGTAAATTCCCTGCGCACGCTTGTCACATGTTCCAGAGGATTGCTGTCGCGGATGGTGGCATTTACTGTCACAGTCTTTAGAGCTCAGTCGCTCTAGTGCTGCAGACAAGATTCCTGCTACGGTTCGGTTAGGGTTCGGTCATGCTGGTCATGATGGTTGGGTTAGGGGTTAAGTTATTCGTCATCGTCTCAGTTTTTTGGTGCAGCCTAGTTCTTAGTTACTGAACTTGTCACGGATGATACATTTTCCATATCGTCGCTGTCACAGATGTTCAGTCACGGATAATCAATTTTACTCTCACAAGCTTTGCTGTACTCTTCCCTAATTACCCACGGATCACATCTCTAAGCCTATTACCGCGGTTATACATCGTCTTTTCAACTTTGTTGTTGATGCTCAATTGGGTGTATCATCATGACCTTTGAAGAAAGAAAAGGAAAGTTTAATACACATAAAGAAACCAAAGGGTATGAGCTAAAAACCAAGCGCACGGTGACTGACGTGGAATGCAGTGAGCGGGCAGCCCGAACACTTTTGTTCTGTGCCGTGAGATTCGTACTGCCCCGGTAGCTTCCAACTGCACAGCCAACAAAAGGGCGTTAAAAAGGAATATGAGAAATTTAAAGCTAAAAGACGTAAAGCAATGGGCGTAAAACAGGGACTAAGCGTATTTGAACTGTAGTAATAGATTCGTTGTTTTTCGTTTAAATGCATCGTTCGCAGAAAGTGCTGAGGCTATGTGACTGTTAAAATAAATGGAAAAAGTTGAAAAGGAGAATAAAAAAGGGTCATTTAGGTGAAAATGTCTTTCAAGTATGTTGAAAACACAATAATAACAATAATAATTGTATAAAAATTTGTGTAATGAAGTAACTGATCATCACTAATCAAGAAATATTATGTAAGTGGCAGTGGAGTGGCGCGTGAACAATATGGCAGCCAGTCATGTGATGGGCAAGTGGATAGTAAGATGTTCAAAACGATGATACTCAGTGGAATACAATTTCATGTAGAACTTAGGAATTGTCATAAAAATCGCAATTTGGCTTGTAATATTTCATTGCAGGAGCCTTTTGAAAGAAGGCTAATTAACGAACGAATGAATCTAGTAGCCAATACAGAAAATGAATATTGTTAAAACTTGGTTAGTTCTTAGAATTTATTTTTATTCTAACTTGGTCCTTTGAAAGAATTCCTAATATAAATTAAATTAATTTTTTTTTTTGTTTTTCAAAAACTTCTGTCAGGTATTTTAAAATTTCTTAAATGAGTATTGAAGGAAGCAACTTTTTATTTAGTGCGTACCTTGGTACGAGTAAATATTTACTTTAATGGTTGAATGGGAGCAACTTTCTTTCTATAATAATTAGATTTGCAGCTAAGTGAATGCTGTAAGGAAGTTGGCTTATGTGTAGGAAACTATAATCCCTCATGTCCACTTTTCAATTCTCATAATTTATAGATCAAATTATTTGTACAGTGACAGAAGAAAATATAGACATACATTATCTAAGAATGTAACAGAAGAAATGATTAAGTTTTGTCTTTCAACGGAAACGTTTTCATTTCGAATTTAATAATTTTCCAACAAGACGCGACTTATTCAGTTTATTATATTTCTGTAGGCAGCTCTACATGTTTCGAGTACTGACACCCATCATCAGGAGCTCGTACAACTGTAAATACAGCTTCTGGTGTTGATTAACTGCAATGAGTAAAATACGCCGCTATCAATTAAAAAAATTGTTCATTTCGTTTCTTAGCTGTCAATATTCATGTGCGGATAAGAGTACTGACAAACATACAGTATTGTGTTTTTGTAACCATATACACTGTAATGTGTTTTACCATTGGTTTGGCCAGAATTTTGTGCAATTTTAATACGTGGAAATGTTTTTGTTTTTGTTTATACTTTTTGTCATTTGCCCTTGTAACCGCTTTTCTGCATTTTCACAAAGTTCTGCGTTCGTATTTATGAACTTTCCATAAAATTTAAATTTACGTTTCTATTTTTATTAAATGAGATTAAACCCAGTGAGCATAAAGAATATTTCTGGCCAATAAATGACTCTTCTTATATGTTATACAGACATACATAGTAACGAATATTAATATTTCAGTAAGTAGGGATAGACTGGCGATATTACAATCATAAATATTTAAGAATTCATGCGGGGCCGAAGAACAGCGAGGGATGCTATAAAAGAAGCTGGTCTCAGCAGGGTTGTACTACAAGCTTACCCCTTGGTAATATGTAGGGGGGGGGAGGGTTCAGAGTGATTTATGCGAGGTCGATTTTGGTCTGGCTGCAGTTGTTTGCCCTTCATGGGTAAGAGCTCTCCTTATGTGTCGATGCACTACTGGACGGACACTAGCAGCTTTGTGGCTGTTTTTACTAATTTTTTTTGTAGAATTCATAAACTGATTAAATTACCCTGTTGTGCTGATTTCCTTTCATATATAAACGGAATATAAATCTTTCATGTGCGTGTAGCTTGTTTTGATTCGATTCAAGTCGGCCCTGTTTAGGTTATATTGTGCTTATTTATTTAATCGTCTTGTTCTCACTGAATGATACAATAATATGTTCATCGACTCATATAGAAACATGAAAATATGCCTGTTATTTGTCTTTAGAAATTGAATTCTGAAAAGTCTTGTGTCGAAAGAGACTTGGAAGCGGAATAAAATGAAGGGAACTATTACGAAAAATTGAATAAATTTACCCCCTACCTAAATCGCTGTGCTACAAATCGGAAGGTCGCTGGTTCGATTCCAGATGGTGTCATTGGAAATTTTCATTGACATAATCCTTCCGATCGCACTACGGCCCTGGGGTCTACTCAGCCTCTAACAGAAATGAGTACCAGGAACATTTCCTGGGGGTAAAAGGCGGCCGGAGCGTAAGGCTGACAACTTTACCACCATCCTGTGCCGTTGTCATGTAATCTGGGAACCTTACTTCCTAGAATCCCGTGGGCCACTCCAGGCTTGTAAAGGGATTGTTTTACCTTTACCTTTACCCTACCTAATTAGCAAACCTAAAAGGTGTATAAGAATGTGAAGGCCTTTTAGAACTTATCAACATAAGCAACAGAAAGGTAAAATTCAGGGTTCGAAAATGTTTCTCCAGTTTCATTAATATCGATAAGAATAACGGATTCTTTACATGAACACATATGTACATTTATAACAAGGTTTCACTGAATTCGTCTTACAATGAGAAATATTTCACGCAATAGCTGCAGAGAAATTTAAACCATGTTTTATGTCAAAAATAATTTTTTTTTTTTACCTGAGTTAACGTGGAAAATTACGGTAGAGAAGGACAAGCCACACAAAACAATTTAATTGAGCGCATGCGCTTTGCATGATGGGTAACTAAGGCCACAGATACATACTCAGAATATGTAATACATATTGCTTTTCCACGGCAACGATGGCTGTGCGAACACGTGTCACAGTTACGTTGTACGGACGTTAACTGTCTTGTCATGTATACTTAGTCTTCTTCGTTGGTACTTACGTTGAATTACACAGTTTTCTTGTAACCGTTATAGTTAAAGTTTTGTGAGGAGTTAAATTTATACATTTGATTGATAGGATAGATTTGTTTAAAATTAGTAATTTTAGTTTCGGGTGGAATGGCGATTGTAAAGGATTTGTGTAGCATCTCAGAGAGATAGAGAGAGTGACAGAGATAGAGAAAGAATACCAGTAAAACGCGTGGAGATTATGATTGTTACGATGAGGGAACATCGTTACGTAAGTGAGCCAATAGAAACAAAGTATTTTAAATTTTGACCGTTTATTCTATTAGGGAATGATGGAATTTAACAGTTAGCAAATTGGAAAGGGTAAGAATATTTAAGGGGGGATAGATTTGAAACTGTGCCAGTTTGAAATCTTAACGTAAGTGAGTTGTTTGTTTTCTACCCAGTATGCGATAAATCGTGTTTAAATTAAACTGAGGCTAATAGGGCATAGATTTTCAGCGGCGCATCCATACACGCAAACATCTGTAAACTTTAATAATCGGGTGATATAACACAAAGAATATTTTCTGGTGTACAGTTATTTATTGCCTTTTTGCCACTTAGAACACTTAGATGCCCTGAGATTAGGACATGCGAGATGACTGATGAGTTGGGTTAGATTATATTCTTCTCTTTAAATAATAGTTCATTTGTAAATACTTTATATATAGACACTGTATGAATTTATTAACTCTTGAAATGTTTTATTTTAATTTTTATTTTGCTTATTATTACAGGTCCCCCCCCCCCACAACTTAAACTGGACTCTTTCCGTTGTGCACCCGTGCTCGTATGTAATGTCTCTCTCGTTGGCGAACGCGAAAATTTGACTAAAAGTTTGTCGTGTCTGAGGGTAGTGGAGTCGCTAAACTGTAGAAGAGCTTGGCCATTTTCCAGGAACAACAGCGAACGAAGGGGCAGTGTAATCAAAGCCGGGATTTGCATTTGTGATCCGCATACCACAGGGTGTTTCGTTGGCCATTATCCGCAGAGAAGCTGCTTGCTATTTCAGAAAATTTAATCAGTTTGAGTGAGCTGGACGGAGTGTCATTATGAAGGTAGTGTTGTCCACGAGAAGGCACTCGGCTTCCCTTTGAGGTTGGGCTGCAAGGATTCTATCTGCCAAGGCACGTTTCATCGGCACGGGAAATGCTTGTGCATTGTACGACTCGACATGGTGTAACGTAGGGTAATTTACACTGCCGCTTGTTTAATCCAGCGCCATTGATTCGTAAATATGGTTCAACTTTTTAGGCGATATTTTATATCATGTTTATGAGGGCAAAAATACATTCTTCAATGTTATAATGGCCTAAAAGCATGACAGCTCCAAGCTTTACGCTATATATTTCCATGGCTATCAGTAGACTCGTCTTCCTTGAAAGTTGAAAGCCGACTGAAATTCAGTGATTATCCGTGTCTACTTATATACCAAAGAGAACCAAAACTCCAAAATTCTAAACTAAAAGTAACTCTTTTTTTTTTTATAATTTCACCGTGAATTCTGTAGATTACTTAATTACACACACTAACACGTGCATTATATACATTATTTGAGAAGTCTAAAATTTACATTAAAACATTTAAAACTCTCCTACATGTTTCGATCACACGATCATTCTCAGGGAACATATATTGTCCCTTCCTAAAGTTATAATTTAAAACATCCGGTGAAAGTTTTAACATAACGAAGTAATTCACTGAATGTTTTAAATTATAACTTTAGCAATGAACAATATATGATACCTGAGGATGATCGTGTGATCGAAACATGTAGGAGCGTTTTAAATGTTTTAATGTAAATTTTAGACTTCTTAAATTATATATATATATATATATATATATATGTGTGTGTGTGTGTGTGTGTGTGTGTGTGCTGGTGTGTGTAATTAAATGAAAGTAATTCAGCTGTTTGAGATATGTCGGACACATAATAAGTTGCCATCATGATGCATTTCCTTTTGAATGAGATAAGGTTGTTTCCTCCATACCATTTTTAATGGCTTTGTATTTATAAATCAGTTGCCACAGACTCTTATTATGAAAGAAGTGTGTGCACCACATACAAGACAGCCATTTTATTACAACGTAACATTGAGTCACTTCCGCTCACAAGAACAATAATATATTCTAAGTGTGTGTCTGTAGCCTTAATTACCCAGCATGCAAACCGCGTGCGACGAATTATATTGTCATCTGTGACGCGTACAGCTGTCACATGTCTTTCTACATTATCTTACAAACGGCATGATTTTCGGGAAAAGTTATTTTATATAAAATGTGTATTTTTGACGCTCTCTACAAGATCTGTGTCTGAAACATTTCTTATTCCAAGAATTCGGCGAGGTATTGTCATAAATGCTCACAGGTCTTCATGTAAAGTAACCGTTATTCCCGTCTTGTTTTAATGAGACTTGAACACGTCGACAGGCTGTCGAAAAATACGCAAATATGAAATTTAATAAAAATGCTTTGAGTGGGAGACTTGCCAGTGGTTAAAATTTCCCCTGAATGGATTACGGGCCCATACGTGGATACGTGAGACCGGAACGGGTCAACAAGTGGCCCAACTCCATGAAAGATATACGACGACAACGATGATGATGATGATGATGGTTTGAGTGGGCGCCGAGTTGTTCCATGCGGACGGATGGGCAGACAGACATGAAGAAGCTAATAGTAGCTTTTCGCAATTTTGCAAACGCACCTGAGAATAAGTTCGGCATAAGTAAAGGAGAGGCTAGAATTATGCTTTCTATTCCTTACGCCCAATTTTTTATTTGGCGTGTTCTGCAGGGGCAAATGTCTGAGTTCTAATCGTAATTTAGTTCGTAGATGACACTCCTGTCTCGAGAATGGGACTTTTTAGAATCTGAAAATCAGACAACACACCGGCATTCAATTTGCTCGGTTGAATCGCTAAATAATAACAGTAAACCACAGGATTCGCTAAATACTTGAAAAAAATTGGGAATACAATGAGAAAGTTCATCAGCTCTTATTAGACTTCAAGAAAGCTTATGGTTCAGTTAGGAGGGAGGTCTTATATAAGATTCTCATTGAGTTTGATATCGCTAGGAAACTTGTAACGTTAATAAAGATGAGTCTGACTGAAACATATAGCAGAGTCCGGGTAGGCAAGAATGTGTCTGACAGGTTCCCTATTAGGAATGGTTTGAAACAAGGAGACGCTCTATCACCAATTTTTTTTTTAACTTTGCTTTAGAGTACGCCATTAGGAGGGTTCAGGTAAACAGGGATGGCTTGAAACTAAATGGTACACATCAGCTGCTGGCTTATGCCGATGATGCTAGTATACTGGGAGGAAGCACACATATTCTAAAGGAAAATGCAGAAGCTTTAGTAGCTGCTACTAGGGAGAGTGGACTGGAAGTAAGTGCTGATAAAACTAAGTACATGGTCATGTCTTGAGATCAGAATGCAGGACGAATTCACAGTGTGAGGATTGATAATAGTACCTTCGAGAGGGTGGAAGAGTTTAAATATTTGGAAATAACTTTAACAAATCAAAATTCTATTGCGGAAGAAATTAAGAGCAGATTGAGGTCGGGAGGTGCTTGCTGTCATTCGATACAGAATCGTTTGTCTTCCAGTTTGCTATCTAAAAATTTAAAGATCAAGATATATAGAATTATAATTTTGCCTGTTGTTTTGTATGGGTGTGAAACTTGGTCGTTGACATTGCGGGAGGAAAGGAAGCTGAGGGTGTTTTAGAAAATGGTGTTAAGGAGAATATTTGGACCTAGGAGGGACGAGGTAACGGGGGAATTGAGGAGACTGCATAACGAGGAGCTAAATGATTTGTACTCCTCACCCAATATTGTGCGGGAGATAAAATCGAGAAGAATGAGATGGGCTGGGCATGTGGCGCGTATGGGTGAGGAGAGGGGGGTGTGTAGGGTCTTGGTGGGGAAACCGGAGGGAAAGAGACCAATGGGGAGACCTAGGCGTAGATGGGTGGATAATATTAGGATGGATCTCCAGGAAGTGGAATGTGGTTGTATGGACTGGATTGGGCTGGCCCAGGATAGAGACAGGTGGCGGACGCTTGTGAGTGCGGTAATGAACCTTCGGGTTCCGTGAAATGCGGGGAATTTCTTGACTAGCTGCAAACCAGTTAGC
>Ga0123354_10021269_pt1 | contig 10223 bp, 6 predicted proteins | sample TergutLab28metaG_2_FD_97872 | JGI IMG/M metagenome (GOLD analysis project Ga0123354, IMG submission 97872) | Labiotermes labralis P4 segment gut microbial communities from Petit-Saut dam, French Guiana - Lab288 P4 | ecosystem: Host-associated > Arthropoda: Insects > Digestive system > Gut ...
AAGGTTTTACAATATTTTAAAGACAAGGTGCATGCGTTGGTATTTTAAATGAATGTATATTGATTCAACATGCACGGTGGAAAAAAAAAAAAAGTTTTATGTACCATTTAGTAATTTTCTTTCTTTCCAAAAGGTAGGGTTCAAGGAGTCTTTTAGATCAACTCCACCCATTTTTTCGTTGCAATCTAGAACTGATACAGGCTTTTGCTTCTCCTGTCTACATTTCATTAGCTTCATTCTTGTTTCCTCTCCATGGTAAGCTGAAATCATTGTCACTTCTTTTTTGTCTTTCCACTTCAGAATGGACACTGGTCCTGAATGCTGAGCCACCAGTTCTCCTTTCTTTAGCTTCTTCTCTTTCACACTTTGTGGAATGTCTTTCCTACTAAGACACAGGGTTCCAACACAGTCAGTTTCCAAGGATTTTAGCCTTTGAGCCAGAGCTGGCGAGTTATAAAAATTGTCTATCCACAACGTGCGGCCCTTTTTCAGCAATGGCTCCACAAGTGACAACAAAATTGTTGCTATTTTGTTTGTGTCAGCTGAAATGAATGGTGTCTGAAACACAGTGTCTTTGCCAGTATAAATTATAAAGGACCACAAGTAACCTGAACTGGACACACATAGTTCATTTGACTTGATTCCAAATTTGGAAGACTTTAGGGGAATATACTGCCTGAAAGAAAGTCTTCCTCTCCATAGTGTTAGTGACTTACCTATTGCAATGTTCTGTCCAGTTAAGTACAAACTCTGAAACTTTGTGTTGAGATGGGACAGGACTGGATAGATTTTGAAAAGTTTAGATGCTCCCTGGTATGTCCCTATTTGATCATTGTTGTTGAAATGCATAAAATTGCTTACTGATTCAAACTGATCCATAGAAATAATAGAACCAAAGATTAGAGTCACCAAAATAAATTTTTTTTTAAAAATATGAATGTAGTGTGGGCTTCTGTATTATTCCCATCAGCATGAAAAGTGCCAACACAACATACATTTCGTCTTTAGTGACAGGTTTCCAGGCCCGCATTTTGGAACACAATGGAATGAAACTTCTGGCTTGTATTTTTTGTGCTGCATAAGTGTTTGTTTCGCGCACTATTAGTTCCACCAGTTCATCATCAAAAAACATTTTGAACACTTTAGCACAATGAGTTTCATTTTGGGCTTCATTTTGAGGCCCATAGTTATCAACAAACTGTGTCCTTTGCCCTACATAATTCGTCATGTCTTCCCACGTAAATGTAGCACTCAAAGCAGTAGGTGCACTGGATGCAGTAGCACATTGCACATCATCACTTTCATTATCACTACATTCTGAACCAGTTACCTCAACTACAGTCAAATCATCGGTCCCACTTGAGTCATCATCATCACTACAACTACTCTGATCAGAATCTGTAAGTTCCTGTAGCAAACTTTGTTCAATCTCATCCTCCAACAAACCCTTCCTACTTGACACCATCATTGCAACAGACTGCAGCTTCAAACGAAATCCAGACCTGAAATCAGTGGTGAGGAAACAAACAGTCTGTTGATATATGAGGGTGACATCATACACCATTTCAAAGCTACATAACTAAGTTACTTGAAGACAGCAATAACGTTCGTTATGTGAGGATAGTGATAACATTCGTTTCCTATTTCATTTCACTGTTAAAGGGACGCATAAAACCGTCTGTGAAATTAGGGACTGCAAAAAGAAAACCCACACTTCGAGAGCAGAGAAAAAATGAAGAAATAATTTCTAGCAACTGTCTCCCACACCATAAGAGAGCCAGCTCCTTCATGAACAAGCACGAAGCAGCCCTATTACATATGCCCCCTATGTTGTCGAGATATAGACGAATGAGTGAGAGCGTGCAGCATGACGAGCAGTGCTCATCACTCCACGCTGAAGGGTTAACAGTCCATGTCACTTCCTTGAGACAGAGGTTAGTCCGCTCGGGGTGTGGGGAAGGAGGGAGATGTCGTTGAACAGTACTAAATATGTTGAGAGAACGGGAATTATTTTGTAAATTGGAGTGTGCAACGATATCTAAAGTAAAGTTGCGTGTGACCGTTCAAGTTTTGTTGAAGTTAGTATAAATACCACGTCTCATTGTAAAGCATTCACCCAGCTATATCAACATAAGTAAAACGACAACAAAATGCACAATATTACAATTTATAGTGTTAAATATTTCTCCCGTCTTACACATTAAACACTATTATTTCTAAAGCCTACCCTGCGTTCTCAGATTCTTATTTCACGGTAAGATGCATCCAACACCACTTTTATGCTGTTGTACAACAACTTACTTCTCAAGCACGCCATCGTATCCAGTTTAGCCAACCACCAATTGCACAAACCAAATATCTTTACGCATCTCCATTACCCAAGACACTTGGATAATGTCACAGCACCGTTGCTGACAAACGAATTGCACCGCCACGGTTGGGATGTGAGGCCTTTTTTTTAATCGTGTAGGTATATGAACCGTTTCAGTTTATTCATAAAGCTTAAAGGTTAGGGTTAACAGTGTTCTTCTAGTGATATACATGCTTTGCGTTTTCATTTCTCACTCTGCAGCATAAATTTTAACGGGTCCACCATGATATGCAAACAGATTTGCAAAGAACCGTCTCGTTGGCATGCTGTCATTCCACAGAAATTGTCTTCTAAAACAGCGTATTGGCCCATCTACAATTAGGTATTCGTGTTAATATATCCTTACCACATCCCTCAGTGATTTAAACCCTAATGGGTCTAATTGTTTTCTTCACATATAACTACTTATGGTCTCGAGTACGAGTTCGTCAGCGAGTAGGAGGCTATGTACTCATTTGCCCCAGCACCGAGTACGAGGGATCGGAGTGAAGGTTGCTCGGCTGTGAACAGGAGGGTTGAACCAAAACAAACCTTTTTAGTATAGTAAATATGTGCCACATACCGTTGCGTCCAATTACAAGCACGTGAAGTGTAATACTTTTACATCAACGCTACTATGGCGTGTTTTCACTGTACTGAGTAGTGGGCAGTTCTACGGACGATCCGTTTATACCTCTTCAGCTATCCTGACAGCCTAATACATTTTGTCCGCTACGCGTCGCTCTTGTCGTGGGGAGGACTGAGTGTCGCTTTCGTCGTATCACTATCGTCGCTTAGCGTTCGCGGTGAGGTACGCATTAAATAAATGACGTGTCGTGCACGGATTGGCCAGACGCCTTAGGCGTCATTCATACTGCAATCCCAGCCGAGCCGAACAGAACGGAACCGAATCAGACTGCCTGAGTCGTGAGCAGTTCTACGGACGCTCCGTTTATACCTCTTCAGCTATCCTGACAGCCTAATCTATTTTGTCCGCTCCGCGTCGCTCTTGTCGCGTCCTGTCGCGTCGCTCTTGTCGTGAGGACTGAGCGTCATTTTCGTCGTATCACTCTCGTCGCGTCGCGTTTTCGGTGAGGTACGCACTAAATAAATGACGTGTCGTGCAGGGATTGGCCAGACGCCATAGCCGGGCCGAACAGAAACGAACGGAATCGGACAGCCTGAGTAGTGCACAGTTCTACGGACGCTCCGTTTATACCTCTTCAGCTATCCTGACAGCCGAATCCATTTGGTCCGCTCCGCGTCACTCTTGTCGCGTCACGTCTCGTCACTCTTGACCTGAGGACTGAGCGTCGATTTCGTCGTATCACTCTCGTCGCGTCGTGTTCTCGGTGAGGTACGCATTAAATAATGACGTGTCGTGCAGTGATCGGCCAGAAGTCTTAGGCGTCATTCACACTGCAAGCCGAGCCGAGCCGAACAGAATCGAACTGAACGTTAGAATTCTGAAAAATAAATTAATAAACTTGGATGCCTAAGATGAAATTAAATGAACCAAGAAGAAAAGATTTTGTGAATTTAATTAGGTTAGTCATGGAACATTTAGTTGTATTTGTATGCAGATGCATGCAAATAGTCTTATGTTGCATTTACACTTGGAATATATTTTTTTACCTCCATTTTTTAAATAAAAAATAAATTACGTGTACCGTTTCAAATTATCTTTATGTTTTTGTGGCCAAACAATATGTATTTTGCGGTTTTTGTAAAAATTTAAACAGCTAGAATTACATTTTTTCTTAGTCATAAGAATTTGACATTTTGGACAATTTCTAACATAAAAAATAAATTACACCCCCCACCCCTTCCAAGGAAAAATTTATGATTTTGCACCTAACTCCATGAGTACTTCCATAGAGTCCCCCACATTTTAAACCTACTTACTATAATGCTTTTCAAATTTAATATTTGCACACACAAGTCGATGTACAGTACCATCCTACGTCTGCTATATATCAAACAGTTGTATGCCAGCAGTTAGTTTGGGCACCAGTCTCAAGGCATCTTTGAGACTGCCTAGCTCTGGCCCTGTGATTAGCTGAAGGTTGCAGATCTGTGAGTAGGATGTTTGTAGATTCGTGGTATGAAGAAGAAACCGAGTAATATCCCAGTAATATGAGGCCATTGGTGGTTGTGGAGGGTTAAAACCAAGTCAGCATAGCTTTTTGTGAAAAAACAGTAAAAAAGATGATTTTTTATATTATGTTGAGAAAAATTCTATATGTTAACTTCAGCTGTGACACCCAGTTTTGCATAATATGTGCCAATGTATTAAGTGTAACAACTTCCTGTTGGCTACCCAGTGTAGGGCACAATCGGAGGGAAACTATTGAGTAATTCGTGCAACTTTCAATTTGAATTTAATTATTTAAATTTTAAAATTGGATATAATGTTATGCCTATCAGAGTTATAACAGATTGATTCTATTTCTTTTACGGCTTCCTTCATTTGGGAGATCTGTACTTTTTTTTAGGAGGAAGCAGTAAGCATAAAGCAAAATAGATGATTTTATGTATATTTTGAAAATAATCCCATTCCATTATGAAAGAAGATGCCAGTACTACTTACCATTGCCTACCACCTGTAAAAAAGTATTGCAGGAGGCTTAATTATGGCAGTGATTATCAACATACAGGCTGGACTCAAAATGGGCTTGTTAAGACCCTTTTCGATGGGGCATGAATGTTGTATCGAAAACTATAAATTGATAATTAAAAGTTGATAAACATGAGCCTGGATAAAAACGTTTTTATACAGGTGTGATTGAAATGTCTTCCTTGATGCTAAGTTTACCATCTTAGTAGCTAAATTTTTCGCTGGGAGGAGGTAAACTTGCATTCTCAAACAAGACTTCTTTCCCTTTTCAATCAAGCCCACAAATTACACTGTAACTTACATATTGTATAGCTGTAGTGAATCAGCTATTTATATTTAGGTGCCTGGAGCTGAATTACAGTCCATCTGATTTCTCTTAACAACTACTTAATGAGAATTACAAAACTGGAATCCAAATTCTGAGAATAATATCTTAGCTCTCTTGACATTAGCGTTTGTTTTACGCCAACATAGGAGCACAGACACAGATAGCATAGTTGGTATAGCGACTAGATTGTCCAGGGTTCATATTCTCTCAGGAGTAAGGCATTTTCCTGTTTTAAAAAGTGCCCAGGCTAGCTCTGGGCCCACATAACCTCCCTTTCAATGGGCTCCAAGTTGCTTTCCTGGGTACAAAGCTGCTGATGCATTAAGTTAACATCTCACCTCCACCTAGTGCTGAGGCATAGAATGTTATAAATCTTCTTGGCCTACATGTCTTTTGGCATGGACCATAACAACTTTACCTTTCGACCTTTACTGCAACCATCTGATTTTCTATCAAATGGATGATGCTGAAATATAACTATGTTGTGTATATGGCACAAACACTGCAAGGCATAAAAAAATAAGAATGTGTCAGGAAGAGTTTATATAGTATAGTTTTACCTCCATAATTATTAGTGGAGAAGAAGTAACTCAGCATGCCCGTGACATGAAATGTGGTGTTGAATGACAATCACATAAACTCAACAATTAGTGTTTTGTCTGAAAATAAATCATGCATCTGAGCTGACTGCAATATGGAACTTTTTAAATAAATTAGATAAAGTTGTAAAGATAATTAAGCATAATGACTTTGGTCTTCAGCGTTGACATCCTGCTATTCTGTGGGGTTTATGATGTGATAAAAGGAAGGTTACTGTTGTGACAACTGAAAAAAACATAGTATTTTCAATTGAAACTCATAACAATTTTGTATACTGCAAATAAACACATGCTACTGCCCTTGAAACTTTCTATTCGGTTGTACAAAACTGCAAAGTCTAGAAACCTCCTTGCATGTCACTTTCATGAAGATGTCACAGCATACTAATAGGAAATTATTATGTTAGTAGTGATACTGTCACATGATGTTTCTACATTTAATGTACCCCTCTTCATAATGTTTGATCTCTTGATCACAATTAGAAAATAAACATTTTTCCATAATTGTAGCTGGGAAAAGAAACTAAATATGACACTTTTCTTTTGATTTCTCATACCAGCCAACAGAAAAATGCAATTGAAAAAGATCATTCACTTAATTCTTATGATTCTGCCAACTTAATCATAAGGCTTATGTAGCATTTCAATAACAGAGTCTGAAACTTCTTTATTGGGACATAACCTTATTTCCTTCTTTACTTTATCCAGCAAAAGTTGTGATATTTGCCACCTCTCAGATCTAAGCATTTCTGCGTGTTATAGTTTTCAGACTAGGGTATTATACCTAGATGTAGCTTTGTGTACCTAAAAGCTCATGGACAGATCTAACCTTTTAATTTTTCAGTTGGTAGCCTACCCTCTTTCCGCTGCCATATGTTCACTCCCTTTTCATCACTACTGCATAAAAGGTGTACACATTATCTCCAAAAGTCAAGTATAAACCAGTAATTAATGGCCAAACTCCCAGAATTGGTACTGGGTGCTGTCAATAGTTTGATCAATGAAATGTAATGGGTTTCTTAGTCAATTTCAAGTAAATGTGACACTCTTGATAATCCATAAAATGGACATAAGAGCTGTTGCAAAAAAAAAGTTGTGGTTACTACACATTCAGAGGCATGCCACACATAATTATATGACATGAGATAAGTACAGGGTCATTACTTTATATGACAACTATCAAGTGCCACTTGTTGTCAGCTGGTTGGCTGTAGCCCACTCAGCTGGCCACCCATGCATATGGCAGAATAACAACGGGAAACAACTAACTATAATTGTGAGATAAAATAAGGATAATGGATTTAGGACTATCAGCAGAAGACATGATGCTGGTTAATTATGTGATTATGATCATCAGATAATTACAATACATCAGAAATATTCCTATTATCACAACTGCCTGTAACAAATGTAAAGTCTGGCAGTTGGTAATGTGCTAGGTCATCCTTTCCATATTATCCCCTTAGTCCCATATACCCAGTTCAAATGACATCTTATTTACAAGCATTCTACTTCTGGCCTGGATATATTATGTCTGAGTTCAGTAAAAAAGTACAAGGTATGACTTAAGGTGTCTGAGCCATAAACTGATTTTGTTTATTTATTTTTTGTATATGCATGTATTCTGTGCCCTTTAATTCTACAAATATACATGACGTAGCTCCTGTATTTCTACATGCTCTACATACTTTTAAAATACATTACTGTACATTTGTGTAACAACATACATCGGAGTTTTATTTATTCTCCAACTGATGCACTAGTGAGTTGTCTTAAAAAACAACATTAAAATTTACATTAAAATTTACATCAAAACAGCTCCAACATGTTTCGGTGTTACAGTTACACCATCATCAGGGTTGCGTTGTTTGGCAGTAGCTACAGCCGAACAGTGCAACATACAGACACCAATAAGGACCTAATATATGCAGCCACACCACCACCGTATTAACCACACACCAATGTATTTTAATGGACTATTTTAACAACTATAACTTCAGTAAGTACAAATTAATGGGCTCCCTGATGATGGTGTAACTGTAACACTGAAACATTTCAGAGCTCTTTTAATGTAAATTTTAATATTGTTTTTAAGACAACTCACTAGTGCATCAGTTGGTGAATAAATAAAACTTTGGTAATATCAAGATGCATGGTACAAGTGTGAAAAAGAAGTACAACACACATGTTTGATAATTTCACTGTTCTACAATTCTTTATAGGTACTAAGGTACCATTTACTTTAGTTTGCGTCTGGGATAAGTAACTAGTAATACAAAATTGTATGTATGTATGCATGCATGTGTTTGTGTGTGTGTGTGTGTATGTATATATGTATGTATGCCTGCATATGTGTGTGTGTTTATGTATGTATATGTATGCATTTGCTTACATGTATGCATGTATATATGATGTATGTACAATGATGGTATGGATGAGATATGTGCATATGTATGTGTTTTTCAGACTAGCAGTTGTTTCATAACTATAAATACTGTCTAACCTGTAAAATATGTGTGGCACAATGAAAATTATGGATCACATTACTTTCAATAACAACTGTACTCTTTGTGGCAAATTCTCTAACTACGAAAATAAACATATCTTTTCCTTGTATGTGTGACTGTAAGACCTTTTGAACGGTAATCAGTCCTTCGCACTTGGTGCTCACATGGCAGGTATTGTATACCTATTGTCCCGATGGAGAGCTCTGTGTACTGCTTGTGTAGCTTCTGCCATCGCATTCCTATGCTGCCTTTCTTCATGTAATAAGGCCAGCCCCTTCTGAACTGCAGTGTTATAACGATGACTGAGTGAAAACTCTGTGCCTCGCATGTGAGGGATGTGGCCCGTGTATCCAGCGATTGGTGGGCGCTCGGGAGAGATGTGGTTGTCTATAACCAAGAGTACATGTTGCACACATCCTTTATTCTGTGGACAAAGTGTTACAGTTCAGCTTTACACTGTTCCTAGTTTCTGTTCCTACATACACCAGTATCTTATATCTTAGTATGTTACATGGATCTGTATAATGATGTTCATTATTTGTGAAACCTTTGGGTATGCAGAGGCTGTTATTTTGCAATTAATTTCATGGTAGTACTCATTAAAACCAAATTATTTTAATCTTTAAGAAACAGCATATATTATTTTTATGAAAGTGTAGTTTGTAGGATATTTGAGGGTTAAAATATATCTCCTTTTGAATGGGATCATAGCCTTTTCACTGTTGTATTCTACTGTCCTGACATATATTAAATGGGATGTATGTTTTCCTGCTCTCATCATTAACACTGGTACACACACATGTATAATTTTTGTTGGTAATTTTAGAAATTTAGAATAAATAGGCTTTGTGTCCATTTAAAATATCATTTTGATAAACAAAAACAATTTTTTGCCATCAAGGTAAAGCGTTCTTGTTTTTTATTTTCCAATTCTATTCATCCTAGGCCAGAACTGCCGAACCTTTTATGAGGGTACATGCCTAAAGTGTCTATAAATTTCAAAGAAATTCTTTAACATGCCCATGGGTTTTTTGAAGAGCAAAATAAGGTCTTAGAGTCTTCCATGATTATTATTAATTACTGCATTATTATAATTAATGCACATAATTACATTGTATAATTAACACATAGTATAATTATTATATTTCTAATAAAGACCCAATAAGGGAGAAAATGTTGTAGTGATGGGAGCTGCTACTACTATCTGTTTGAAAAGGATAATCCAGTAAATGAATGAATGAATAAATAAAATGAAACTGAATATTTTGTACTACTTACATGATTGTTACTTTCATTGTAAAAAGTATTGCAGAGTGAGAGAGAACAAAATACTGTGAAGCATTCTTAGGAAACCTGTTTATTAATCAGGGATGCTTTTGAATAATTTTAAATGGAGCAGTTATAGAAATTACATGTTATTTGTGACCACAGTATTAGGCTCATGTAACAAGAGACAATATTAACGACTTTGTGACAGTAATAACGGAACAGTTACAAGTTTGTACAAAATTTAAAGAATTATTAATTTTTGTCATATTTGTTTTATGTTACAGTAATGGATTTATTGGATTCAATGTAAACATTGCAGAAAGCCTGTTTGAATAACTAACAAGAAAGCTGTGTGATTTATAATAGGTAATTGAAGCATAACAATAGGCCTATTTATTAATAATACTTTATAAAGAACAATATGTCGCTGTGGCAGTTATAATTATAAACAGCCATTAAATAAAAGGGAAAGCAAGTAAACGTATTTTGCCGTTAGAGCGAATTTTGCTTTCCCGTAAGGATGACAGGTATTTTATGTCAGGTTGCTGTGAGA
>Ga0123354_10021270_pt1 | contig 10223 bp, 6 predicted proteins | sample TergutLab28metaG_2_FD_97872 | JGI IMG/M metagenome (GOLD analysis project Ga0123354, IMG submission 97872) | Labiotermes labralis P4 segment gut microbial communities from Petit-Saut dam, French Guiana - Lab288 P4 | ecosystem: Host-associated > Arthropoda: Insects > Digestive system > Gut ...
GTGTTTGTGTGTGTGGGGTGTGTGTGTGTGTGGGTGTGTGTGTGTGTGTGTGTGTGTGGGGGGGTGTGTGGGGTGTGGGGTGTGTGTGTGTGTGTGTGTGTGTGTGTGTGTGGGAGTGTGTGTGTGTGGGAGTGTGTGGTGTGTGTGTGTGTGTGTGTGCCGGGTAGTTTAGTCGGTTTAGCGACTGACTACGGGCTGAACGTCCGCGATCGAATCCCGGTGGGGACGAGATTTTGCGCCCTTCCAGACCGGCCCTGGGGCCCACCCAGCCTCCTGTAAAATGAGTACCGGGTCTTTCCCGGGGATAAAGTGCGGCCAGGGCATGCTGCTGACCACTCACCCCCTTCTAGTGCCGCGGTCATGGAAGAGTAGAGCTATACCTCTACCCACCCTCTGGGCCACACCGGGCCTGTAACAGAATCACTTTACCCTAATATATATATATATATATACGAAATCACCTCAAAAAGAAACGTCGCTCTCAGAATCCCACATTCCATTCTCTGAAATGCCTAAATAACGCAACAGTCACCACATTCTACCGGTAGGTTGGTATCCTTTTCCCCTACCACTTCCAATACCGTTAGTATTATGTTTACTTCGCTAATTCTCTTTCTACTCTTTTCACAAAACTACCCCTCATAGATAGGCTTACATTCAAATTGCTGAACATGATCGCCATCTTTGCTTAGTTGTTCCAAAAAAGCCACCCAAATCTAAATTTCATTAAGCTACTTTCTTTGCGCTACTCAATTCTTAGTTATACTCGACACCCAGTCTGAAGAACAACTCCTTGTCGGATATCCACGACTGCAAATTCAATATACAAGCGCGCGCTGCTGCCATATTTGCCTGCAGGCCGTGCCCTCTATCTGCAATACCGGGATACACAATTCAGCCCTAAATATGGAAGTGATGACAATGGAGACGCTAACGCATCATCAGCTAAATTCCACCCAAAAAATGAAAGTTCTGGATTACATTTATCACACGCGAAAAGAAGCATCCAAGAACGGGTTGTTTAACGTAATCTAGAGCAGACTATACCTTAATATACATATTTTTTAATAGACGTTCATTACAAAGTAAACAAGAACTCTTTACGCTTCCACCAGTCACACCTTGACCCAGTATCGGCGACTAAATCATTGTCGAATTTTCATAAAATCGGGTATAGGCGTTCTTTACAGAAAGCTGTTTAGTAAACGTGAATATTTAATATTTATCATTGTTAATAACAGTAAGAAATATTTTGCAGCTCCATAACAGTGTAAAGGGAACCGACTGTCGCATTTCCATGATTACACTGAGCATTTCTGCACTACTGACAGCTACATTCACGCAAGCAATAAAATGGAAATTACTCTTTCGTTTCCATGACAAATACGGTTGCGCGAACGCGTCACCATGTAACACTGTGCGTGCATTATCTCGTTACACTTAAATAATACTTTGCAAGACATACACTGATAAATAGGAAAAAATTGCACAGGTAATATTTTTCATACTTATTTTTTAGAAGGCTTGTGCCTGAATCTTATACCGCGTAAATAACTGTGCTACGTTCATAAGATCCCGTACCCACTTAACCTCTTACCTCCCCACTGTATACAACCCACATAAGTCAAGTATATCTGCTTACTAAATTTTTTTCATTTCTCAACCTGAAGATGGCCAATGTAATGTGCCGAAACACGTAGTTGTTCTTTATGTAATAAATTATATACATTTCTCTACCATCATATAGTTGTGTTATGTGTCTGAAGAATTCATTGTCTTAACATTTACATTCTTAGTCGTGGGCCAAGCAGGAAATTGCGTCAACTTAGAAGAATGGAGTGATCCTGGAGGAAGGGAAGTGTTAACCAAAAAATGAAAGCAGACATTCAATCTATTTATCTATTTTTATACACTGCTTCACACCGTTATGAAATCTCTTCGTTAAACTTTTCACAATGAACAATTCTTGATCATTTTATTTTAAGCAAACACAAAGTCACTTTGAACAGCTGCGAAATCGCATTACGAACAAGTGCTCTTTCAGATTAATTCCCGTGGATTTATTTTGTTAGATCAAGGGATACAGTCAGGCGATTTGCATTATTTAACTTATAGTTACGGCAAAAAAAAATCCACAAATCATTTTACCAGGCGCGATTATTTACTGGTAGCGTATCTGCATTTACAACTTAATCAGATTTATATTCCTGTGTAGGAATGAAAAGAAGGCAGGGGTAAAAAAAAGTTAGAGAAAAAAACAAAAAGTTAATTAAAAGAAGAAAGAGGGAGATAAATGATATGACAGTAAAAATAAAGTACGATGGCAAACACGAAGGAAAGAAAGGAATGAGGTATGAAACCGGCTAGCAAATCGGAGTCTACCGCACAATCGCGCTGCGAATACTGGCCGGAAGAGCAGTTAGCAAGGCGCTGAACGCTCAGCTGTCAGTGGTTGCGACAACCTCTTGCGCTAAATAAACTGAGATACGCACCAACAGTCCCATCGCTTACCCCGCAGTTACGCTGAACTGTTGACGTGTTCCCTCGGCATCACTTCGAACTGTTTTATGAAAGCTGTGGAGACGATTCTCATATAATTTCTAAACCAGTACTTACGTCTCATTACATGACAAAGAAAAGTTGAGAGAGGACTCTCAACCTGTGCACCGAACGGCCACCTACAGAGTGTGACGATACCAGATGCTGTATAATACAATTTTGACCTCCTGATGATGAGCACATAGTGCTCGAAAAATGTAGAGGCATATAATCAACTTATTATAAAACAAGATTTTGTGCATTAAGTTGGTTAATTACTAAGATTATACTGAGATGCACGGTCCTCTCTCAACATGTGCACCGGACAGCCACTTACAGGTGTGATGATACCAGATGCTGTATAATACAATTTTGACCTCCTGATGAAGAGCACACAGTGCTCGAAACATGTAGAGGCATATAATAAACTTATTATAAAACAAGATTTTGTGCATTAAGTTGGTTAATTAGTAAGATTATACTGAGATGAACGGTCAGCAAAACATCAAAATAAGCCAACTTAATTCCTTCCATTTTAATATATGTTTTAATGACGCCCAAATCGATAAGCCCCTCTGTTATAAAACCACTTATTACGTTATGGATGAGCGTTGAATATGAAGCAACATTTAGTCGTTTATTTTCGTAACGAGGAGAACCGGATTTTAAATTGAGCCATCCCCGTTGTGTGTATATAAACAATAGGTGTGGGTATCAGTCAATAACACAACAATATCTAAAGAATGTTTAATATAGGATGAAGTAAACTACATGTTTCGGCCTAATGTGGCCATCATCTGGTTTACATCCGAAAGTATGGTGGTATTGCTTTACAGGATTGGTATGGATATGTCACGATGGTGAGATCTCAGCATCTGTGATGTTTAGTATACGCTATTTATAGAGGGGCAGGGGGGGTATCTGGAGATGAGTCACTCATTTCTGACTTCATCTCTTCGATCTCATGAACCTAACACCGTCAGTTAAGAGCTAACCGTTTCCCTGCCCACACCGTAAAGGCGCAGAAAGTTGTGGAGTCATGGTTGCCCACATCCTTGGCACCAGATTGAGGCAAGTAGTCAAATTCATGCTCTGATGGGTATTTCTCCTCAAAAGAACCTTGCTATCCATCAACTAGGAGAGTGGGTGAACCTGAGAACCGGTCTGGAATTTTTGAGCGAAAACTGTAATCTTTCGCGCCCTTTACGTCTCTGGAGCCTCAGATTATCCAGCCCGTGGCTCAGTCTCTGTACTGACTACGATATGCCGGCTGGTAAAGGTGTAGACAAAAAGATTGTGAAATTCAACATTATGTGTCTTTTACATATTCCTGGCAATTTATCTCTCTTAGGTCCAAATTCCCTCCCCGACATCCGACACTATGTTCAGAGACGCCGTCGCCCATGCTGTGTCCTCTTGGAGCGACAGCTCAAGTTTAGTGTTGAGCAAAAACGCAAAAACAAGATCAATAACAGAGTGATTTTTCTTGAGAAGCTATGTGAAATGACCAAGAAATTTAGCAATTTCGTGGAACGACAACACATCAAGACGACATAGCTTAACATCCAACAGGACCTGAATCTTCAGCAACATCTCTCTTAGACACTCATGTATTTCACTTGTTTTTTAACATTTTGAAGACTCTCATTCACCTGACTTCGATTCCTCCTTCACAGAGAAAAAATCTATTTGTATTGTTATGACTACATGTTTATTTCTGTTTAGGGAAAAGATCACTCGTTACTGTCACTGATTATTTTTATACGAAACACACAAATACACTTCTTCTTCTTCTTCTTCTTCTTCTTCTTCTTCTGACACTACAAGCCTACATAGGTTTTGGTCCTCTGCACTGGATCATTCCGTGCTTTTCTATCTTTGAAGATTTGGCTTCAGTTTCTCATTTTTAATTTCTTTAAATCATTTATCACTTCGTCTCTCCAACTATTCTTCGGACCTCCTTTGATTCTCAATCATATATGGTTCCAGTCAGTAATGATTTTAACTAGTTTTATCTCTTCCATTCTATAAAGATGTCCCGCCATTTTGTTCTTTGCTATTTTATATGTTTAACAATATCTTCTCCTTTTACCAACTTCTGCAGTTCATTATTATTACTTATACACCCACCTTCCTTAGAACGAGTTGGTCCAAATATCTTCCTCAATATTTGCCTTTCAAAAACTAATAAATTAGCACAAATACATTATACTGGCAAATTTCACTCTCTCATTTTCACAGCAGATGGTACATATCGCTACCGCTCGGCAGTCAACGCTTCGCATTGCTCTCCAGACGTAATCTGGACTTACAAAAGTAACGTTTCCTTTAGTTTGACATATTTGATATTTGGTTCTGCCGGATTGTTCGTAACATGACACGTGTTTATGGTCAGGAGTTACTGACATCTTCCCCGGTCATCTAACTGGAGCATCCAAATTTGTCGGCCGTCCGCGTCTGCTTATTCAATGCATTCGCAGCTACCCTCGGGCCACTCCTCCACCCGCAACCTAAGGACGCGCCACGCCGTGGTGACAGGGACCCACTTATCATGGGCGTTCCCGGACCGAGGTAACAGGAGAGGGGCGCAGAATACACAAGAGGAACTTCATGATCTGTACTCCTCAACAAATATTATTCGGGTGACCAAATCAGGGGGGAGGGGGGATGGCGGGGACGTAGCACCTATGAGGGATAGGAAATGTGCATTGAAGGTTTCTGTGGTGAAATATGAGGGAAGGAGACTGCTCTTAATACCTAGGCATAGATGGAAGGATAATATTAAAATGGATCTTCAAGAAATTGGATGGGAAGTTCTGGACTGGATTGATCTGGATCAGAATAGGTGGAGGTGGTAGGCTCTGTTGAATGCGGTAATGAATTTTCGGGGTCCATAAAACGCGGGAAATTTCCCGACTAACTGAAAATATATATTAACCCTTAACCTGTTAACGTGGAAAATATGGTGAGCTCCTAATAATTCCAGCAGATGGCAGATGGGATTTAACTGGGCGTTTAGAGGATTAAGTTTAATACCATCAAAAGTTCCCGAAATTTATCTTCTCTTGACGTCATCGTCGTCTGTTCATCCTCTGCTCAACTTGAAACTGTCACACATTCAAATGTTTGCTAAATACCACTGTCATTCAGTTCACTCAAAACTCCGCACATAATGGCGTAAATACATACGCTAAAAGGGAGATGAGCTCCAGTATTCAAACCGAATCACAGGGACTGAGCCAAAATCTACATATGCCCCATTGCTTATAAAAAGGTCTGTCGTGGCGAATTAGTTGACATTTCACTGGAAATGTAAATCAAGTGGCAGACAATTATCACCATTGTTCTCACCCGCTGCCAACATCCTGCTGCTTAATTTCCCTCTTGTTGCAGTATTCTGAAATAGTTTTATTCCTGGGGTTAATTACACGTACGCAACTGGTCCAGTTCGAATGAGAGTTTCTGTGCAGTAAGAATAACGAGGTCCGTTATATTATTCATTTGTACCAATAAATCCAAATATACGTCAAAATATTAAATTATATTACATAAAAAATATAAAGAAATGTAATATAAAGAAATATATAAATATAAGATTTTTAATGCAGCCAGTAAACTGCAGATATATAAATCTATCATACGGTATATTGTAACATACGGTTGTTAAACATTGGCTGCGACAGTCACAGAACAAAATCGCCTATTGATATTTCAGAGAAGGGTACTTAGAAAAATATACGGACCAATACAAGGTAATGATGGAACATGGAGAATAAAAACAAATGAAGAATTATAAATTCTAATTAAGAAAGAAACTATCGGAAGATTTATAAAATCACAAAGATTACGCTGGGCAGCACATGTAATCAGAATGGACATAATAAGAACTGTCAAAAAACTAACTGAATGGGAACCATGTTCATCGAGACCAAGACTGAGATGGCTCGAACAGGTAGAAGAAGATATAAATAAGATTAAAGTGAGAAATTGGAGAGAGAAGTGTAAAGATAGAGGATTGTGGAACGAAATCGTAAAGCAGGCCAAAACCCACCAAGGGTTGTAGCGCCAATTGAAAAAGAAGAAGAAGAATATGTAAGTATAAATTAAATATAAACCAATAAATAAAAATAAATATAAAATTAAAAATAAAACAAAAATAAAATAATAGAGGCTCAGCAAGCAAAAATATGCATCTATAAAAACATAATATAATTTAATATTCTAATATACAGCGTGATTCAAAAAGATAGACTCAATTTCGTAAGTCTATATTTCAAAACTAGAACTAGTGACAAATATGTTGTAAATTACATTTGATTATACTTACAGTGAAGTTTATAAATGTTCAATGTGAATGTTGAAACGAAGAAGAAACGCACGCTGCACAGCAGTCGCCGACTCAGTTTTAATGAACTCACGAACGCAAAAAATCTTGTGCTGCATAGTAGCCATTTTGCTCTCAACTGACGCTGCTGCACGGCTGTGGATAGGCGAGCGCTCTAGCGATGGTAGTTTGAAAATTTAAGATTTCTCTTTCAAATTTTATGTAGATCATTCATATACCTTATATAGTTCAGGAAATATAGACGTACAAAATTGAGCCCATCTTTTTAAATCACGATATATATACACACACACATACACGTGCGTGCGTGCGCGCGCGCGCGCGCGTGTGTGTGCATTTTTTTGTACAAATAAATAATAGACAATAAAAATGCACAGCACGTGCATAAAATAATAACGGTCCGTTATAGTTCTATGTTCAAGGTCTTGAAGATTTTGAGCATAAATATCCAGAGACCTGATGTCATGGCTGCCAAAGACCTTTGTAAATTTCTATGCTCTTAGACGGACAATGCACCGTAAAAATCTTTTACAGCACAGCGATTACTTGAATATATAGTCAGGCTGAATGGTGTTGACAAACTAAGCACACACATGGTGATACTCAGAGCTAGATTAAATTCCAGAAACGTTGTGCTACCCTTGAGGTCATAATGGTTTATCTTCCGAGGACTAACCTCTGAGTTTGACCTTTCAGTAACGGTCTCTGTGCAGTGTACGGGTTTTCATTTCTTATATGACGATCCTGGTGGACCATAAAGTCGTAAAATCAAGTGTCAATAACTATCCAAATTATGTAACAATATACAGTCTATTTATATCTGCAACTGCTCTACATGTTTCGGGTGGTATCTCCACCCATCATCAGGAGCTCATAACACTGTATCTACAGTAAAGGTAAAGGTAAATCAATCCCATTACAGGCCTGCACAGGCCCAGAGGGTTCCGGGAAGTCAAGGTTCCCAGATTTCGTGACAACGGCACAGGATGGTGGTAGATTGTCAGCCTTACGCACCGGCCGCCTTTACCCCCAGGAAATACGCGTGGTACTCATTTCTGTTAGAGGCTGAGTGCGATCGGAAGGATTTTATGTCAATGAAAAATCCACTGACACCAGCTTGGATCGAACCAGCCACTTTCCGATTTGTAGCACAGCACCTTAACCACTGTCCTACCGCGGTCCCCACTGTATCTACAGTAACTGGCATTAATGAGACCGTTACTGCTACCTGTCGTGATCGTGACTGGATGTAAATTGCAGTTCCCATCCAGTCACGTTCAAGACAGGTAGCAGTAACGGTCTCATTAATGCCAGATACTGTAGATAGAGTAATATGAGCTCCTGATGATGGGTGGAGATACAACCCGAAACATGCAGAGCATTTGACAGATATAAATAAACTGTATGTTGTTGCATCTTGTTGGATAATTATTGACACATATTACACGATGCACGGACCATTAACATAAAGTTCGTGAAAGTATCTAAGTGCACTACAAAATACAAACCGTCACTTCCTTGGCAGTAGTTTGTAATTTAAACTCAGGTTTCTTTGAAGGGTTAATATCTTTTCGTTACACAATAATCCAAGAACAGACTACACAAAGTGAGCTATCACAAAATTTTATCATGTTTCCAGCTCGGTGTGTCTGTAACCCTGCAGATGGATCGTCGACCTCTCTTCAAAAGGCGACCGAGCTGCAAAATATCGTACCTGCTGCTTGCTTATTCCACGTATTGGGCAAGTTCCATCGTCATGACACAACGGCTGTGCTCCCAGTGTCATAATCACTTCGAAAAGGATCCAATGAACGGATTATTTTATGAATAGGAGGATAAAAAACAGACATTCGATTTTATCCAATAAATAAACGCCTTTAAAAATCAATACAGTGTACACTGTCACTAAAATATATTTGCCTACTACGAGGTAACTGCACAATGGAAATTTTTGACAAAGGAGTAAATTCTAACACATGACTAGTAAGTAGAAGGACTTTTTCTATTGCTTTAAAATCACATACAGTGCACTACATACACACGATTTTCGAAGACTAATGTTTTCTTCCTCGGGTAAAAACAGGAAAAAAAAAGCGGTGGTCATAATTCTGAAACTTAAAACGCAACGCCCCCCCCCCCAACTGACTCACTGCCCACTTCACTAGGCTCCATACCCAGGCTATAAGTCATGTCTAACTCAAAATCCTTGATGATGAGATCTCAACATCGATACGCTGCTGCATGCCTTATATAAACACTCTTACAACATACAATTCATTCGGATGAAAAGCCTAATGATGGCCAGTAGTGGCCGAAACATGTAGTTTTTATCATCTTCTAATAAACATCAATTAGATATACATTTATGTGTTATTGACTGTAATTACCCTACCTATTAACGGAAATGGAATATTTTATTGGACCGTCGTTACACAACAATATGGTTCAATGTTTTTATTATGCAACTAAAAACTGAGCTACATGTTTCGACCCTACAGGGCCATCATCAGGCTATATAATAATTATTTTATAGCCTGATGATGGCCCTAGAGGGTCGAAACTTGTAGCTCAGTTGTTAGTTGCATAAATACATTGCTATAAAATGATTATTTTATAGCCTGATGATTGCCCTGTAGGGTCGAAATATGTTGCTCGGTTGTTAGTTGCATAATAAAAACATTTAGCCTGATGATGGCCCTAGAGTGTCGAAACATGTAGCTCAGTTGTTAGTTGCATAATAAAAACATTGCACCATATTGTTGTGTAACGACGGTCCAATAAAATATCCCATTATACGTACACACAACGGGATGGAAAACCCACAATTTAGACTACCTATTAACGGTGGTCATGAATTGTCGAAGCCACGGCCGACACAGAAAAACGCGCCTTGAAAACCGCTCACACTCCATCATTACCCATTTCGTATCACAGGCGACGGCAAAACGCGCGGTAAATTCTCTATGAAGTCTATCGTCTTTAAGATCCGCTTAATCCATATGAGAACAGAGGTAGAAACAACTGTGTTCCCGTAGATTTTTTAAGTGTCTTCTTTCCCATTTGCCATTCTGATACACTTAACGAAGTCCGAAAGGAATGAAGTGCGCAACATACCAACGAATGCACGTGGCAACTACAGTTTCACTCTTGTGGTTTCCATTTATAATTACGAAACGTAGACTGGCGTGTATCTTCGAGAGGGTGCAAGATATTAAATATTTAACAAATCAAAATTCTATTGCGGAAGAAATTAAGAGCAGATTGAGGTCAGGAAATGCTTGCTATCATTCGGTGCAGAATCTTTTGTCTTCCAGGTTGCTATCCAAAAATTTAAAGATCA
>Ga0123354_10021272_pt1 | contig 10222 bp, 7 predicted proteins | sample TergutLab28metaG_2_FD_97872 | JGI IMG/M metagenome (GOLD analysis project Ga0123354, IMG submission 97872) | Labiotermes labralis P4 segment gut microbial communities from Petit-Saut dam, French Guiana - Lab288 P4 | ecosystem: Host-associated > Arthropoda: Insects > Digestive system > Gut ...
ATTCCCCCGTTACCTCGTCCCTCCTAGGTCCAAATATTCTCCTCAACACCATGTTCTCAAACACCCTCAGCTTCCTTTCCTCCCGCAATGTCAACGACCAAGTTTCACACCCATACAAAACAGAGGGTCTTACAGAAAAATTAAATTGAGAAAACTCGCATATTGTTGGTTGTACTCTGAGAATACATTAGCGACGCAGGGACCTATGAATGTTAAATTCTTCTTACTTCCTCTCCTACTACCGATAGCCTGAGTGCCACTTGCCTACCAGGCAAAGACGGAAACACACAACAACTAGAGTTACGTAAAGTGTGCAACTGTCTATACATTCGCCTTGGTGGGGCGGAAGACGTCGTCCTTGTACTGTAGGAGCAGTTGCCGCTGACGGTAACTCGGGAAGCTGAAACGGCACAGACAGTGACATTTCGAAACAACGGTGATGTCACAGACAAAGGGAGATGCCGGCAGATACGGCCGGTAATGCAGATGATGATGTTCAGGGGCACAGCTGCTCAGTACATCAGCGTGTAGCCTGCACTCTGTTGCCAAGAGACAACAAACGTTCAGGCACAAAGTGTCTGACACACTGTGTGTATTGTGTGGAATTCATATCCGTGCACTAATTGATAAAATTCAAGAAATTCAACTAATGCATTATAATATACTTGTACTTGTACTTGTTTTCCTTTTAAATTTTTGTTAATAACAAATAATAACTGAGATATGCTTGTTTGTTTGTTTTTGGCGCGACAGTCCCCCAGCGGGCCAGGGCCTCCTCATTCTTGAGGTTTCTAGATCACACACAACGACGCACCAGTCGGTAGGACTCCTCTGGATGAGTGATCAGGCCGTCGCAGAGACCTCTACCTGACAACACACAACACTTACAACAGACAGATATCCATGCCCCCGGCGGGATTCGAACCCACAATCTCAGCAGGCGAGCGGCCGCAGACCTACGCATTAGACCGCGCGGCCACTGGGACCGACAATTGAAATATGTATCATTGGATAAAAAATATTACAGTACTGTTTTCGACTGTAATACTTCGTTTGTATTCAGTATATAATGAATAAAATTAGATGCGCAAAATATACATTACGTCTAACGTAATTTGTCCATTGGAGATTCCTGTACAATACCTGCTGACGGCCAGAGCTTCGACCTTGTACGGTGAAGGATATGATTAGGGAAGGCCGAGTAAACAGTCGTGTGAGAACCCTGACTATGGAGACGCGACCGCCCAACGAAACGTTGGAGTACTAGACACACCTGACGCAGCTGTCAGTCCGCGACGATTTCGCTAAATTTAGACACCGTGAAAGCTTCAAGGCTTATAAAATCTTTCTTGGCTTCTCTCAAGCACAGGGAGGCGAAACCTGTATAGGATTACACAGCTAATGTGCCTGTTACTGCGAACTGCGTTCATTCGTTCTGTTCCTTCTACTGCATGTTGCAACGTTGGTTAGGGTGTACCATTCCAGTGAGCTATTCTGTTTTAACGAAATTTCTGAATTTGATTTGTGGATACTGTGACAACAAAGTTCAGTTTTACGAAGTACGTAAGGTAAAAAAGGTAAAGTGCACCCTTGTACAGTCATTGAGGCTCTGTACAGGCCGTACGGCCCAGAGAGGGAGCAGAGGTATAGCTCTACTCTTTCTTGACCACCGCACTAGAAGGGGGTGAGGGGTCAGCGTCACGCCCCGGCTGCTCTTTACCCCAGGAAAGACCCGGTATCCATTGTACAGCAGGCTGGGTGGGTCCCAGGGCCGGTCCGGACAGGTGCGGAAAATCTCGCCCCCACTGGGATTCGATCCCCGGACCGTCCAGCCCGTAGCCAGTCGCTATTCCTACTACGCTACCCGGCCTACTACGAAGTACGTACTTACGCCAAATATGAAAGCCTAAAGCGAATTGTAATGGAACACAATAGCCAGTTTTGTTATATTTTGAATTTAACTTATTTATGTTTTCAATTTTTCTAACCCCAAGATTCAATTTCATTTTAGGAGTTGCTTTTTCACTGTGCAGTCTGTGGAAACTGTAGTTGGTTCAATTTGTTGTTTAAATCCCGCAAGACTGAATTTATTCTGAAAGCTAATTTAAAGTTTCAATTCGTGCCGCGCAGTAAACACGCTTCCTCTGGGTTTAGAAAGGGCAGGTAAAGAATCTCACTTATTTGTAAGAACCAAAAGAAACATGTAAATAAATTCTGAGGGTAAAATTTAGAAATTTTGAATGTTAAAAAATGATGGTACAGTAGTAACCACTGGGCTTTAAGGGTTAGTCGAACTACGAATTGGACAATTTGAGACTTTTATTTGAAGTAAGGATGATAACATTAAAATGGATATTACAGGAAGGGGACTTGGCTATGTGGATTTGATCTGCCTCCCAGTAAGGAATATTTGTGAGCTGTTGTAGACACGGTAATCAAACTCTGTGTCCAATAAGGGGCAAGGAATAATATGTCATATGAGACAAGTTTAGCTGACCAAGAAGGATGCTGTCCTATGGAGTGCATTAGTTGGTTCGGCACACTCTCAGTATCATTCTCAAACAGAACACATAACTCACCTGTACGTATTATAAAATCACATCTGAACAGCCTTACGTCAAATTTTTAACGCGGTGTCTTATCGTAATTTAAGTGCAAAGTGATTAACCTTCAGCTGGGCGGCTGGATTTGAGTGGTGTCCGTGTTGCAGGCTGAAAGCCTGCATCCGGATACCACAACAACCCAGCCGCACCAAATCTCCAATACACAACGAACCGAGAACAAAACGACCGATGTACTAATTCAACAGCACAGTTGCAAGCTCCTGATGATGGATATATTAATGTCCGAAACATGTTGAGCACATCAGAAGTGAAATAAAATAGCAAGTGCCATCAAGTTGGTCTCTTATTCCTCAACTATCACAATGATGCACGGTCCAATAAACTTATGATTAGCCTTCAGGTTACAGATTCCACACGACTACCAACACATTCTGTCATTATCAGTGTCGGCTCTGCCTTGGAGTACAGGGTTTTCACCAGTTACTCCAGATTCTGGTGGATCCACAAGTTTAAGCTAACTACGGACCGAAATTAACCTTCCAAAGACACTGGGGTCTCGCAATATTAAATTAAAGTTATACAAAACTCTAATACGACCCACAATAACTTATGGGTCACAAACGTGGACAGTGATCAAGAAAGCTACGAATAGGGTCAGAATAGTTGAATAAAGAGAGATCAACTTGATGTCACTTGCTTTTTGATTTCATTATTTAATGCTCAACATGTTTCGGATGTTAATACATCCATCCTCAGGAGCTTGCGACTTATTTGATGAGTTATTTCATGGGTTGTATTGTTCTGATTCGATGTGTGTTGGTGTTACGGTTTGGTTTGGCTGGGGTGGTGTGGTATCTGGATGCAGGCTTCAGCCTGCATCCAGATACCACACCACCCCAGCCAAACCACAACGTAACACCAACACATATCGAACCAGAGCAATGCAACCCATGAAATAACTGAACCAACAAATAAGTCGCAAGCTCCTGAGGATGGATGTATTAACATCCGAAACATGTTGAGCATTAAATAATGAAATAAAGCAAGTGACATCAAGTTGGTCTCTCTTTATTCAAGTATCAAGATTATGCACGGTCCAACAAACACAAGGGTCAGAATATTTGAAAGGAAGACTTTCAGGAAAATATATGGGCCCGCAAGAGTAGAAGAACACCGAAGCATAAGAACAAATTACGAGAGAGGGCGCACATTACGAATCGAATGAATTGTAAAATTTATAAAATCCCTCCAAGGTGGTATGGTAATGTTGAAGTAATGCAAAGCGAAAGAATGCCAAAATCCAATAACAACAGCTCCAATGGAAAGGAATAAGAAAAAACAGGAGCACTATGCAAAATATGAAGAGGCGATGCTGAAGAGGACTTAAAGTTAAGGGGAATAAAAAACAGGTAGGCAATGGTTAGAGACCGTCGGGATTTGAGGGAGACTGTATTGGAAGCCAAGGTCCACAACAGACTGTAGCGCCTGAGAAGGAGAAGAAGAAGAAGAAGAAGAAGAAGGAGGAGGAGGAGGAGAAGGAGGAGAAGGACAGGAAGAAGAAGAAGGAGAAGAAGAGGGAGGAGGAGGAGGAGAAGAAGAAGAAGAGGAAGAGAAAAAGAAGTTCTTATAATAAAACCAACTAGATGCACTAATTTCTCAAATTTATTTTTAGAATAAAGCTCTACATGTTTCGGACAGTTTCTCTGTCCATCATCAGAAGTTTTTCACTGTACACACAGCAATGGTGTATGTCATACATTTCCTGCTCGCAAGCTGCCAGCAAACTTGTATGACATATACCATTGCTGTATGTACAGTGAAAAACTCCTGATGATGGACAGATAAACTGTCCGAAACATGTAGAGTTTTATTCCAAAAGTAAATTTGAGAAATTAATGCATCTAGTTGGTTTTATTATAAGAATTTATCACGATGCACGGTCACCTGAACGTCAAAAGAAGAAGAAGACGAAGAAGTCGAAAAAGAAGAAGAAGAAGGATGGGGATTTAAATTGTAAATAATGTCCAGGACGGAGAAGTTTTTAGTCCATAGTACCCTTAAAATGTGTCTACGACCGTGTAGTGCACCGAGCGAAACAATGAAGCGTTAGTCCTTATATCATCACAATTTCCAGATAGGCCCTTGGACTCATCCAACCTCCTTCTCAATGGGTACCGACGGCGGTAAGTTGACCAGGGCGTGAAGCTGAACCCGGCCCTACAAATACAGCCGTGGATATGAGTGGATCTATACCTCAGCTCCCCCATACGCTTTCCTAGCGTGCACTCAGAGAACTTTAAAATCCGATTTACGTCACCGAGTTTGAAACATTACTCCTTCCAACAAGTAGGTTTCTTAATGACAAAGGAACTCTGTGAAACTGTCGTCCACAGAACATGACGCCTCAACATGACTAGCATTTTAAAGAATTAGTAATAAACTTGAGACTCAACAGGTGAACGTTTTACTGCCGTCCTTTTGCGAGGGCTGAAGAAAACCTGCAACCTCGTGACACCAATCACTGTCTCGTGCATTGCCGGTCCTTATTAACTGTGAACAGACACATTTACCGACACAGCAGTACAGGAGCCATTACTACGTCATAAGTTCGTCTAAGACCGGATATTTGGAGCGAAAAGAAGAAGTTCACTGACAGAAAAAAACCTAATTTTAGTTTTATTGCCGTAATTCCCAGCTCAGACTGTTTAGACGACGTCACAAAAAAAAAACGCACACACGGCTACAAACCACAGTCTACTTCCAAGAAATGTTACCAAACACAACTCCGTGAGACAGGGTACTTCTTGGGAAACTAATAGTTCCTGAATCAGCCAAGAAGCACAAACTGCAAAGGAGTTAAAAATAACACCAATTTTGGACAAATTACTGGAATACAAGAGAAGCTGGATACAACACGTAAATAGAATACCTCGAAACAGATTACTCAGGGTAATGAAACACTACTCCCCAACTGGCAGAAGGAATCATGGTAGACCTTTGAAGAGACTTCTGGATACGTGAGACCGGAACGGGTCAACAAGTGGCCCAACAACATGAAAGATATGATGATGATGATGATGATGATGATCAGTCAAGAAAAATTCCCCACATTTTATGGAACCCAAAAGTTCGTTACATTTTCCACAACAGTTTGCTACTGGCCCCTATCTTCAGCCTCATTATACAATCCACTCCGTTCCTATTTATTTAAAATCCATTCTAATATTATCCTCCCAACTTTTATTAGGCCTTCCAAGTCAAGCCCTGTATGCGTTTCCACTTTCCCATATCACGTTGTCATCAGTGAGCACCTCAACAGACGAGTTAGGGCCAACAAAAGTCTTCTGATTGTCAAGAGGCAAAGATTCTTTCCAGTGACTCTCTAAAAATTTCTTAAGAATGTCACATTTTCAAATAGACTAGCCGTTTCTCTTGCCACGGCAGCAAAAAGTATGCTTCTGGTCTGCCGTTAGAGAGAATCGAAAAGGCCAGAGTCCATTAGACTTCAACATTACAGCTTCCCAGCACTTTCTTTCTCCTTGTACTTGCTGGTTGAGTGCTTGGTACGATTCTGACCAGGCTGAAAGGATCACAAGAAACAGCATGTGGAGTTGCTGGGAAGGGAAAAAGCTATGCTGCTCTCGTTCTCCATTTTCGTCAACAGGGCGCCTGAAATTCACATTTATCTTCCAGCATAGAGAGACGTCCTGCATCCAGGCACGTCCCAGTGTTTGCTACCGCAATTTAAATGGCCACTCAAAAGCATTAAATTAACACGCCTCTGTTTTTGCTGTGTCCGGTTATCAGTACACAATTATTGTCAGAATATCTATTTTATTGTTAACGTAAGTTACTTATTTCTACAATTCCATCTACGTCTCGGTCTACCACATGGCCTTTTCCTTTTTCCGTCAAAGCTTAATATTCTGAATATATGACATTCAGGTACGCAGAAACAACAGGCAGTAAAATGAGAATCTTCCATTATGCATGTACAGTAATGAGTCTGTATAGCGGCTAGACCATGTGTTGGACGACCGGAGTTCGAATCCCCGAAACGTAAAATCTGAATGTGGGACCACCCAGCATTCTATTAAACAGCTACCGGTGTTCTCTCACGAGGGTAGAGAGGCACAGGCGTGATGTTGACCACTAACCCGTATCAAGAGCCGAGATTGAGAATAAGTGGAGCTAAACTGCTGCTCCCTCCATACGCCTTCATGGCGTGAAGAGGTAAAAACTTCGTATTATTTACATACTTCCATTTTTGTATCAGTCTGTCGTGTCACTTTTCCATGAGAGGTTTCCCAGGAAGGTAAAAACCGAATATTTGGTAGGCACATAAAAACATCCTCAACTTCGAATGCGCATTGACACCGGCAGTCCATTAATATCTGGTAGACCAATCGCATTTATACAACCCTGTCGCCAGCATGAATTTATATTCGCTGATGTGAAATAAAGACCCATAACTCCTCGTATGTGGTGCTGAATGTGTTAACTGTAACAGCAAAAGACACTCACAGTACCAGAGAGCTCTGTCAACAAGCGTCCTGTTCTAACAACACGAGAGAAGGTCTAGACCAGTAGTGCTGCATGTGCATAGGTCAGGGGTCAGTCGACTGTACGCTCCAACCCATGCACTATCACGCCGACACCTGTTTAATAACACACTAAAGAAGAGGCTACACAGCTTAACTGTCCATTACAGGTCGCTGGTCAGCTCATCCGGCAGCCCGCGGACAGCAGGCGAGCCTACAGTCGGCATAAACCTGACTTTAGCCCAGTCAGTCATCTTCCCCGCCTTGCGGTGTTCCGCAATTAACCGCCTAACGAGAAATGAATAAATAATTTTAAAAAAAAACATTGAGCGCACAAAAGTTGTAAAAATTAACAACTGTGTGTTTCCTCTCCGAAATTTGTCGGGCTTTTAAAAGTTTATATCCTGGACGACTTGTAGGGAAAAGTTGACGTTACAATACCAGAGTCCACATCGTTCAACATAAAATATATAATTAACCTATTTGTTGGTTGAGGCACTGCGCTACAAGCCGTAAGGTTGCGGGTTCGATTCCCGATGGCTTCATTCGAATTTTTCACTCTCATAATCCTTCCGGCCGCACTATGGCTCTGGGTTTGACTCATCCTCTAACAGAAATGAGTACCAGGAATACTTCCTTGGGGGTAAAGGCGGCCGGTGCGTAGGGCTGATAACCCTATCATCTACATTGCCGACAGCCTCAACTTCCTGGAACCCTAAAGGGCCTGTCCAGGCCTGTAATGGGGTAGCATTTACTCTCTCTCTCTATATATATATATGTGTGTGTGTGTGTGTGTGTGTGTGTGGGTGTGTGTTGTGTATATATGTATATACTCATATATATATATATACATACATACATGCATACATACATAGACAACAAGATACGTACATTCGTTCACGCAGCATTTCGCGCCGCACAAAGCATTTAAATGCTTTCTTACAGAATGGCTTTGCGTTTCACAAGTAGAAAAGAAAAAACGTGTTAGAAAGACGTATTATTTTGAGCTCCGTCCTGATATGGGGGAGTCTGGAGAAGGAGTCGATCTCTGGACCGTCAGTTTATCTTAACCACATGACGAAGCTGTCAGCCCGAAACGATTTTATTAAATTACGTCCAGTTTATTTCCCTGCGTAGAAAACAAGACATGCATCAGACCGGCCACTCTGCGTACTCTTTTTCCGTGCCAAGAGCAGAACCTCACAGCCTAAGTAACTGAATTGCTTCATATATAAATCTTGAATAACAAAAAGAGGGGATTCGATATATAGTGGGGTGTGCTAGAAAGAACGTGATTGGTTCTAGAGCCTCGTTTGTTATAAAGTCTGTTCGTTCTAGCTTACATTGAAATACGCCTATTTTGGTGGTAATCCGTTCCAGGCCCACAGCCTAGAGCAAAGTTACCATCCACACAAACATTCAAACAGGAAAAATATAACACAAAATATAGTGTAAAAGTAATATAAAATTAATTTATTTAACTTCTACATATAAAATATATTTTCACTGCTAAAGGCTCAAATAAGCAGATAGCTGGACTAAACTGATAAATGAACCTTACAAACAATAACAAAGATGATGACTGACACTCTAATCAAAGCGGGAAGGCCTGACATATCATGAGCATGCGCGTGCTACTTCGGCCGATATTATTCATCCGCGTTCGTTATTGCATCCTGATTTTATTGATAAAAACTGTTCGTTATAGCATTCGTTCGTTGTAGCATCGTTCGTTGTAGCATACCCCACTGTATATGATGTTTTACCGGTCATATGCAACTTCCGTCTTGGCCTCTTACATTCAGGAGGTGACAGCAGAAATGGGTGTAGATGAAATTATTCGGGTCTAAGGGGGACGAGGTAATAGAAGGAATGGGAGGAAACCGCATGAGGGAGGTTCATAATTTGCGCTCCTCACCAAATATTATTCGGGTGATCAAATCAAGGAAATTAGATGGGTGGAACATGTGGCACGTGCGGAGGAGAGGTGCGTAAAGGGTTTTGGTTGGAAAACCTGAAGGAAAGGGCGCACTTGAAAGACCCAGACATAGAAGGTAGGATAATATTATAACGTACTTTAAAAATAAATAGAGGTGTGGACAGGATTCATGTGACAGTAGATAAGCAAAAGCGACGGGCGCTTGTAAACACGGTAATGAACGTTCGGGTTCCATAATATGCAGCGAAATTTCTGACTACCTAAGAAACGGTCAGCTTCTCAAGAAGATCTCTGGTCCATGGAGTTAGTTATGTAACTTTTTAATGTAACAAGCAGTAAATTTTCAGCAGCTGACAGTAAACCACCAGTAAAAAAAAATCCTTATTACGTAAAACCCGAAATTGCTTCGTCATTTGTAAAGCTCCATACACTGGACTCTGCCCCGAGCCAGCACGCCTATCACCACGTTTACGCAGGGGCAAGCAGTGAGATACGTCCCACACGTACAAAATAAAAAGAATCTGGAAATTTCATTCCAGTACAGTAAGTAATTTACCTTGTTGCTGTGCGAACACCAGGGAGGTTACATTAATTTGTTGCACAAACGCATGCTGCAACGAAAATGCGAGATTTAATAAATTTAATATTATTCGTTTCATTCACCGTGACTGTAAATGCACACATAATGTGCACAATTTGTATAAAATCACAAATAATCCATACACAAATTTTACGTTCAAGTGACCGTGCATCGTGATAAATTCTTATAATAAAACCAACCAGATGCACTAATTTCTCAAATTTATTTTTAGAATAAAACTCTACATGTTTCGGACAGTTCCTCTGTCCATCATCATATATATGTCATACAGGTTTGCTGAGAGCTTGCGAGCAGAATCAGGACGTTCCGTCCTGATTCTGCTCGCAAGCTGTATGACATATATCATTGCTGTGTGTACAGTGAAAAAACTCCTGATGATGGACAGAGGAACTGTCCGAAACAAGTAGTTTTATTCTAAAAATAAATTTGAGAAATTAGTGCATCTAGTTGGTTTTATTATAAGAATTTATATACATTAAAACTCCCCCCCCCCCCCCCCCCCTGGTTCCACATAAAAGTGCCATTTTTTCAAAAGTAAAAAACAAAAAAAAAACTAAAAAAAACAGCTTATTTACCA